>Ga0310831_100174_pt1 | contig 74011 bp, 60 predicted proteins | sample WT_ome_6_FD_201307 | JGI IMG/M metagenome (GOLD analysis project Ga0310831, IMG submission 201307) | Sorghum-adapted microbial communities enriched on wild type (WT) sorghum from Joint BioEnergy Institute, Emeryville, California, United... ... | reverse complement strand
TGTTCCTGAGACCGCGTGTCGAGCTCGCCGTCCCGGGTGTGGGGGGCGCCGTGTTTGGCGATCACGACGTCGAGCAGGGCCCCGGTGACCGGATCGACCCGGCCGCGGACCTCACGCATGCCGTCCGCCCCCTGGGGGCCGACGACCAGGCTGCGCCGGCGCTGCTGGAGGTCTTCGTCGGGTTCGGCGCCGTCGGGGTCGATCAGGTCGACCAGGTGCTGGGCGACCTTCCGCAGCCCGTCGGCATCCAGGTTGCTGCCGTGGGCGGTGAGATCGGCCTCGATCCGGTCGCGGGTGGCGTCGTCGACCCAGCCGGGCAACCGGTCCAGGGTCTTGCGGATGACGTTTTCGTGCTCGGGGCCGAGCCGACCGTCGGCGACCGCCTCGGCCACATGAGCCAACTCGGCGGGCAGTTCCTCGCCGGTCAGCGCGCGCCGGGGCCCGAACCGACGGGCCGCCCGCAGCCGGCGATTCGCCTCGGCACGGGTGATCCGCAGCCGCAACGACAACACCTCACGCCAGCAGGCCTCCCCGAACTGGTGTGGATCGGCCTCGGCCACCAGATGCGCGGTGAAACGGCGTTCGATCGACGGCCACTGCCAGGCGATGGTCTTGAGCGCATCGAGCCGGGCCAGCACCTGCAGATTGGTCTGGGTATGCAGGCAAACCGACTGCAGGAACCGCACAGCGTCCTGGATGGCCCGCATCGCGGCGTCGATCTCCCCTTCCATATATCGAACACTAGTTCGAACCACCGACATCCCGCGCAACCATCCACAACCGCCAATCGATACCCAACTCCCACAGAACGGGCTGCGATCCCGCGGGCCGCACGCAGCGTTCGGCCTGCCGCTCCGGGGTGTCGATGAACTTCGCGACCCCCGGCCTGCCCGCCGTCTGCTCGATATCCGGCAGCTCGGCGATGTCGATCACGGGAACATCCTCATTCGGAATCGGCGAATCGTAGTCACCCTTGTCGCTGCTGCATCCGACCGTGAGAACCAGCCCGACCAGCCATGCCGCGCCCAGGCGGAGATACCGTCCGAACCCTGTACTCACCGCACCGACCTGTCTTCGTTTGTCGGGGTGGGAACGTCGGCGAGCCCCGCCGCGATCACGGCGAGGTTGTCGGCCGGCGTCCGCAACACCGTTTCACCGTTCGATGATTCGACCGGACGCGCCGGGTGACCGGCCCGGCCCGAGAACTCCTCCGGACTCGGCAGGTTGTCGAGTTCGTGCTGTGCGGTTCACTTCGAGTTCACAGATGTCGGCCGGCGAGTCCCAACCCGGCAGCCGGGGAGACCAGCTCCAGATCACTCGCCACGCCTCGATCACCGACAGCGATCACCGACAGCTCACCGCCGAACGCGGCCGCAATCGAGGGCAGTGCGCCCACGTTCCACGACTCGATGTCGCTCAGCAGCAAAGCCTTGCTCCACGGGTGACCATGGGCAGATCGTAGTGCAGCAACAGATGGCCGGAATGCGGGAATTTCCGCCGCCGCCCGCGCTGCTGTGGAACGGGCCCGCAAAACCCGCACGGTACCCTCTTTGACGATGCCGAGCACCGACCTGCCGACCACCACCCGACGCCTCAGCGGCTGGGGCCGCACCGCACCCACCGTCGCGCGGGTGCTGTCGACCCGGGATCCCGAACTGATCGCCAAGGCGGTGACCCAGGCCGGTGAGCGCGGCGTCATCGCCCGCGGCCTGGGCCGCTCCTACGGCGACAACGCCCAGAACGGGGGCGGACTGGTGGTCGACATGACCGCGCTCGACCGCATCCACCGCATCGACGCCGACACCCGACTGGTCGACGTGGACGCCGGGGTGAGCCTGGACACCCTGATGAAGGCCGCGCTGCCGTTCGGGCTGTGGGTGCCGGTGCTGCCGGGCACCCGGCAGGTCACCGTCGGCGGCGCGATCGCCTGCGACATCCACGGCAAGAACCACCACAGCGCGGGCAGCTTCGGCAACCACGTCCGCTCGATGGACCTGCTGACCGCCGACGGGCAGATCCGCACCCTCACCCCCGACGGTGACGACTCCGAACTGTTCTGGGCCACCGTCGGCGGTAACGGCCTGACCGGCATCATCCTGCGCGCCACCATCGAGATGACGCCTACCGAGACGGCCTATTTCATCGCCGACGGCGACGTCACCGGCAGCCTCGACGAGACCATCGCGTTGCACACCGACGGCAGCGAGGCCAATTACACCTACTCCTCGGCCTGGTTCGACGCCATCAGCCCGCCGCCGAAACTGGGCCGTGCGGCGATATCCCGCGGCTCGCTGGCGAAACTGGACCAGCTGCCCCCCAAGCTGCAACGCAACCCGCTGAAATTCGATGCGCCGCAACTGCTCACGCTGCCCGACATCTTCCCCAACGGGCTGGCCAACAAGTTCACGTTCGTGCCGATCGGCAAGCTGTGGTACCGCAAATCCGGCACCTACCGCGGCAAGATCCAGAACCTGACGCAGTTCTATCACCCGCTCGACATGTTCGGGGAGTGGAACCGCGCCTACGGCCCGGCGGGCTTTCTGCAGTACCAGTTCGTGGTGCCGACCGAGGCGGTCGAGGAGTTCAAGTCCATCCTGGTGCGCATCCAGCAGTCCGGGCACTACTCGTTCCTCAACGTGTTCAAGCTGTTCGGGCCCGGCAACCAGGCGCCGCTCAGCTTCCCGATCCCGGGCTGGAACGTCTGCGTGGACTTCCCGATCAAACCCGGCCTGCACGAACTGGTCACCGAACTCGACCGCCGCGTGCTGGAGTTCGGCGGGCGGCTCTACACCGCCAAGGACTCCCGCACCACGGCGGAGACATTCCACGCCATGTATCCCCGGATCGACGAATGGATCGCGGTGCGCCGCAAGGTGGATCCCGACGGAGTGTTCGCCTCCGACATGGCCCGACGGTTGGAGCTGCTGTAGATGGTGTTCGATGCGGTAGGAAACCCCCAGACCATCCTGCTTCTCGGAGGCACCTCCGAGATCGGCCTGGCGATCTGCGAGCGCTACCTGCGTGACGCGAAAGCCCGTGTGCTGCTGGCGATCCTGCCCGGCGACCCGCTGCGCGACCAGGCGGTGCAGCGCATGGAGGCCGCCGGCGCCAAGTCGGTCGAGGTGATCGACTTCGACGCCCTGGACACCGAGAGCCACCCGAAGGTCATCGACGCGGCGTTCGCCGGTGGCGACGTCGACGTGGCGATCGTGGCGTTCGGGCTGCTCGGCAACGCCGAGGAGCTGTGGCAGAACCAGGCCAAGGCGGTGCAGATCGCGCAGGTCAACTACACCGCGGCGGTCTCGGTCGGGGTGCTGCTCGGCGAGCGGATGCGCGCCCAGGGCTTCGGCCGGATCATCGCGATGAGTTCCGCGGCCGGGGAACGGGTGCGGCGCTCCAACTTCGTCTACGGCTCCACCAAGGCCGGGCTGGACGGGTTCTACCTCGGTCTCGGTGAGGCGCTGCGCGAGTACGGGGTTCGGGTGCTGGTCATCCGGCCCGGACAGGTGCGCACCCGCACCACGATCGAACACTGGAAGGCCACCGGCACTAAACCGGCACCGTTCACCGTCGACCCGGAGGACGTCGCCGAACTGGCCGTCACCTCGGCGGCCAAGGGCAAGGAGCTGGTCTGGGCGCCCAAACCGTTCCGGTTCGTGATGATGGTGCTGCGCCACATCCCGCGTCCCATCTTCCGCAAGCTGCCGATCTAGTGATGCGCAGCGCTGCGGCCCTCCCGATCCGGGTGGTCGGCCGGATGGCGGTGGCGGTCATCGTCGCGGTCGCCGTCGCCGCGGTGTCACTGAAGGCGATCGCCGGGGTGGAGTGGCCGGCGTACAACACCTCCAACCAGCTGCACGCGCTCACCACGGTCGGCCAGTTCGGCTGCCTGGCCGGGCTTTTCGCGTGCATCTGGCTGTGGCGCCGGGGCCGGCGGCCCTCAGCCCGGCTGGGTTCGCTGGTGTTCCTCTCCGCGTTCACGGTGTGCACGCTGGGCATGCCGCTCGGCGCCACCCGGCTGTACCTGTTCGGCATCTCGGTCGATCAGCAGTTCCGCACCGAGTACCTGACCCGGTTCGCCGACACCGCGGCGCTGCGCGACATGACCTACTACGGCCTGCCGCCGTTCTACCCGCCCGGCTGGTTCTGGATCGGCGGCCGGCTCGCGGCGCTGACCGGCACCCCGGCCTGGGAGATGTTCAAACCCTGGGCCATCACGTCGATCACGATCGCGGCGGTGCTGGCGCTGGTGTTGTGGTCGGCGCTGGTGCGCTTCGAGTACGCGGTGGCGGTGACGACCGCGACCACCGCGGTCATGCTGGCCTACGCCTCGACCGAGCCGTACGCGGCCATCATCACCGTGCTGCTGCCGCCGGTGTTCGTGCTGGCCTGGTCCGGGCTCGGCACCGTCCCCAGCAAAAACGACACCCCCGACACCCGTCCGGTGCCGCGCCCCGGCGGCTGGGCGGCGATCGTCGGCACCGGGCTGTTCCTCGGGGTGGCGGCGCTGTTCTACACGCTGCTGCTGGCCTATGCCGCGTTCACGCTGACGATCATGGCGGTCGCGCTGGCCATCGCGCGCCGCCGGCTCGAACCGCTGCTGCGGCTGGCCGTCATCGCCGCGATCTCCGGGGCGCTGGCGCTGATCGGGTGGGGGCCGTGGCTGCTGGCCGCGATCAAGGGCGACCCGGCCGACTCCGGCACCGCCCAGCACTACCTGCCGTCCGCGGGTGCCGAGCTCGAGTTCCCGATGCTGCACTTCACCCTGACCGGCGCGCTGTGCATGCTCGGCACGCTGTGGCTGGTGTGGCGCGCCACCACCTCGACCCGCGCGGGTGCGCTGGCCATCGCGGTGCTGGCGGTCTACGCCTGGTCGCTGCTGTCGATGCTGACCACGCTGGCCGGCACCACGCTGCTGTCGTTCCGGCTGCAGCCGATGCTGACGGTGTTGCTGGCCGCGGCGGGCACCTTCGGGTTCCTCGAGGTCACCCGTGCCGTCGCGCTGCGCTACCGCCCCGAGACCGGCCGGCGCATCGTCGCCGCCGCGGCCACGCTCGGCGCGATCGGCGGGTTCACGTTCAGCCAGGACATCCCCGACGTGCTGCGCCCCGACCTCGTCGTCGCCTACACCGACACCGACGGGTACGGGGAGCGCGCCGACCGCCGACCGGCCGGCGCCGAGCGCTACTACCGCGAGATCGACGCCCGGATCCGCGAGGTGACCGGCCGGCCCCGCGCCGACACCGTCGTGCTCACCGCCGACTACAGCTTCCTGTCCATCTACCCCTACTACGGGTTCCAGGGCCTCACCTCGCATTACGCCAACCCGCTGGCGCAGTTCGAGGCCCGCGCCGCGGCGATCGAGAGCTGGGCGATGCTCACCGAGGCCGACCAGCTCATCGAGGCCCTCGACCGGTTGCCGTGGCGGCCGCCGGACGTGTTCCTGATGCGCCGCGGCGCCGACGACACCTACACTCTGCGGCTTGCCGAGGACGTCTACCCGAACCAGCCCAACGTGCGTCGCTACCACGTCGCCCTCGACGAGGCGCTGTTCGACGACCCGCGCTGGGCGGTCTCCGAGATCGGGCCGTTCGTGCTGGCCATTCGGCTGCCCCACTACGATCAAGCCCCGTGAACGCCGTCGGGACGAACCACCGGACCGCTCGGCTCATCGCTATCGTCACGGGTTTGCTCGGCGCTGCACTGGCGATCGCCACACCGTTCTTGCCGGTGAAGCAGACCACCGCCGAACTCAATTGGCCCCAGGACGGTGTGCTGGCCAGCGTTGACGCCCCGCTGATCGGCTACGTGCCCACCGATCTGAAGATCACCGTGCCGTGCGGCATGGCGGCCGAGTTGGCCGGCCCGGACCAACGGGGCCGCACCGTGCTGCTGTCCACGGTGCCCAAACAGGCGCCCAAGGCCGTCGACCGCGGTCTGCTGATCGAACGCGTCAACGGCGACCTGCTGGTGATCGTGCGCAACACCCCGGTGGTCAGCGCCCCGCTGGCGCAGGTGCTCAGCCCGAACTGCCGGCAACTGGAGTTCACCGCCCACGCCGACAAGGTGACCGGCGAGTTCGTCGGGCTCACGCAGGGGCCCGGCACGCTGCCGTCCGACGAGCCCGGCGAACCGTTGCGGGGCGAACGCGGCGGCTACGACTTCCGTCCGCAGATCGTCGGCGTGTTCACCGACCTGACCGGTCCCGCCCCGCCCGGGTTGCGGTTCACCGCGACCCTCGACACCCGCTACAGCAGCACCCCCACCCTGCTCAAGTGGCTGGCGATGGTGATCGGCGTCGCGATGACGGTGATCTCACTCGGCGCGCTGCACGTGCTCGACACCGCCGACGGCCGCCGCGTCAAACGCTTCCTGCCGCCGCGCTGGTGGTCGCTGACCCCGCTGGACGGGGTGGTGATCGCGGTCATGGGCTGGTGGCATTTCGTCGGCGCCAACACCGCCGACGACGGCTACATCCTGACCATGGCCCGGGTCTCCGAACACGCCGGGTACATGGCCAACTACTACCGCTGGTTCGGCACCCCGGAGTCGCCGTTCGGCTGGTACTACGACCTGCTGGCGATCTGGGCGCATGTGAGCACCCACAGCGTGTGGATGCGGCTGCCCACGCTGGCGATGGGGCTGCTGTGCTGGTGGCTGATCAGCCGGGAGGTGATCCCCCGGCTGGGGCACGCGGCCAAGACCACCCCGGCCGCGGCCTGGACCGCCGCCGGCATGTTCCTGGTGTTCTGGCTGCCGCTGAACAACGGGCTGCGGCCGGAGCCGATCATCGCCCTGGGCATCCTGCTGACCTGGTGCTCGGTGGAGCGCGGGGTGGCCACCTCCCGGCTGCTGCCGGTCGCCGTCGCGATCATCATCGGCGCACTGACCCTGTTCTCCGGCCCCACCGGGATCGCCGCCGCCGGTGCCCTGCTGGTCGCCATCGGACCGCTGAAAACGATCGTGTCCGCCCATGTTTCACGATTCGGCTACTGGGCGCTGCTGGCCCCGATCGCGGCGGCCACCACGGTCACCATCATCCTGATCTTCCGCGACCAGACCCTGGCCGGCGAGCTCCAGGCCAACATGTTCAAGTCGGAGGTGGGCCCGAGCCTGAGCTGGTTCGACGAGCACATCCGCTATTCGCGGCTGTTCACCACCAGCCCCGACGGTTCGGTGGCCCGGCGCTTCGCGGTGCTGACCCTGCTTGCGGCGCTGGCGGTTTCGGCCGCGATGACGCTGCGCAAGAACCACATCCCGGGCACCGCGCTGGGGCCGAGCCGGCGCATCATCGGCATCACGGTCATCTCGTTCCTGGCGCTGATGTTCACGCCGACCAAGTGGACCCACCACTTCGGGGTGTTCGCCGGGCTGGCCGGATCGCTGGGCGCGCTGGCCGCGGTGGCCGTCACCGCCACCGCGATGCGGTCCCGGCGCAACCGGGCGGTGTTCGCGGCCGCGGTGCTGTTCGTCACCGCACTGTCGTTCGCCACCGTCAACGGTTGGTGGTACGTGTCGAACTTCGGCGTGCCGTGGTCCAACGAGTTCCCGGAATGGAAGTTCGGCTTCACCACCTTCCTGCTCGGGCTGTCGGTGCTGATGCTGCTGGTGGCCGCGTGGTTCCACTTCTCCGGCCGCGACGCCGCGCCACCCGGCCCGCCGCGGCGCTGGCGGCGCGTCGCCGAGGCTCCGCTGGCCATCGCCACCTGGGCGCTGGTGGCGTTCGAGGTGGTGTCGCTGACGCTGGGCATGATCAACCAGTACCCGGCGTGGAGCGTGGGCCGGTCGAACTTCGGCGCGCTGGTGGGCAACACCTGCGGGCTGGCCGAGGACGTGCTCGTCGAGCGCGACCCGAACGCCGGCATGCTCAAGCCGGTCGACGCGTCGATCGCCGAGGCGCTGGGCGCCGACGAGTCGACGGGCTTCGGCCCCAACGGGATTCCCGCCGACCTGTCGGCCGACGAGCTGATGGGCGGGCCCGGCACCTCGGCCAACTTCGCCGACACCGACGCCGACGACAACAACGCGGCCGCCGGCGGCACCGAGGGCGGGGTCACCGCGGCCGCCGGGGTCAACGGCTCGCGGGCGCGGCTGCCCTACAACCTCGACCCGGCCACCACCCCGGTGATGGGCAGCTGGCGGCCCGGCGTGCAGCAGCCGGCGAAACTGCGGTCGGCGTGGTACGCGCTGCCGGAGGGCTGGGCCGACACCGACGCGGCCGACCGGATCCTGGTGGTCGCCGCCGCCGGACGCTTCGACCCCGACGAGATCGAGCTGGAGTACGCCGACGACAGCGGCGAGCCCGCCGGATCGGTGACCTTCGCCGACGTCGGCGCCGCGCCGGCCTGGCGCAACCTGCGTACCCCGATGGCCGCGATCCCGCGCGACGCCACCCGGGTGCGGCTGGTGGCCACCGACGACGACCTCGACCCGCAGCACTGGATCGCGGTCACCCCGCCGCGCATCCCGCGGGTACGGACCCTGCAGGAGGTGGTCGGCTCCTCCGACCCGGTGCTGCTGGACTGGCTGGTCGGCCTGGCGTTCCCGTGCCAGCGGCCGTTCGACCACCGCTACGGGGTGATCGAAGTGCCCAAGTGGCGGATCCTGCCGGACCGGTTCGGCGCCGAGGCCAACTCGCCGGTGATGGACTACCTGGGCGGCGGGCCGCTGGGCATCACCGAACTGCTGCTGCGCGCCACCACGCTGCCGACCTACCTGCGCGACGACTGGTCCCGCGACTGGGGTTCGCTGCAGCAGTTGACCCAGTGGTACCCGGACGCCGAGCCGGCGCGGCTGGATCTCGGCACCGCGACCCGCAGCGGTCTGTGGAGCCCGGCGCCGCTGCGGCTGTCCTGACGGGCCGGTGCTGAGGGGCCGGTCCACAAGCGCCGGCCCTGACCGCACGGGCCTGCTCACCGGCACGACAACCGGGCCACGCGACAACGCGTCGTCGGCGTCCTCATGTTCGTCGCCTACGATCGACCTTCGTGCCAACCCACCGGAACGCGCGACTGATCGCGGTCGTCGCGGGGATTGCCGCTACGTTGCTGTGCGCGCTGGTTCCGCTGCTGCCGGTCCACCAGACCACCGCGACCATCCTGTGGCCGCAGACGATGAAGCCGGACGGCGTAGTCGGCGATATGACCGCTCCGCTGGTATCGGGCGCACCGCTGTCTCTGGACATCTCCATCCCGTGCCGGACCGTCGCGTCGCTGCCCGACGAAGGCGGCCTGGTGCTGGCCACCATCCCGCCCGCCGGCATCGACGCCAGCCGCAACGGCCTGTTCGTGCGCGCCACCGAGGACGTCGTGTTCGTCGCGGTGCGCGACACCGTGGTCGCCGCCGCGCCGCGCGACCTCGTGGAGCACGGCGTCTGCACCACCCTGCGCGTCTGGACCGACCCGGGCGCGGTCAACGCCGAGTTCGTCGGCATCCCGGATGCGGCCGGAACCCTGCCGCCCGACAAGAAGCCGCAGGTGGCCGGCGTCTTCACCGAGCTGAAAGTGCCCGCGCAGCCGGGGCTGGCGGTGCGGGTCGATGTCGACACCCGGTTCATCACCTCACCGACGGTGCTGAAAACCGCGGCGATGGTGCTCGGCGTGCTCGGTGTGCTTGTCTCGTTCGTCGCGCTGGCGGTGCTCGACCGGCACGGCGGCCGCCGCCCGGTCGGACGGCGCCGGCTGCTGCGCCCGGTGGGCTGGGCCACCTGGCTCGCCGACGCCGGGGTGATCGGCACCCTGCTGCTGTGGCATCTGGTCGGGGCGCTGTCCAGCGACGACGGCTACAACCTGACCATCGCGCGGGTGTCCAGCGAGGCCGGCTACACGGTCAACTACTTCCGCTACTTCGGGGCCAGCGAGGCGCCGTTCGACTGGTACCAGTCCGTGCTGGCCGGGCTGGCCGCGGTCAGCCCGGCCAGCGTGTGGATGCGCATCCCGGCCACCGCCGCCGGGCTGGGCACCTGGCTGATCCTGAGCCGCTGCGTGCTGCCCCGGCTGGGCGGGCGGTTGGCGGCCAACCGGTTGGCGATGTGGACCGGTGCGATGGTCTTCCTGGCCGCGTGGCTGCCGTTCAACAACGGGCTGCGCCCCGAACCGCTGATCGCGTTCGGCACCGTCGCGGTCTGGATCCTGGTCGAGCGGGCGATCGCGCTGCAGCGGTTGACGCCCTACGCGGTGGCGACCGTCGTCGCGATGTTCTCGGTGACCCTGGCCCCGCAGGGGCTGGTCGCGCTGGCGCCGCTGCTGGTCGGCGCCCGGGCGGTGGCCGGCATCATCCGCGCCCGCCGCGGCACCGACGGGCTGCTGGCGCCGCTGGCCGCGCTGATCGCCGCCGTCTCGGTGATCTCGGTCATCGTGTTCCGCGACCAGACCCTGGCCACCGTCGCCGAATCGGCCCGGATCAAGTACCAGGTCGGGCCGACCATCGCCTGGTACCAGGAGTTCCTGCGGTACTACTTCCTGACCGTCGAGGACAGCGTCGACTCGTCGCTGACCCGCCGGTTCGCGGTGCTGGTGATGCTGGTGTGCCTGTTCGGCGTGCTGGCGATCCTGCTGCGGCGCGCCCGGGTGGCCGGGCTGGCCCGCGGACCGGTGTGGCGGCTGATCGGCGCGACGGCGCTCGGGCTGGGGCTGTTGACGTTCACCCCCACCAAGTGGGCGGTGCAGTTCGGCGCGTTCGCCGGGCTGGCCGGGGCGCTCGGCGCGGTGATGGCGTTCAGCGTGGCCCGGGTCGGCCTGCACAGCCGCCGCAACCTCGCGCTGTACGTGACCGCGCTGCTGTTCGTGCTGGCCTGGGCCACATCGGGGATCAACGGCTGGTTCTACGTCGGCAACTACGGGGTGCCGTGGTGGGACAAGCAGCCGGTGATCTTCGGCTTCCCGGTGATGACGATCTTCCTGATCGCCGCGATCCTCACCGGCCTGCTGGCCGGCTGGCTGCACTTCCGGATGGACTACGCCGGCCACACCGAGGTCGCCGACACCCGGCGCAACCGCATCCTGGCCTCCACCCCGCTGCTGGTGGTCGCGTTCTTCATGGTGGTGCTCGAGGTCGGGTCGATGGTCAAGGGCGCGGTACAGCGCTACCCGGTCTACACCACCGCCAAGGCCAACGTGGCCGCGCTGGCCTCCGGGCTGTCGGAGACCAGCTGCGCGATGGCCGACGACGTGCTGGTCGAACCGGACACCAACGCCGGTCTGCTGCAACCGGTTCCGGGTCAGCGCTGGGGCGAGTACGGCCCGCTGGGCGGCGAGGACCCGATCGGCTTCCACCCCAACGGGGTCAGCGACACCCTGGAGCCGGCCGAACCGGTGACCGCCAATCCGGGCCTGGTCAACTCCGACGGCTCGCCCAACGAACCCAACGTCGGCATCGGCTACGCGGCCGGCACCGGCGGCGGGTACGGCCCGACCGGCATCAACGGTTCGAACGTGTTCCTGCCGTTCGGCCTCGACCCGCAGCGCGTGCCGGTGATGGGCAGCTACAAGGAGAACAGCCGGGCCGCCAAGGTCACCTCGGCGTGGTATCAGCTGCCGTTCCGGGCCGGCGACCATCCCCCGGACCGGCCGCTGGTGACGGTCGCCGCCGCCGGCGCCATCTGGTACTACGAGGAGGACGGGTCGTTCAACTACGGCCAGTCGCTGAAGCTGCAGTGGGGCATTCACAAACCCGACGGCACCTTCGAGGCGCTCAACGAGGTGCAGCCGATCGACATCTTCCCGCAGAAGGCCTGGCGCAACCTGCGTTTCCCGCTGTCATGGGCTCCGCCGGAGGCCAACGTCGCCCGCATCGTGGCCGACGACCCGAACCTCTCCGAGGACCAGTGGTTCGCGTTCACCCCGCCGCGGGTGCCGGTGCTGGTGACCGCCCAGGAGTTCCTCGGGTCGCAGACCCCGGTGTTGATGGACATCGCCACCGCCGCGAACTTCCCGTGCCAGCGCCCGTTCGCGCAACGGCTCGGGGTGGCCGAGCTGCCGGAGTACCGGATCCTGCCCAACTTCAAGCAGGTGGTGTCGTCGTCGAATATGTGGCAATCGGCCGAGGACGGTGGGCCGTTCCTGTTCATCCAGGCGCTGCTGACCACCTCGACGGTGCCGACCTATCTGCGTAACGACTGGTACCGCGACTGGGGTTCGATCGAGCGCTACCACCGGGTGGTACCCGAGTCGCTGGCCCCCAACGCGGTGATCATGAAGGGTGAGACGCGCGTGTTCGGTTGGCAGCGCAACGGACCGATCAGGGCCCTGCCATGACGGGAACGACCATGACGCACAACACGGTTGCCGACGCCGGCAGGGATGTGACCATCACCCGCTGGGTCGCGATGATCGCCGGCCTGGTCGGTTTCGTGCTGTCGGTCGCCACCCCGCTGCTGCCGGTGGTGCAGACCACTGCGACGCTGAACTGGCCGCAGCAGGGCCGGCTCGCCAACGTCACCGCGCCGCTGATCTCGCTGACCCCGGTGAGCATGACCGCCACCGTGCCGTGCGAGATGATCCGGTCCATGCCGCCGGAGGGCGGGCTGGTGTTCGGCACCGCCCCCAAGGACGGCAAACAGGCGCCGCTGCAGTCGCTGTTCGTCACCGTCACCGAGGACCGGGTCGACGTCACCGACCGCAACGTGGTGATCGCCAGCCTGCCCCGGTCCCGGGTGGCCTCGCCGGCCTGTGAGCGCATCGAGATCGTCTCCGACGACCAGGGCACCTACGCCAACCTCGTCGGGCTCACCAAACCCGACGGCAGCGAACAGCGCACCGGCTTCGCCGATCCCAACCTGCGCCCGCAGATCGTCGGCGTGTTCACCGACCTGACCGGGCCGGCCCCGCCGGGGCTGTCGGTGTCGGCGCTGATCGACACCCGGTTCACCACGCAGCCAACGGTTCTCAAGCTCACCGCGATGATGCTGGCGATCGTGGCGACGGTGGTCGCGATCCTGGCGCTGTGGCGGCTGGACCGCTACGACGGCCGCCGGATGCGCCGGTGGATCCCGCAGCGCTGGCGCACCTTCACCGCCCCCGACGTCGCGGTGATCAGCACGTTCGTGGTCTGGCACGTGATCGGCGCGAACTCCTCGGACGACGGCTACATCCTGGGCATGGCCCGGGTCGCCGGGCACGCCGGCTACATGTCGAACTACTTCCGCTGGTTCGGCAGCCCGGAGGCGCCGTTCGGCTGGTGGTACAACGTGATCGCCGCGCTGACCAGCGTGAGCGACGCCAGCATCTGGGTGCGCCTGCCCGATCTGGTGTGCGGAATCCTGTGCTGGCTGCTGCTGTCCCGCGAGGTGCTGCCGCGGCTCGGCCCGGCGGTCGCGGCGAGCCGGCCGGCGCTGTGGGCGGCCGGTCTGGTGCTGCTGGCGGCGTGGATGCCGTTCAACAACGGGCTGCGCCCGGAGGGGCAGATCGCCACCGGTGCGCTGATCACCTACGTGCTGATCGAGCGGGCCATCATCTCCGGGCGGCTGACCCCGGCGGCGCTGGCGATCATCACCGCGGCGTTCACGCTGGGCATCCAGCCGACCGGTCTGATCGCGGTCGCCGCGCTGGTCGCCGGCGGCCGGCCGCTGCTGCGGATCCTGGTGCGCCGCCACCGGATCTACGGCACCTGGGCACTGGTCGCGCCGCTGCTGGCGGCCGGCACCGTGGTGCTGACCATCATCTTCTTCGACCAGACGTTCGCGACGGTGCTCGAGGCCACCCGCGTCCGCGCCGACATCGGCCCGAACCAGGAGTGGTACACCGAGAACCTGCGCTACTACTACCTGATCCTGCCGACCGTCGACGGATCGCTGTCGCGCCGGTTCGGTTTCCTGATCACCGCGGTGTCGCTGTTCGTGTCGATGTTCATCATGTTGCGGCGCAAGCGGGTTCCGGGTGTGGCGCGCGGCCCGGCGTGGCGGCTGATGGGCGTCATCTTCGCCACCATGTTCTTCCTGATGTTCACCCCGACGAAGTGGGTGCATCACATGGGGCTGTTCGCCGCGGTGGGCGGCGCGATGGCCGCGCTGGCGACCGTGCTGATCTCCCCGCAGGTGCTGCGCTGGGCGCGCAACCGGATGGCGGTGCTGGCGGCGCTGCTGTTCATGCTGGCGCTGTGCTGGGCCACCACCAACGGCTGGTGGTACGTGTCGAGCTACGGTGTGCCGTTCAACAACGACAAGCCCGAGATCGGCGGAATCACCGTCAGCACGATGTTCTTCGCGCTGTTCGTGATCGCCACGGCGTACGCGGTGTGGCTGCACTTCGTCTCGCCCGAACGGGGGCGCGGCCGCATCACCACCGCGCTCACCACCGCGCCGATCCCGATCATCGCCGGGTTCATGGTGGTGGTGTTCGTCGCGTCGATGGTGATCGGCATCGTGCGCCAGTACCCGACCTACTCGAACGGCTGGGCCAATGTGCGGGCGCTGGCGGGCGGCTGCGGGCTGGCCGACGACGTGCTCGTCGAACCCGACCCGAACGAGGGCTTTCTGACCCCGCTGCCCGGCGACTACGGCCCGCTCGGCCCGCTCGGCGGGGTGGCGCCGGTCGGCTTCACCGCCAACGGGGTGCCGGACAAGATCGTCGCCGAGGCGATCCGGATGAACCTGCCGATGCCGGGCACCGACTACGACTGGGACCGCCCGATCAAGCTCGACGAGCCGGGCGTCAACGGGTCGACGGTGCCGCTGCCCTACGGGCTGGATCCGGCGCGGGTTCCGGTGGCCGGCAGCTATGTCGAAGGCCCGCAACAGCAGAGCCGGCTGACCTCGGCGTGGTACCGGCTGCCGCCGCCCGACGACGGGCATCCGCTGGTGGTGGTCACCGCCGCGGGCACGATCACCGGCTTCAGCGTGTTCAACGGGCTCACCGAGGCGCAGACCGTCGAGCTGGAGTACGCGCTGCCCGGGCCCGACGGGTCGCCGGTGCCGGCCGGGCGGCTGGTGCCCTACGACCTCGGGCCGATCCCGTCATGGCGCAATCTGCGGTTCCCGCGCGAGGAGATCCCCGCCGACGCCGTCGCGGTGCGGGTGGTGGCCGAGGACCTGTCGCTGACCCAGGGCGACTGGATCGCGGTGACCCCGCCGCGGGTGCCCGAACTGAAGTCGGTGCAGGAGTACATCGGCTCGGACCAGCCGGTGCTGATGGACTGGGCGGTCGGGCTGGCGTTCCCGTGCCAGCAGCCGATGCTGCACGCCAACGGCGTGACCGACATCCCGAAGTTCCGGATCACCCCGGACTACGACGCCAAGCGCAAGGACACCGACACCTGGCAGGACGGGCTCAACGGGGGCCTGCTCGGCATCACCGACCTGCTGCTGCGGGCGCAGGTGATGGCGACCTACCTGTCGCGGGACTGGGGCCGCGACTGGGGTTCGCTGCGCAAGTTCGAGCTGACCCCCGACGCGCAGGACTCCACCCCGGCGACGCTGGATCTGGGCAGCGAGACCCACAGCGGTCTGTACTCGCCCGGCCACATCCGCATCAAGCCGTGACGGCTGCTCGAACGTCCGCGTATGGCGCTCAGCTCGAGCCGGAATTGCTCTGCAGGATGTCGTTCTGGCAGTCGACGTGGCTCTGGCCGGTCTGCTCCATGCACACCAGCACCGGGTGGTCGTCGGGTCTGCCGCTCTGCGACGGGGGGGCGATGTCGCCCGGGTACTTCGACCACAGCGTCGCGCCGGTGCTGCTCAACCGCGCACAGTAGGCCGGCTCACCGGACTCGGTGATGCCCGCCTCCCCCAGCGTCGAGCAATTCGCGCCGATCACCACCACCGGCAGCGACAGCGACCCCGCCGGCTGGTTCCGCTCGGAGTGCTCGCGGGCGCGCTCGCCCAGCACGAAAGCCGCTGCGGCGACACCGATCCCGACGAACACCACAGCGGCTGCGGCCGCCACCAGCCGGTGTCGGCGCGGGTCCTTCTGCGGGGTGCTCCGCTTGGCGTGCCGCGGGCCGGTGACCGCCGGAGTGGCCAGCCGGGTCGGCTCGGACGCGGCGAGTTCCTCGGTGGGGACCCCGAGCCGCCGCGCGAGCGCCCGCGCGAAGTCGATGCAGCGGTGGAACCGGTCCCGCGGATTCTTCGCCAGCGCCTTCTCGAACACCGGCCCCAGGCTCGACAGCTCGGGCCGGCGCGATCCGATGGCCGGCGGCTCTTCGGTCAGGTGCTGGCTGATCACCACCGCCGGGTTGGAGTGGTGGAACGGCGGCGTGCCGGTCAGCAGCTCAAAAGCCGTGGCGGCCAACGCATACTGATCCGCCCGCCCGTCGACCGGATCGCCCTTGAGCTGCTCCGGGGCGGCGTAGGCGACCGTGCCGACCGTGATGTTGGTTCCGGTCAGCCCGCTGGTGTCGTCGTCGCGACGGGCGATCCCGAAGTCGGCCAACAGGATCCGCTCATCGGGTGTGCCCGGGTTGGCGATCAGGATGTTGGCGGGTTTGACGTCACGATGGGTCAGGCCGCGTTGGTGGGCGTAGTCGAGCGCCTCCGCGATCGGGGTGATGAGGCGGATGACCTCCTGCGGCGGCATCCCGTCCGGATACCGCGACGCGGCCAGCCGAGCCGCGTCGGTGCCCTCGACGTAGTCCATCGCGATCCACAGCTGGCCGTCGACCTCGCCGCGGTCGTGCACCTCGACGATGTGCGGGTGCCACAGCGATGCGGCGATCTCGGCCTCGCGGTTGAACCGGGCGCGGTACTCCGGATCGGCACACACCGACGCCGGCAGCACCTTCAGCGCGTCCAGCCGCGGCAGGCGCGGATGCTGCGCCAGGTACACCTCACCCATTCCGCCGGCCCCCAGGGATCGCACGATGGTGTAGCCGGCGATCTGATCACCCTCAGCTAGCGGCATTGCCGCAGTGTAAACGCTGGCGGCGAAGCTGCCATCCCGGACCGGCTATGCCCGTCGTCACACCGCGCCGAGTGGCGCTGACCTGCGGTTTTCCCGCGAACCGGGGACCGATCAGATCGGGGTGAGACCGTGTTTGCGCTGCACCCGCTCGATCTGCTTGTCCCGCAGCAGCCGCAGCGACTTGCGCAGCAGCAGCCGGGTCTCGTGCGGTTCGATGACTCCGTCGATGTAGCCGCGCTCGGCCGCGATCCACGGGGTGGCCATGTTCAGGTTGTAGTGCTCGATGAAGTCGGCCCGCATCTTCTGCACCTCGGGTGCGTTCGGATCCGGGAACCGCTTGACCAGCAGCTGTGCCGCCCCCTCGGCGCCGATCACGGCGATCCGCGCGGTCGGCCAGGCGAAGTTCAGGTCCGCCGACAACTGCTTGGAGCCCATCACCGCGTACGCGCCGCCGTAGGACTTGCGGATGGTGATGGTCACCTTCGGCACATCGGCCTCGACGACCGCGTTGAGGAACCGGCCGCCGCGCTTGATGATGCCGCCCTTCTCCTGCGCGACACCCGGCAGGAAGCCCGGGGTGTCGACGACGAACACCAGCGGCAGGTTGTAGGAGTCGCAGAACCGGATGAACCGGGCGGCCTTGTCGGAGGCCTCGTTGTCGATCGCGCCCGACAGCACCATCGGCTGGTTGGCGATCACCCCGACCGGATGCCCGTCGACGCGGGCGAACGCGGTGATGATCGCCGGGCCCTGCTGCTCGGCCACCTCGAACACGTCGCCGTCGTCGAAGATCCGCAGCAGGATCTCGAACATGTCGTAGGCGGTGTTGTCGTTGTCCGGCACGATCGAGTCGAGCTCGTAGTCGTGCGGGGTGAGCTCCGGCTCCAGGCCCGGGTTGACGATCGGCGGATCGTCGAAGGTGTTGGACGGCAGGAAGCTCAGGTAGTCGCGCACGTACTGGAACGCCGCCGCCTCGCTCTCCACCACCTGGTGGATGTTGCCGTAGCGGGCCTGGGCGTCCGCGCCGCCGAGCTCGTCGAGCGACACCTCCTCACCGGTTACGTCCTTGATGACGTCCGGGCCGGTGACGAACATGTAGCCCTGGTCGCGCACCGCGACGATCAGGTCGGTCTGGATCGGCGAGTACACCGCGCCGCCGGCGCACTTGCCCAGGATTATCGAGATCTCCGGCACCAGGCCGCGCAGCAGCTCGTGGCGGCGGCCCAGCTCGGCGTACCAGGCCAGCGAGGTGACCGCGTCCTGGATGCGCGCGCCCGCCGAATCGTTGATGCCGATGATCGGGCAGCCGACCTTGGCGCACCACTCCATCAGCTTGGCGACCTTGCGGCCGAACATCTCGCCGACCGAGCCCTGGAAGACGGTCTGGTCGTGGCTGAACACGCCGACCGGGCGGCCGTTGATGCGGGCGTGCCCGGTCACCACCCCGTCGCCGTACAGCGCATTCGGATCGCCCGGCGTCTTGCACAGGGCGCCGATCTCCAGGAAGCTGCCCGGGTCGACCAGCGCGTGGATCCGGTCCCGCGCGCTGGGGATGCCCTTCTTGGCGCGCTTGGCGACGGCCTTCTCGCCGCCCGGTTCCTTGGCCTGCTCGAGCTTCTCGTGCAGCTCGGCCAGCAGGGCCGCGGTGGTCTTCGGCTGGGTGGTGGGGGGCGCCCCCGTGGTCGCCTCAGTCGTCACTTCCCCTGCTTCTCCTCCGACTCGATGCGGTTGAGGGCCTCGCTCATGTGCGCGCCGACCTTCGCAATGTACGGCTCGTCGATCACCTGGATGTGCTCGCCCCCGATGTGGACCACCTCGAGCTCGCGGACGAACTCACCCCAGCCGCCGTCCGGCTTGCGGGTCGCGTAGCGCGGCTCGAAGTAGATCGCGTCGTCGTGGTAACGGTCAGCCATGTACAGCGTGACCTTGCCGTCGTAGTAACGCGGCTGCGCGGTGTCGATGGCGCGCTGATCCAGGTACGACGTGCGCTGGTGCTCGATGATCCCGCCGGGGATCTGCACCCCGCTGGCCTTCACCGCGTCGAGCACGAACTGCACCTGCCCCTCGTCGTCGAGCTTCTCGAGCTCCTCGTAGGGGATCTCGGGGATCTCGACGTTGAAGGTGCGCTCGGCGAACCGGGCGTACCGCTCCCAGCGGGCGCGGGTCTCCTCCTTGGTCTGCGGGATCTCCTCGCCCGCGCGCACGGTGTCGATGAGCCCGACGAACCGCACGTCCGCACCGGCCTCCTTGAGCCCGATCGCGCTGGCGTAGGCGAGCACACCGCCGAGTGACCAGCCGGCCAGCACGAACGGCCCGTTGCCCTGCAGCTCCATCAGCTTGGGCACGTACTGGCGGGCGCGTTCCTCGATCGAGCCCTCGACCCGCTCGAACCCGTACATCGGGGTGCCCGGCGGCAGCCGCTTGAGCAGCGGTTCGTACACCACCGTCGATCCGCCCGCGGCGTGGAAGACGAACACCGGGACCCGGTCGGAGCCCTCCTCGCGGGCGCGGATGGTGCGCACGAAGCCGTCGACCTTGCCGGCCTCGAGGTACTGGCGCACGGTCTCGCCGAGTTCCTCGATCGTCTTGGCCCGCTTGACGTCCTCGGCGGTGATCGGCCCGTCGGCCCGCTCGGACAGCCGCGCGGCCATCTTCTCGGCGGTCTCGTCGTCGATCGGCGGCAGCTCGTTGAAGATGCCGCCCGGCGACTTGCCGGTGACGATCGCCCAGGTCGCGAACGTCACCCGCTCGGCGGCGTCACGCGGCGGGACGTCCGCCCCCAGGGCCTCGGTGACCGCCTCCTGGGTGAGCACCTTCGCGGCGATCCCGGCCGCCGACTTCTGGGCCTCGGTCTGCCCGCCGGTCTGGGCGTTCGGCCCCGACGGATCGGTGGGCGGCGGCGGCAGCGGGGCGTCCGCCGACGGCCCCGACGGGTCGGTCGGCGGCGGCGGCAGCGGGCCGGACGGGTCGGTCGGCGGCGGCGGCAGCGGGGCCTCGGCCGCCGGGGCGGGCGGCGCCCCGCCCTCGTCCTCGGCGGTGTCGGTCTTGTTCTGGTCGCCCTTGTTCTGGTCGCCGATCAGGTCCTGCGCGAGATCGGGCGCCTTCTCGGCGAGCACCTTCTCCAGCTCGGCCATGGTGGTCGCGCCGCCCATCAGCTCGGCCTGCTCGGCGGCGATCTCCTCGGCCGTCTTGCCCTTCTGGTGCTCGGCGATCTTCTCGACCTCGTCGCGGTGCTCGATCGCGTAGGTGATCAGCTTCTCGACCGCGTACAGGTTCGCGTCGCGCACCGCCGACAGCTGGATCGGCGGCAGGTCGAAGTCGTACTCCACGCGGTTCTTGATCCGCACCGCCATCAGCGAGTCGAGGCCGAGCTCGATCAGCGGCACCTCCCACGGCAGGTCCTCGGGCTCGTAGCCCATCGCGCCGCCGACGATCGCGGCCAGCCGCTCGCGCACGGTCTCACCGGAGTCCGGCGACCACTTGGCGAACTGGGCGCCCATGCCCGCGCCCGCGGTCAGGTTGTCCTGCAGGATCTCCGCCGCCGGCTCCTCCTCGGCCGGCTCCGGCGCAGCGGTGACCTGCTCGGCCAGCGAGGTCGGCGCCACGGTCCCGGCGGCGAGCGCGGCCGGCAGCGCGGCCTGGCCGCCGTCCCCGGCCCGGCTCACGATGGCGTCGTAGACCAATGTGAACGACTCGTCGATGCGGGCATGCACCTGCAGGCTGGCCCCACCCGGGTGGCGGGTCATCGTGGTCACCAGCCGCGCCCCCGCACCGGGCACCGCGCGCTGTTCGGCGGCCACCAGTTTGGCGTCCGGAAGCACTTGGGCGGCAGCGGCTTTCACCAGCGCGGCGAGATCGGTCTCGCCCTTGGGCGCGTACTCCCAGACATGCCGGCCGTCGGGCAGCGCGACGTGGTTGCCCGGCATCACCGCCGAACTGTCGCCGGTGAACCGGGCGTCGAGCCAGTGCGGCTTGCGCTTGAACTTGGTGCGCGGGATGTTGGCGCACTCGCCCTTGCCGAACAGGGTGCGGAAATCGAGGTCGTGGCCGTAGACGTAGAGCTGCGCCACTGCGTGCAGCATCGACTCGACCTCGTCCTGCTTGCGCGCCAGCGTGCCGATCAGCTGCGCGTCGTGCAGACCGGCCGCGGCCGTGGTCAGGCCGACCTGCATCAGTGCCACCGGGTTCGGGGCCAGCTCGATGAAGGTGGTGTGGCCGTTGTCGACGGCGTTGCGCACCCCCTGGGTGAAGTACACCGAGTGACGCAGGCCCTTGCGCCAGTAGTCCACGTCGTGGATGACCTCGCCGGGCCGGATCAGCTTGCCCTCGTGCACCGTCGAGTAGTAGTTGATCGCGATCGGCTTGGGCGAAATGCCCTGCAGCTCGGCCGCGAGCTCGCCGAGCAGCGGGTCCATCTGCGAGGTGTGGCTCGCGCCCTTGGTCTGGAACTTGCGGGCGAACTTGCCCTCGGATTCGGCCCGGGCGATGATCGCGTCCACCTGATCGGGCGGCCCGCCGATCACGGTCTGGGTGGGCGCGGCGTACACGCACACCTCGAGATCCTTGAAATCGGCGAACACCGTCTCGATCTCTTCCGGCGAGTACTCGACCAGCGCCATCAGCCGGATCCACTCGCCGAACAGCATCGCCTCGCCCTCGCCCATCAGATGGGCGCGCGAGCAGATGGTGCGGGTGGCGTCCTCCAGCGACAGCCCGCCGGCGAAGTACGCCGCGGCCGCCTCGCCGAGCGACTGTCCGATCACCGCGGCCGGTTTCGCGCCGTAGTGCTTGAGCAGCTCGCCCAGCGCGATCTGGATCGCGTAGATGACCAGCTGCACGACCTCGATCGGGTACTGGCAGGTCTCGTCGGTGTAGTCGACCGCGTCGTCGAGGATCAGCTCCAGGATCGAGTAGCCGCGCTCATCCTGCACCAGCGAGTCGACCTTGTTGATCCACTCGGCGAACACCTCGTTGCGCAGGTACAGGGTCTTGGCCATCTTGCGGTGCTGCGAGCCGAAACCGGCCAGCACCCACACCGGCCCGTTGGTGACCGGGCCGTCGGCGGCGTACACGTTCGGCGCCTGCTTGCCCTCGGCCAGCGCGCGCAGACCCTTGATCGCCTCGTCGTGGTCGCGGGCCAGCACCACCGCGCGGGAGCGCCCGTGGTTGCGCCGCGACAGCGCCCGGCCGATCGACTCCAGCGACGACGCCCGCCCCTCGGGGCTGTCGATCCAGTCCGCCAGCTCCGCGGCGGTGGCCTTCTTGCGGGAGGTCAGGAAGCCCGAAACTGCCAGCGGGATAAGCGGTTTCGGAAGTTCGCCAGCCTCCTCCTTGGCGGCCAACTCCGCGCGGGCGGCCTCGAGCAGCTCCTTGGCCCGCTCGGTCATGCCGGGCAGTTCCGGCTCCTCGTCAGCCGCATAGGCGGGCCCGTCGTCGGCGAATTCGTACCGTTCCTCGAGGAATTCGCCGTCCTCGTCGACCCGGACCCCGCCGATGTAGACGGCGTCGGCGTCCGAGGCGGCGGGCTTCTCCTTTTCGGGTTCCGGTTCCGGTTCGGGCTCAACGAGATCCGACGGCAGCACCTCGCGCAGCACCAGATGCGCGTTGGCGCCGCCGAACCCGAAGCCGGACACACCGGTGATCGCGTAACCGCTGTAGCGCGGCCAGTCGGTCACCGTGTCGGCCACCTTGAGCCGCCAGCCCTCGAAGTCGATATACGGGTTGGGTCCGGAGTAGTTGATCGACGGTGGGATCTTGTTGTTCTTGAGCGCCAGCGCCATCTTCGCCAGGCTGGCCGCGCCTGCCGCCGACTCCAGGTGCCCCACATTGGATTTCACCGCGCCGAGCAGCACCGGCTTGTCGGCCGGGCGGCCCTTGCCGACCACCCGCCCCAGCGCCTCGGCCTCGATCGGGTCACCGAGGATGGTGCCGGTGCCGTGCGCCTCGATGTAGTCGACCAGCCGCGGGTTGATCCCGGCGTCCTTGTAGGCCTTGCGCAGCACGTCGGCCTGGGCGTCCGGGTTCGGTGCCAGCAGGCCGTTGGACCGGCCGTCGTGGTTGACCGCGCTGCCGGCGATGATCGCGTAGATCTGGTCGCCGTCCCGGCGGGCATCCGACAGCCGCTTGAGCACCAGGATGCCGCCGCCCTCGGAGCGGGCGTAACCGTCGGCGTCGGCGGAGAACGACTTGATCCGGCCGTCCGGCGCCAACACCCCGCCGACCTCGTCGAAGCCGACCGTCACCAGCGGGGTGATCAGCGCGTTCACCCCGCCGACGATCGCCACGTCGGCCTCGCCGTTGCGCAGCGCCTGCACCCCGTGGTGCGCGGCGACCAGCGACGACGAGCACGCGGTGTCGATCGCGACCGACGGGCCGCGGAAGTCGAAGAAGTAGCTGACCCGGTTGGCGATGATCGAACTCGCGGTGCCGGTGATCGCGTACGGGTGTGCGACCGACGGGTCCGACATCGCCAGGAAGCTGTAGTCGTTCAGCGAGCTGCCGATGTAGACGCCGACATTGGCGCCGCGCAGGCTCGACGCCGGGATGCGCGCGTCCTCCAGCGCCTCCCAGGTCAACTCGAGCGCCATCCGCTGCTGCGGGTCGAGGTTGTCGGCCTCCATCTTCGACAGCGCGAAGAACTCCGCGTCGAAGCCCTTGATGTCGGACAGATAGCCGCCGCGGGTGCGCGCCTTGCCGACCCGTTCGGCGATCCGCGGCTCACCGAGGAACTCCTGCCAGCGGTCCTCGGGCAGGTCCGTGATCGCGTCCCGGCCCTCCAGCAGCGCCTGCCAGGTCTCCTCCGGGGTGTTCATGTCGCCCGGGAAGCGGGTGGCCAGGCCGACGATCGCGATGTCCTCGACGTCGCGTTCGCGCGACCAGTCCTCGCCGCCGTCGTCGGCGACCTCTAGCTCCGGCTCGCCCTCGATGATCACCTGGGCCAGCGACTCGATGGTGGGATGGCGGAACGCCACCGTCGCGGTCAGCGTCACCCCGGTGAGGTCCTCGATGTCGCTGGCCATCGCGACGGCGTCGCGTGACGACAACCCCAGCTCGACCATCGGGGTGGTCTCGCTGATCGCGTCGGGCGACTGGCCGGTGGCGTTGGCAACCCAGTTGCGCAGCCACTCCTTCATCTCGGCAACCGTCATGTCGGTGCGCGCCGGCTTCTTGTCCGCGGGCCGGCCGTCGGCGGGCTGGGTCACCTCGGCGGTGTCCGGACCGGGATCGGCGGCGTCGGGTTGCGGTTGCTGCGAGAAGTCTTGTGTGTCAGCCATATTCCGTATTCGCTGTCAGTCAGTCTCGTCCGGGAAGGCGTTGGCCACTTTCCCGCTGCGCAGACTGCCGTCGAGGTAGGCCGCGCGGCACGCCCGCCGGCCGATCTTTCCGCTGGACGTCCGCGGGATCGCACCCGCCGGCGTCAGCAACACGTCACGCACGGTGACTCCGTGGCGCACCGCCACCGCGGCGCGGATCTCGTCGGCAATCGGGCCGACGTCGAGCTTGTGGGCGCCGGGGGCGCGCTCGCCGACGATGACCAACTGTTCGGAGGTGTCCTCGGGATCGCGCTTGAGCCCGGAGTGCGCGTTCTCGAACACCTCGTCCGGCAGCTGGTTGGCCGGCACCGAGAACGCGGCGACGAAGCCGGTGCGCAGCGCCTTGCTGGCCTCCTGCGCGGTGAACTCGATGTCCTGCGGGTAGTGGTTGCGCCCGTCGATGATGATCAGGTCCTTGACCCGGCCGGTGATGTAGAGGTCGCCGTTGTAGTAGGCGCCGAGGTCGCCGGTGCGCACCCAGGTGGCGTCGTCCGGCGCGCCCTCGGCGTGCGACGGGTTGGTGCGCGACTTGAGGATGTTCTGGAACGTCGCGACCGTCTCCTCGGGCTTGCCCCAGTAGCCGGTGCCCATGTTCTGGCCGCTGATCCAGATCTCGCCGATCTGCCCGTCGGGCAGCTCGGAGGCGGTCTCGGCGTCGACGATCACCGCCCACTCGGCGACCCCGACCTTGCCGGCCGAGGCCTGCGGCACCGCCTTCGGCGAATCCTCCGGCACCTCGACGAACCGGCCGTTGTTCAGCTCGTCGCGGTCGACGGTGATGATCTTCGGCGGCTCGCCCATCGGGGTGGTCGACACGAACAGCGTCGCCTCGGCCAGGCCGTAGGACGGCTTGATCGCCTTGGGCTGGAAGCCGTACGGGCCGAACGCCTCGTTGAACCGGCGCACGGTGGCCGCCGAGATCGGCTCGGAGCCGTTGAGGATCGCCTTGACGTTCGACAGGTCCAGCGGCGGCTCACCGGGCCGCGGCAGCCCGCGGGCGGCCGCGTGGTCGAACGCGAAGTTGGGCGCCACCGAGTAGGTCATCCCGGTGTCGCCCTCCTTGCGGGCCAGCTCGCGGATCCAGCGGCCGGGCCGGCGCACGAACGCGGCCGGGGTCATGAACGTCACGTAGTGGCCGATCATCGGCGACAGCATCACCGTGATGAGCCCCATGTCGTGGAAGAACGGCAGCCAGGTGACGCCGCGGTCGCCCTCCTCGCCCTCGAGCGCCTCGATCACCTGCACCACGTTGGTGGCCAGGTTCAGGTGGGTGATCTGCACACCGGTCGGGATCCGGGTCGAGCCCGAGGTGTACTGCAGGTAGGCGATGGTGGTCTCGTCCGGCACCGGCGGCTCCACCCAGGTGGCGCCGACCTCGTCGGGCACCGCGTCGACGGCGATCACCCGGGGCCGCTCGTTGGGCGGATAGGCACGGAAGAACTTGCGCACGCCCTCGGCGGCCGCGGTGGTGGTCAGCACCGCGGCCGGCTTGCAGTCCTTGAGCACGGCGTGCAACCGGCCCACGTGACCGGGTTCGGACGGGTCGAACAGCGGCACCGCGATCCGGCCGGCGTAGAGCGTGCCGAAGAACGCGACCAGGTATTCCAGGCTCTGCGGGCAGAGGATGGCGACCCGGTCGCCCGGCTGGGTGACCTGCTGCAGGCGGGCGCCGACGGCACGGTTGCGGGCACCGAACTCGTTCCAGTGCAGATCGCGCGCGATGCCTTCACGTTCGGTCGAGAAGTCGAGAAAGCGGTAGGCGAGCTTGTCGCCACGTACCTTGGCCCATCGCTCGACGTGCTTGACCAGGCTGCCGCCATCCGGGAACTTGATCAGCCCGTCTTTGATGAACGGGTTATGAAACGCCATCTCACTCTCCTGTCAAAGGCACGCGTGCCCTGAATGCCACATTCCGCGCGAGTTCGGGCCGCCCAAACCCGACGATCCTACCGGTCGACCGTCGCCTACAGCTCTTACTTATTTCTTAATGTTAGGTGACCGGCCGAACCCGCTCCAAATCAGTCCGGTCACGGGTCAGCCATGTTTCGGGTGCGGTGCGTTCTCGATCAGCTGCCGCGCCCAGCCCAGGGTCCACTGGGTAGCCGACGCGCCGTCGAAGTTCCAGAACTGCGGGGTGTTGTACATCGCGTGGACCGGTTGTCCCGCACCGCCGCTGAGCACCTCCAGCGTCCTGGGCAGCTGGGTGATGTTGAACGCCGACTCGGGCGCCGAGCAGATCAGGTCCCCGGTGGCGCAGATCTGGAAGACGCGGTTGTTGAGCAGGCCGAAACCGCCCGGCCGCGGCCCGGTCATGGCCAGGCCGAACTCGTCGAGCATCGGCACCTCGTGCAGGGTGATCTCGGCGCCCTGTCCGGGCGGGTTCGGCCCGACGTCCTGGCCCACCCCGGGCTGGCGCCGCCCGTCGGCGATCAGCGTCACACCCAGCACCAGATCCTCGTCGACCGGGCCGCGCCCGTTGCCGATGTCGCTGGCGATGTCGCCGGCGATCACCGCACCCTGCGAGAACCCGATCAGCACATAGCTGGTCAGCGGGCAGCGGTCGGCCATCTCCGCCAGCACCCTCTTGGTGGTCTCGTACCCCTCGGCGCGGCTGTCGTTGTACGACATCTGCTTGTCGGCCGAGAACGGGTTATGGAACTGCGCGGTGTAGGGGATCGTGTAGATCTCCACCCGCCCCGGGTCGAACTGCTGGCGCAACGGGTTGGTGACGTTGAGCAGCAGCGCCGCCGGGAACTGCGTCGGGTTGAACGGATCGAGCTGCCGCGACGACTCCCAGGTGCCGGGCACCGACACCAACTGCACGTCGGGGCAGCTGGCGTCCTGGAACTCCGGCCGGGGTTTCTTGGTCGGCGGGACGGCACCCGGCGGCCCCGCGGTCGGCGGTTCCCCCGGCGGCGGCCCCTCCGGCGCCCGCTGCCAGACCCACACCAGCACCGCGACCAGCCCGACCACCACGGCCACCGATGCGGCCGCCAGCAGCGCGAGTATGCGGTGACGCCGGCGCCGGTTGTTCTTGGCCCGGTTCTTCTTGGGCATGGGTCGTCAGGCTCCTTGCAGTGCTCAGGGTTCAGCAGAGTCGTTCGGTCGCGATGCGAATGTAGTCGGCGGTCGCGGCGTTCACCTCGGCGGCCGACGGGGGCCGCCGCCCGGACGGTGCGATCGAGGATATGCGGGCCGCGCCGCTGACGTCGCTGCGAACCATCGGCAGGATGTAGTCCCACACCTGCTGGTCGGTGTGCCGGGCGGCGCGGGCCTGACAGATGTGGGAACCGATGGACAGTGCGGCCAGGTCGCTGGAGCGCTGCACCCCGGCGGCCGCCAGGGCGTCGAGATAGGCGCGCTGCCGCGGGGTGACGACCAGCGCGTTGGACTGCCCACCCGCGTGCACCGGCCCGGGCGGGGCCGCCTGCGCGTCACCGTGCCGGCTGGCGGTCTCCTCGGCGGGGCGCAGCCCGACCGAGGCGAGCATCTCCTGCCCGGAGCACCCCGAGACCGTCCCGGAGACCGTCAGCGCCACCCCGGCGGCCACGATCGGAGCAACCCACGCCGGCGTCGCCGGCCGCACCACCCGGTGCGGGAGCGGAACCGAACCGGCCTTTCGCCGTACCGAGCGTTGCACGGTTCCCAAGGTACCGACCGGGACGGGATGCGGGCGGGTGGGCGGCGGGTGCCCCGGGCCGCCCGCCGCCGCGAGGACTACCTGATGGTGGCGACCAGATCGCCGGTCATTGCCTTGAGCTGAGCCTTCCAGCTGCCCCAGTCGTGGGTGCCGGAGGTCGGGAAGTCGAAGTGCCCGTTATGCCCGCCGACCGACCGATAGTGCGAGTAGAACTCGCGATTCGTGCCCTGGGCGATATCGCAGTAGCCGATCATCGCGGCCGGATCGGTGCAGCCACCGGCGGGCGCGGACCACACCCACAGCCGGGTGTTGTTGTCGGCCAGCAGTTGCACGTGCACGTTCGGCGAGTGCCACTTCCAGCGGCCCAGCTGTGGCAGACCCCACATGTTGCGGGTGTCCACCCCGCCCCATTGCTGCAGCCCCGCCGTGATGGCGCCGTCCACGCCGGTGCGCTCCGGTGCCAGGAAACCCGACAGCGAACCGGCGAACCGGTAGCGCTCGGGATGGAAGGTCGCCATGGCCATCGCGCCGTAGCCGCCCTGCGCGGCGCCGACGATGCCGTGACCGCCGGGGGCCAGGCCCTTGTTCGCGGCCAGCCAGTCCGGCAGCTCGTGGGCCAGGAAGGTCTCCCACTGCTTGCTGCCGTCCTGTTCCCAGTTGGTGTACATGCTCCAGGCGCCGCCCGCGGGCGCGACCACCGAGATGCCCTTGCCGGCGAGCGTGTTCATCGCGTCACCGGCGGTCACCCAGTTGCTGACATCGGGGGCGGCGTTGAACGCGTCGAGGAGCACCACCGCGTGCGGGCCGCCGGCGAGGAAGGCCACCGGGATGTCGCGGCCCATCGCCGGCGACGGAACCATCAGCATCTCGACCTCGGCCTTGGCCGTCGGCGCGGTCGCGGTGCCGGCCGCCCACAACCCCGCCCCCAGGGCCACCGACAGGACCGTGCGAATCAACCCCCGAATCACGCTGTGCATCAACTGTCCACCTCACGTCGAATCCGCCGCGGGTATACAACCACACCCGGCTACCGGCCCGTGCCGGAAACCACCCCTCCCGGCGGCGAGAACGGCGCTCCGCCCCGGGGGAATCGGATCCGGAGACGGCGAACGGCGGCGACCCGGATCGGATCGCCGCCGTTCGTCTTTTGGCTACGGCGCTGCTCGCAGCGGCCGGTCAGTTCTCCAGCTCGGGAACCGGAGTGTGCGGCTGCGGGGTGGCGCCCAGCACCCGCTGGATGTCCGGCTTCATCTGCTGCAGCTGCTGACCCCAGTACTCCCAGCTGTGGGTACCGGCCTGCGGGAAGTTGAACACGCCGTTCTTACCGCCGGCCGCCAGGTACTGCTCCTGGAAGGTCTTGTTGGTGCGCAGCGTGAAGCTCTCCAGGAACTTCGCGTTGAAGTTGTCGCCCGCGGGCACGCCGTTGCCGAGGTCGGCCGGCTTGCCGTTGCCGCAGAACACCCAGATGCGGGTGCCGTTGGCGACCAGCTTCGCGATGTTGACCATCGGGTCGTGGCGCTGCCACGCCGGATCGCTCGACGGACCCCACATGTCCTCGGGCTTGTAGCCGCCGGCGTCACCCATGGCCAGGCCGACCAGCATCGGCCACCAGCCCTCGGAGAGGTTCAGGAAGCCCGACAGCGACGCCGCGTACTGGAACTGCTGCGGGTAGTAGATCGCCAGGGTCAGCGCGGCCGAACCGGCCATCGACAGACCCACCGCCGCGTTGCGGTGCGGGTTGACGCTCTTGTTCTCGGCCAGATACGCGGGCAGTTCCTGGGTCAGGAAGGTCTCCCACTTGTAGGTCTGGCACCCGTTGTTGCCGCAGGCCGGCTTGTACCAGTCCGCGTAGAAGCTGGACTGCCCACCGACCGGCATGATCAGCGCCAGACCCGAGTCCAGGTACCACTCGAACGCCTGGGTCTCGATGTCCCAGCCGTTGAAGTCATCGCGCGCGCGAAGACCGTCGAGCAGGTAGACGCCCGGCGCGTTGGGACCACCGTTCTGGAACTGAACCTTGATGTCGCGCCCCATGGCCGCGGACGGCACCATGAGGTACTCGACCGGCAGACCTGGGCGAGAGAAGGCCCCCGCCGTCGCCGAGCCTCCGATGGCGCTGACCAGGCCGGGCAGCAGGACGGCCGCAAGCGCCGCTCCCGCTAGCCGGCGGACCCAGGCGCCCCGGATCTTGCCAACGAACTTCATGCTTCTTCTATCCCATCTGTCGTAAGCCGCACGCGGAATCTGTCGACGAACTCGCCGCGTAACCCGTGCAGTCAATCACACCTCGCCGTGATCTTCCCATTCGGAGCGTGTCGCCCCTGGTCACCCCCTCGCTGTCGAGGGCGTTTCCAGGTGCGGTCACGGGGTGCACGGGCGAGGTGACCCGCCCACCCCGCGCGACGGCACGCACGGACCTCCGTAGCCGAGAACCCGTGCGTGCCGGTGTTTCGGACGGCCGGGGATCCCGGCCGTCCGGAAGCCTGTATCGCGGTCAGCTCAACCATCCGTTCGTTTCGCGCCAGCGAACCGGCGATCGCGAACATGCGTCTCGGGAACATCTATCGCCGCCACCGCGGTGCGCGTTACCGGCTGCGCCGCGGTGGATGGACGCGTGAGGATTTCGGCACGGCAGACGGGTGCGCGCACGCTGTGCACCGGCCGTCCGGCTATGGCCCCGTTGCCGGCATGCCAGTGTACGGGGTCTCCCGCAGCGGGGGCACCTCGAGCCCGCACCTGGCCAGCTCGTACAGCGGCACCCGGTCGATCCGGTATCGGGTGAACCCCGCCGCGTGCCACAGGTTCGACAGGAACCGGCGCGGCCCCATCGGCGCCCGGATCGCGTTGAGCATCGCGTCGGTGGCCGGGCACTGCAACGCGGCCTCGGCCTGGGTCACCCAGTCCGGGTCGAGGTAGCCGGGGATGAACGGCGGCTCCTTGAGGAACGGCCCCTCGGCGATCGCCCAGTCCGGGAACAGGTTCTTGTCGTGGCCGATGCGGCCGTCGGTCAGCCGTTCGGTGTGCGCGGCCAGCGGGTTGGCCAGGCCGATCTGGTCGATCACCCGCACGTCCAGGCCCAGGTTCATCCCGGTCATGCCCAGGTTGGTGAAAAAGACCGTGTGCGGCGCGTCGTCCGGATCGCGCGGCGCGTCCGGAGGCGGCGGGACCGCGGGCACCACATCCCACTGGTCGTAGTTGCCCGACGGCAGCAGCAGCGCCCCCTCCGGGGTGTTCTCGATCGTCGTGACCGCCGCCCGCATCCGCGGATAGTCCAGATAGTCGGCCGCGGTGAGCGGATGGGCGTGGCCGGTGGCCTGGGCGTAGAACCGCCGTTCGTCGACGATGCCGGAGTAGGTGACGCGGGTGGCGTCGGCCCCCATCCCGGGCGAGTTCGCCGCCCACAGCGACCAGCCGGCCACCGCCGCCCACAGCACCCCGGTGGCGCCGACGAACAGATATCCGGCACCGCGCGCCATCCGCCGGGTGTCGGGCAGCAGCACCGGGATCACCGCGACCGGCAGCAGCAACAGGAACAGCGGGGCCAGCAGCACCCGGCCGTGCATGAAGTCCCCGCCCTGGCGGATCCAGTACAGCGCCTGCAGCAGCCCGCTCAGCAGCGTGAACAGCACCACCGCCTGCGGGCTCTGCACCACGCGGGCGACCCAGCCGTAGCCGGGCGCGACCCGCCGGCGCATCCGCAGCGGCCGCCCGGCGGCCACGGTCACCACGACCGCGAGCCCGACCAGCAGGATCGCCGGCGCCCACAGCAGGTACGGGCCGTTGAAGTTGCTCAGATAGGTGAAGCCCTGCGACCACTTGGCCCCGGAGGCCTCCTTGGCCAGCGCGGTGGACGGGAACAGCAGGCCGTAGTAGCCCATCCGGAAGATCTGGTAGCCCACCGGCAGCAGGCCCCCGGCGACGACGATCAGCCCGCGGCGGCGCCAGTCCCGCGCGGCGATCAGCATCATCGCCAGCGCGCCGATCCCGATCAGCGCCAACTCCGGCCGCACCAGCACGCTCAGCCCGGCGACGAACGCCAGCGCCGCGTCGAACAGTCGGCCCTGCGCGGTGACCGGCTCCGAATCGGGTGCGCCGTACCGGCGGACGGCCTGCGACCAGCAGACCAGCATCCACCACAGCAGCCCGAGGTAAGCCAGCACCAGACCGTTCTCCAGCCCGGAGGTGGCGAAGTCGCGGGCCGGCGGCAGCGCGATGTAGACCAGCATCCCGGCCGGCAGCAGCAGCGCGCGCCGGCCCCGCAGCCCGGGTGCGAACAGCCGCGCGGTGCCCAGCATCGCGAACACCACGCCGACCACGCTGAGCACCAGCGCCAGCACCAGCGCCACGTACTCCAGCCGCACCGGCCCGCCGACCAGCGCGCCCAGGTAGATCAGATAGGTCCACACCGTGGAGGTGTTGGCCTCCACCCGCTCCCCGGCGTTGAACACCGGACCGTTGCCGGCCAACAGGTTTCGCACGGTCCGCAGCACGATCAGGCCGTCGTCGGCGATCCAGCGCCGCTGCCAGGCACCGTAGCCGAACAGCACGGCGACGACGACCAGGCTCAGCCACAGGCTCAGCCGCGCCGACCATTCGAGCGGATAGGCCGGCCAGCGCGACATCCGCCGCTCCAGCGCGTCGAGCCAGTCGTCCAGCCACACCGGCAGGCGCAGCGCCCCGCCCGGGTCGCCGACGACCGGCGGGCCGGCCGCGCGGGTCATCTCAGCCGAGGAAGACTGCCGCACTGATGGTTCCGATCCACGCCACCGCCAACAACTGCAGCACGCGGTCCTTCAACGCGATCTCCTCGGGTTCCCCGGCCATCCCGCCGTCCACGTCCACCGCGTAGCGCAGGATCGCGATCACGAACGGAATCATCGATACCACGAACCAGGACGAACCGCCGCCCTCGACGCGCTCGAACGCCCACAGGCCGTAACACAGCACCAGCGCGGTCGCCGACAGCGTCCAGACGAACCGCAGATAGGAGCTGGTGTAGCTCTCCAGCGACTTGCGGATCTTCGCGCCGGTGCGTTCGGCCAGCTGCAGTTCGGCGTAGCGCTTACCGGCCACCATGAACAGCGACCCGAACGCCATCACCAGCAGGAACCACGGCGACAGGCGCACGCCGGCGGCCACACCGCCGGCGATGGCCCGGATCAGAAAGCCCGACGACACGATGCACAGGTCGATCACCGGCTGGTGTTTGAGCCCGTAGCAGTACGCCAGCTGGATCGCGATGTAGATCGCCATGACCAGCGCGAGATCCGGGGCGGTCCGCCAGGAGATGACCAGCGAGGCGGCGGCCAGCACGACCGCGGTGGTGTAGGCCAGCCACTCCGGGACCACACCGGCCGCGATCGGGCGGTACCGCTTGGTGGGGTGCTGGCGGTCGGCCTCCACGTCGCGGGCGTCGTTGACCAGGTACACCGCCGACGCGGCGAGGCTGAACACCACGAACGCCAGCACCACGTGCAGCAGCACCTCGGTGTAGTCGCCGTTGGCGAAGCGGTCGTCGCCGAGCGCGGCCACCGGGGCGGCGAACACCAGGACGTTCTTGACCCACTGGCGGGGCCGGACGGCCTTGATCAGCCCGGTGACGACGTTGCTGGGTGGGCCCGGGTGCGGGGCCGGTGGTTCACTCATCTGCCGGGCGCTTCCTGCTTGACTCGAGACGCTCATTAAGTCACCTGCTCCTGCTCGTCGCGTCGGCATCGCCGGTCCGGTCGGCCAGCACACCGACCGTCTTGGCGACGGTCGCGCCGACCGCGATTCCGGTGAGCACGTCGCTGGGGTAGTGCACGCCCAGCACCAGCCGGGACACCGCCATCGGGGGGATCAGCAGCGCGGGCAGCGGCAGGCCGGTGACGCGCGCCAACAGGATCGCGGCCGCGGTGGTCGAGGTCGCGTGCGCGGACGGGAAACTCAGCCGGCTCGGGGTGCCGACGTTGACCGCGATCGCCGGGTGGTGCGGGCGTTCGCGGCGCACCACCCGCTTGATCAGCACCGCGGCGGCGTGCGCGGCCAGCGCACCCACCCCGACCGCCAGCCAGTCGCGCCGGCGCCCGCGGTCGAGCAGCGCGCCCAGACCCGCGACCGCCAGCCAGCCGAGGCTGTGCTCCCCGAAGTGCGACAGCGCGCGGGCCGCCGGCAGTACGCCGGGCCGGCCGGCCAGCGCGGCCTGCACCGTGACCAGCGCGGCCTCCTCGCCGCGCGGCGCATCCGGCGACCCGTGCGGCTCGAAGGTGTCGGGCCCGAACTCGTGCGACTCAGCCATGGACCGACTTCTCCAGCAGTACCGACTCCCAGGCCTGCTTGCTGGTCAGCATCGGCAGCGCCGAGCGGTACACCTTGCGCATGTGATCGAACCGGCGGGCCACCTTGAGCTGGCGGCGCAGCGAGGCGAACAACAGCTCTAACATCTTCTCCCGGTTGCGCTGCCGGTACACCACGCCGCGGCCGTCGGCGGTGGTCACGGTGACCCCGTCGACCCGGCACAGCGAGAACCACCGAGCGTCCTGGGTGGCCACGTTGATCTGCGGGCGCACATGGTGTTCCGGGTTGTGCGGCCGCAGCTGATGGATCACCCCGCCGATCAGCCGGTACGCGATCGCCCACGGGGTGGTCGGGATGCCGATCTTCTTGCGCCGGGTGTCCGACGGCGGCGGCAGCGCGGTCGCGCCGGGCAGCACCACCGCGTCGGGGTACTCCTCGCGCATCCGGCGCACCTCCGGCAGCGCCGACTCCAGGATCGAGAACAGGTGCTCCGGGCCGGCCAGGAAGTCGTCCATCGCCTTGTTCTGGATCGCGACGGTCGAATATTCAAGGCACAGCAGGTGTTTGATGGTCGCCTTGAAGTGGCTCGCGATCAGGCCCCAGATGTTGCCGTCCCAGTGCAGGGCGGCGACCACCAACCGGTTGCGCAGGTGGAAGTAGGCCTGCCAGTCGATGGCGTCGTCCTTGTCGCTCCAGGCCATGTGCCAGATCGCCGCGCCGGGCAGGGTGACGGTGGGATAGCCGTGCTCGCCCGCGCGCAGCCCGTAGTCAGCGTCGTCCCACTTGATGAACAGCGGCAGCGGCTGGCCCAGCTCCTCGGCGACCTGCCGGGGGATCATGCACATCCACCAGCCGTTGTAGTCGACGTCGATGCGCCGGTGCAGCATCCGGCTGCGCGGCTCCTCCTCGTCGTTGAGCGGCCACTTGGCGAAGTTGTGGTCGTATTCGGTGTTGACCGCGTTGGTCCACATGAAGTTGGCGCGGTCGACGATCTCGCCCATCACGTGCAGGTGCGACGGCTCCTGCAGGTTGAGCATCTGCCCACCGACCAGGATCGGCGACTTGGCGAACCGGTTGAGCGCCAGCGCGCGCAGGATGGAGTCCGGTTCGATGCGGATGTCGTCGTCCATGAACAGGATCTGTTCACAGTCGGTGTTCTTCAACGCCTCGTACATCACCCGGCTGTAGCCGCCGGAGCCGCCGAGGTTGGGCTGGTCGTGCACCGACAGCCGGTCGCCGAGCGCGGCGGCCGCGGCCTCGAAGCCCGGGTGGTCCTTGGCCTTGTCGGCGCCCTGGTCGGACACGATCACCGCGCCGATCACCTTGTCCACCAACGGATCCGAGGTCAGCGCGGCGAGCGCGTTGACGCAGTCGGCGGGCCGGTTGAAGGTCGGGATGCCGACCGCGATGTTGGCCCGGCCGGGGGCGGGCACCGGCGCGTACCAGCCCGCGCTGTGCAGGGTGACCTCGCTGTCGGTGGTGATGTCGAACCAGTACCAGCCGCCGTCCTCGAAGGGGCTCAGGTCGAGTTCGAACTCGACTGCGGCCGGTTCGCCGTCGTCGCCGGACGACACCGGGGCCCCGCCGACGGTGATCCGCGCGCCGGTGGCCTTGGAGCGGTACACGTCGACGCGGGCGGTGCCGGTGAGCTCCACCCGCAGCACCACCGTGCTCAGCGTCGACCAGCGCCGCCAGTAGCTGGCCGGGAACGCGTTGAAGTAGGTGGCGAAGGACACCTCCGACTCCGCGCCGATCTCCAGCGAGGTGCGCGTCGGGGCGTGGGCCCGGCGCTGATTGGAGGGCGGCTCGACGATGTAGAGCTTGCGGACGTCGTGCGGCTCCCCCGGACGCGGCAGGATCACGCGCGCCAGCAGGCTGACCGCTTTCGATTCGCCGGCGTCGAGCGCACCGGTCGGAATGTCGCTCATGCGCTGCTGCTTTCTGTGCCAGTTCCGGTCAACGGGGCGCCGTCCCGCAGGTGCGGCGCGAGGACGTTCTCGTACATGTTCAGCGCACTGGCGATGGCCATGTGCATGTCCAGGTACTGATAGGTGCCCAGGCGGCCGCCGAACAACACCTTGGCCTGCGCCGTCTCCTGTTTGGCGCGGGCCCGGTAGGCGGCCAGGATGGCCCGGTCGGCCTCGGTGTTGATCGGATAGTAGGGCTCGTCGTCATCACCGGCGAACCGGGAGTACTCCCGCATGATCACGGTCTTGTCGGCCGGGTACGACGTGCGCTCCGGGTGGAAGTGCCGGAACTCGTGGATGCGGGTGTAGGGCACGTCCAGGTCGCTGTAGTTCATCACCGAGGTGCCCTGGAAGTCGCCGGTGTCGAGCACTTCCAGCTCGAAATCGAGTGTGCGCCAACCCAACCGGCCTTCGGCGTAGTCGAAGTAGCGGTCCAGCGGACCGGTGTAGACCACCGGGGCGTCCGGGCTGGCCGCCCGCAGCTCGTCGCGCACGTCGAACCAGTCGGTGTCCAGGCGCACCTCGATGCGCTCGTCGGCGGCCATCCGCTCCAGCCAGGCGGTGTAGCCGTCGACCGGCAGCCCCTCGTAGGTGTCGTTGAAGTACCGGGTGTCGAAGGTGTAGCGCACCGGCAGCCGGGTGATCGTCGACGCCGGCAGCTCCCGGGGATCGGTCTGCCACTGTTTGGCGGTGTAGTTCTTGATGAACGCCTCGTACAGCGGCCGGCCGATCAGCGAGATGGCCTTCTCCTCGAGATTCTGCGCGTCGGCGGTGTCGATCTCGGCGGCCTGCTCGGCGATGAGCTTGCGGGCCTCGTCCGGCGAGTAGTAGCGGCCGAAGAACTGCGACACCAGCGCCAGCCCCATCGGCAGCGGGTAGACCTGCCCGTTGTGCAGTGCGAAGACCCGGTGCTGGTAGTTGGTGAAATCGGTGAACTGCCGCACGTAGTCCCACACCTTCTTGTTCGAGGTGTGGAACAGGTGCGCGCCGTACTTGTGCACCTCGATCCCGGTCTGCGGCTCGGGCTCGGAGTACGCGTTGCCACCGATGTGCGGGCGTCGCTCGACCACGAGCACGCGCTTGTCCAGCTGGGTTGCCACGCGCTCGGCGATCGTCAGGCCGAAGAAGCCGGAACCGACGACGAAGAGGTCAAAACGAGCGGTCATCGGCAGCAAGGGTATAGGAACGCCGCGCCGCGACCCGAATCCGCGAATGGCGTCAGGTCAAGATTGGCTCACGATTCCATATCGTCACTTTTTTCTCACTAGTCACACCAGTACCGTCGAACGGGAAAGCGCTACCCGACGTAGTCCATGTATTGAGGAGACTTTCGTGCCGAACCGACGCCGCCGCAGGCTCTCAACGGCCATGAGCGCAGTCGCTGCCTTGGCAGTGGCGAGCCCAGCCGCCGTCGTCGCCGTTTCCGATCTGTCGGCCGCCGTTCATCCGCAGCCGCAGAAGCGCGAGTTCGTCCAGGCCGCGCTGATCACCGAGCTGCCCGCCGAGATCATGTCGGCGCTGTCGCAGGGGCTGTCGCAGTTCGGCATCAACCTGCCGCCGATGCCGGCGCTGACCGGGACGGGCTCGACCCTGACCAGCCCGGCCCTGACCTCGCCGGGACTGACCTCACCGGGGCTCACCTCGCCGGGGTTGACCACTCCGGGGTTGACCACGCCGGGGTTGACCACTCCCGACGCGTCCGCCGGGCTGACCACGCCGGGGCTGACCACGCCGGGGCTCACCGACCCGGGCCTGACCAACCCCGACCTCACCAACCCGGCCCTGACCAACCCGGCCCTGACCAACCCGGCGGGTGACACCACCGGCCTGACCACCCCGGGCCTGACCACGCCGGGTCTGACCAATCCGGGGCTCACCAATCCGGGGCTGACCAATCCGGGGCTCACCGACCCTTCGCTGACCCCGGGCCTGGATCCGGCGCTGACGCCGGTGTCCACCGGTGCGCTGCCGGCCCCGGGCGAGGTGCCGATCTCCGCACCCATCGGGCTCGACCCGACCGTGCCGACCTACCCGATCCTCGGCGACCCGTCGCTGGCGACGATGCCGGTGGCGACCGCGCCCAGCCGCGGCATCATCGGCGAGTTGTCCGACATGGCCAACGAGCTGGGCGCCTCCCAGGTCATCGACCTGGTCAAGGGCGTGGTGGTGCCGGCGATCATCTCGGCGGCCAAACCGCCCGCCGAGGCGGCGGCCGCCGCGGCTCCCCCGGCGCCCCCGCCGCCGGCGCCGGGGGCCTGACCCGGTCCTTACGAACCTGCATCCGAACGACACCGCAGACGCCGCCGCGCTCTGCGGTGTCGTCGCTGCGGGGCGGCACCGCCGGGTCGGTCGACCGGCACGGCCGATTTGGGCGCGATCCCGGCCGTGTCGAATCATTCGTCACAACTGACACACACGTAACATCAGTCCGTGCCGTGTCGTCGTCCCGTGCCGTTGTTGTTCACCGCCACCGTGGCGACGGTCGTCCTGGCCCCGATGGCGATCTTCGGCATCCCCGGCGATCCCGATGCCGACCCCGGCGCGACCGCGCCGCCCAGCGCGCCGCAGCTGGTCGAACAGCCGCTGACCGATCTCGGCGACGGTGAGACGATCCGCGAGGTGCACGGCACCTCGGAGTTCGCCATGGTCGCGCTGACCGGCGACGATCTCACCGGCACGTCCGCGCGGGTGCGCGCCCGGCGCGCCGACGGCAGCTGGGGACCGTGGTACGAGGTCGAGCCGCTGGGCGGTTTGGGCCCCGACGACCCGTCGCCGGGCCGGCAGGGCACCGAGCCGGTGTTCGTCGGCCGCACCACCGCGGTGCAGATCGCGATCCGCCGGCCGGCCTCCCCGACGAACCCGGCGGCCCACCCCGCACCGCGCACCGAACCCGAACCGGCACGACCCGAACTGGGTTATCGGCCCGCCACCGTGGAGCAGCCGTTCGGCCAGAACATCAACGCGGTGCTGATCAGCCCGCCGCAGGCGCCCGTCGACGCGGCGCCGATGCCGGAGGCCGCCGTCGCCCCGGGGCAGCCGCCGCGGATCATCAGCCGCACCCAGTGGGGTGCCGCGGAGACCAACAGCTGCCCGAACCCACACCCGGACCGGCCGATCCGGGCGGGAATCGTGCACCACACCGCGGGCAGCAACGACTACGCGCCCGAGGATTCCGCGGGCATCGTCCGGTCGATCTACGAGTACCACACCCGCACCCTGGGCTGGTGCGACATCGCCTACAACGCACTGGTCGACAAGTACGGCCAGGTCTTCGAGGGCCGCGCCGGCGGGATCACCAGGTCGGTCGAGGGCGCGCACACCGGCGGCTTCAACCGCGACACCTGGGGGGTCGCGATGCTGGGCAACTTCGACGTCGAACCGCCCACCCCGGTCCAGCTGCGCACCACCGGGCGACTGCTCGGCTGGCGGCTGGGCCTGGACCGGGTCGATCCGCGCGGCACCGTGGTGCTCGGTTCGGCGGGCAGCTCGTACGCGAAGTTCCCGGTCGGCGCCACCCCGCGGCTGCCGACCATCTTCACCCACCGCGACGTCGGCATCACCGAATGTCCGGGCAACGCCGCCTACGCGCTGCTGGACCGCATCCGCGACATCGCCGCCCGGTTCAACGATCCGCCCGGTCCCGAGGACCTCATCGACAGCCTGCGCGGCGGCGCGATCTTCGCGCGCTGGGAATCGCTGGGCGGGATGAACAGCTTCCTCGGTGCGCCGACCTCGCCGGAGAACATCGGCGCCGGCGACACCCGCTACGTCACCTTCGAACACGGCGCGATCTACTGGTCGCCGGCCACCGGCGCCGAGCCGCTCACCGGTGAGATCTACAAGGCCTGGGGCGCACTGGGATTCGAACGCGGAGCACTGGGGCTGCCGACGAGCGCGGAGATCCACGAACCGTTGTGGATCGTGCAGAACTTCCAGCACGGCACGCTGAACTTCGACCGGGAGAAGGGCACCGTCACCCGGGTGATCGACGGCATCCCGGTCGAACTGCCGCCGGTGCTGTCCCAGCAGACGCCGGTTCAGCTGGAGCGGTTCACCCCGGCGCACAACCCCGAATAGGGGCTGCTCACGACCACCAGCGTTCCAGCACCCGCGCCACCCCGTCGTCGGCGTTGGTGGTGGTGACCTCGTCGGCGGCGGCCAGCGCCTCGGGATGGGCGTTGCCCATCGCCACGCCCAGCCCGGCCCACTGCAGCATCGGCACGTCGTTGGGCATGTCGCCGAACGTCACCACCTCCTCGGGGCGGATGCCCAGCGGCCGGGCCACCTCCTCGATGCCGGTCGCCTTGCTGATCCCCCGGGGCACCACCTCCACCAGCCCGTTGTCGGTGGAGTAGGTCAGGTCGCCCAGGTCGCCGACGTACCCGGCGAGCGCGTCGACCATCTCGCCGCTGCGTGCCCCGGCCTTGCGGATGAGCAGTTTGATCGCCGGGGCGCTCAGCAGATCCTCCAGCGACACCTCGGTGTTGTCCGGGTTCAGCCAGGCGTGCTCGTAACCGGGCGAGCTGACGAACTGCGGGGTGGCGGCGTCGTGGGCGCTCTCCCCGACCCGCTCCACCGCCAGCCCGGCGCCCGGAATCACCCGGGTGGCGATCTCGGCGAGCCGGCGCAACTGCTCCGACGACAGCGTGCGCGCCGACACGATCCGGTCGGTGGCCGGGTCGTAGAGCACCGCACCGTTGGCACACACCGCGATCGGTGCGAACCCCAGCGCGTCGACCACCGGCTGCACCCAGCGCGGCGGACGCCCGGTCGCCAGCACGAACCGCGTGCCCGACTCGACGGCGGCGGTCACCGCCGCGCGGGTGCGCGGGGTGATCTCCTCGGAGTCGTCGAGCAGCGTGCCGTCGACATCGGTCGCGATCAGTGCCGGCATGCCCATCTCAGCGGCTCCGCGCCTCGCGCAGGGCGCGTTTGCGGGCACGTTCGGCCAGTTCGGCCTGGTCCAGGGCGGCGGCCTCCTCCGGGGTGGGCGCCGAACCGCCCAGCCGCCGCGGCACCCAGAACGCGCCCCGCGGGTGGTCGTAGGCCTCCTGCACCTCGTAGAGCATCGCGGTCATTACCTCGCGCAGCTTGGCGTTGTCGTCGTCCACGCGGCCGGTGGGCCACAGCGGCTCGCCGATCTTGACCGTGATCGGGATGCGGGCGCGCCCGAGTTTGCGCGGGTGGTCCTTGGTCCAGCGGCGGTGGGCGCCCCAGACGATCATCGGCAGGATCGGGACATCCGCCTCGAGCGCCATCCGCACCGCGCCGGTCTTGAACTCCTTGAGCTCGAAGCTGCGGCTGATGGTGGCCTCCGGATACACCCCGACGATCTCGCCGGCCCGCAGCCGCTCCACCGCGACCGCGTAGGCCCCCGCGCCCGCCGTGCGGTCCACCGGGATGGTGCCGGACTGCTTGATGATCCACCGCACCACCGGAACGTGGGTCATCTCCTCTTTGATCATGAACCGCAGCCGGCGCCGGCGCTGGTAGGTGGCCATGGCGGCGGGGATCCAGTCGATGTAGCTGGTGTGGTTGATCGCGACCACCGCGCCGCCGCGTTCGGGGATGTGTTCGAGGCCCTCATAGGAGACACGTGAACCGGACATCGCCACGACGGCCGGAACCGCGAACTCCAGGGTGCGGAAAACCGGTTCCATGCCCGCGATTATCCGGGGGACTCGAAACTGTCCTGGTCAGGGCCTGCGTCCCGCCTCGCAGCCGCCTTGCGGGCCGCCTCCTCGGCGTCCATCCGGTCGGCCTCGGCCAGCGACGGCGCACCGCCGCCGAGCCGGTGCGGCACCCAGAACTCGCCCGGCGGGTGCGGACCGTAGTCCTCCTGCACCTGCTCGAGCAGGTGCTGCATCCGCGAATGCAGCAGCGCGGTGAGCTCGGCCGCGGGCAGCGTGGGGTAGATCGGCTCGCCGACGGCCACCGAGATCGGCACCTTCGGCCGCCACAGCTTGCGCGGGTGGCCCTTGGTCCAGATGCGCTGGGCGCCCCAGATGATGTGCGGGACGATCGGCACGTCGGCGGCGATCGCCATCCGCGCCGCACCCGACTTGAGCGTCTTGATCTCGAAGCTGCGGCTGATGGTGGCCTCCGGGTACACCCCGACCAGCTCACCCTCCTTGAGCCGCCGGCAGGCCTCCTCGAACGCCGCCGCGCCGTTGTCCCGGTCCACCTCGATATGGCGCAGGCTGCGCATGATCGGCCCGGAGATCTTGTGGTCGAAGACCTCCTTCTTGGCCATGAAGCGCACCTTGCGGCCGCGGCCCTGCAGATAGGCGGGCAGACCGGCGAAGGTGAAGTCGAAATAGCTGGTGTGGTTGATCGCGATCACCGCACCACCGGTGGTGGGCAGATGCTCGACGCCGGTGACCTTGAACGTCAGCCCCTGCACCTTCCACACCAGGCGCGCGAGCTGGATGACAGTGGCGTAGACCGGTTCCACAGGGCCAGCCTAATCCGCTCGGCGCTGCACCAGTACGGCCCGGCACTACCGATAAGCTCGATTCGGGCGCCAGCGGTCGCCCCGCGTAGGCACATCGACCGGGAAGGGCTTTCGTGCAGGTCATCAGCGTCGGGCACGCCGGGTTCCGACTCGACACCAGGGCCGGCAGCATCCTGTGCGATCCGTGGGTCAACCCGGCGTACTTCGGGTCGTGGTTCCCGTTCCCCGACAACAGCGGTCTGGACTGGGCCGCCCTCGGCGACGTCGACTACCTCTACATCTCCCACCTGCACGCCGACCACTTCGACCCGAGGAACCTGCGCGAGCACGTCAACAAGGACGCGGTGGTGCTGCTGCCGGACTTCCCGGTGCCGGATCTGCGCCGTGAGCTGGAGAAGCTCGGCTTCCACCAGTTCTTCGAGACCACCGACTCGGTCAAGCACCGCCTGAGCGGCCCCAAGGGCGACCTCGATGTGATGATCATCGCGCTGCGCGCCCCGGCCGACGGTCCGCTCGGCGACTCGGCGCTGATCGTCGACGACGGCGAGACCGTGGTGTTCAACATGAACGACGCCCGGCCGGTCGACCTGGACGTGGTGCACGCCGAGTTCGGCCAGGTCGATGTGCACATGCTGCAGTACTCGGGCGCGATCTGGTACCCGATGGTCTACGACATGCCGGCCCGGGCCAAGGAGGCGTTCGGGGTGCAGAAGCGCCAGCGCCAGATGGACCGGTCCCGCCAGTACATCGAGCAGGTCGGCGCCACCTGGGTGATCCCGTCGGCGGGCCCGCCGTGCTTCCTGGACCCGGAGTTGCGCCACCTCAACGACGATCACGGCGATCCGGCCAACATCTTCCCCGACCAGCTGGTGTTCCTCGAGCAGCTGCGGGCACACGGTCACCGCGGCGGGTTGTCGATGATCCCCGGCTCGGTGGCCGATTTCACCGGCTCGGCGCTGAACTCGCTGACCCACCCGCTGCCCGACGACGAGGTCGAGGCGATCTTCACCACGAACAAGGCGGCCTACATCGCCGACTACGCCGAGCGGATGGCGCCGGTGCTGGCGGCCGAGAAGGCGCGCTGGGCGCCGGCGGCCGGGGAGCCGCTGCTGGAGCCGCTGCGCAACCTGTTCGAGCCGATCATGATGCACAGCGATCAGATCTGCGACGGGATCGGCTACCCGGTGGAGCTGCGGCTGCACGGCGGCGGACACCACGAGACCGTGGTGTTGGACTTCCCCAAACGCGTTGTGCGCGAGCCGGTTCCCGACGAGAAGTTCCGCTACGGGTTCGCGATCCCGCCGGAGCTGGTGCGCACAGTGCTGCGCGACAACGAACCCGACTGGGTGAACACCATCTTCTTGTCCACCCGGTTCCGGGCCTGGCGGGTGGGCGGCTACAACGAGTACCTGTACACGTTCTTCAAGTGCCTGACCGACGAGCGGATCGCCTACGCCGACGGCTGGTTCGCCGAGGCGCACGACGACTCCGCGACCATCACGCTGGACGGCTGGGAGATGCAGCGGCGCTGCCCGCACCTGAAGGCCGATCTGTCGAGATTCGGTGTGGTGGAAGGGTCGACGCTGACCTGCAACCTGCACGGCTGGCAGTGGAACCTCGAGACCGGACGCTGCCTGACCAGCAAGGGGCACGAATTGCGGTGCTCCCGAAAATGACCTGCCCGCGTTCCCGGACACACCGATGAGACCGACCGAGATGACTGCGCCACAACAGCTTTACGACGACGGCATGATCCAGTTGGACCGCGAGGCGCTGACCCTGCGGCGGTACCACTTCCCGTCGGGTACCTCGAAGGTCATCCCGCTGCGCGACATCCGCGGGTACCGGGCCGAGTCGCTGGACCTGCTGCACCGGTTCCGGCTGTGGGGCAGTTCGGACCTGCGCCGCTGGCTGCCGCTGGATGTGCAGCGGCCGCTCAAGCGCACGCTGATCACCCTCGACGTCCCGGGCCACCGCTGGCGCCCGGCGTTCACCCCGGCCGACCCGGACCGGTTCATCGCCAAGCTCGACGAGGCGCTGGCCTAGCGGCGGCTACTTCGCCGGGGTGAGCACCTCGGTGCCGACGAACGGCACCAGCGCCTCGGGAACCCGCACGCTGCCGTCGGGCTGCTGATGGTTCTCCAGGATCGCCACCAGCCAGCGGGTGGTGGCCAGGGTGCCGTTCAGCGTCGCCGCGATCTGCGGTTTGCCGTTCTCGTCGCGGTAGCGCACCGCGAGCCGGCGCGCCTGGAACGTGGTGCAGTTCGAGGTCGAGGTCAGCTCCCGGTAGGTCTGCTGCGACGGGATCCACGCCTCGCAGTCGAACTTGCGCGCCGCGGACGCGCCGAGATCGCCTGCGGCGATGTCGATCACGCGGTACGGCACCTCGATCTTGGCGAGCATCTGCCGCTGCCAGTCCAGCAGCCGCTGGTGTTCGGCCTCGGCCTCATCGGGCGTGCAGTAGATGAAGCCCTCAACCTTGTCGAACTGGTGCACCCGGATGATGCCGCGGGTGTCCTTGCCGTGGCTGCCGGCCTCCCGCCGGAAGCACGTCGACAGCCCGGCGTAGCGCAGCGGGCCGCCGGACAGGTCGAGGATCTCGTCGGCGTGGTAGCCGGCCAGCGGCACCTCGGAGGTGCCGACCAGATACAGATCGTCCGCCTCGACGCGGTACACCTCGGCCGCGTGCGCGCCGAGAAAGCCGGTGCCGGACATGATCTCGGGCCGCACCAGCACCGGCGGGACCATCAGCGTGAAGCCGTTGTCGATGGCGAGCCGCACCGCCAGCTGCACCAGGCCGAGCTGCAGCAGCGCGCCCGCGCCGGTGAGGAAGTAGAACCGCGCGCCGGAGACCTTGGCGCCGCGATCCAGGTCGATCAGGCCCAGCGACTCGCCGAGCTCGACGTGGTCCCTGGGGTTCTCGATCGCCGGCGGTTCGCCGACCGTGTCGAGCACCACGTAGTCGTCCTCGCCGCCGGCGGGCACCCCGTCGAGGATCACGTTGGAGATCGCCATGTGCGCCTCGGTGAACGCCCTGGCGGCCTCAGCCTGTTCGGCCTCGGCGGCCTTGACCCGCTCCGCGAGCTCCTTGGCCTGCTCCAACAGCGCCGGCCGCTCCTCCGGCGCGGCCTTGCCCACCTTCCTGCTGGCGGCCTTCTGCTCGGCGCGCAGGTTGTCGGCCTTGGTGACCGCCGCCCGCCGCGCCGCATCGGCCGCCAGCAGCACATCGACGAGGCCGGGGTCCTCGCCACGGGCACGCTGGGACGCGCGCACCGCCTCCGGGTTCTCGCGCAGCAGTCTGAGGTCGATCACGGCCGCAAGACTACTTTCGAGCGGCCCCGCTCAACACGCCCGGGTCGGCGCGGGCCGGCCGCTTCGGGCCGATGAGGCACAAGCTCGTAACACTACATCCGTCTCAGTTGTCACAGCGCGTGACACGCCTGTCACAATGGAGCGGATGTCCGAGGCGCCCCCGATCGAAAACGACCTCCCCGCCGAGAGCGAGCCGCGCTCGTCGTGGTGGCGCAATCTGCAGCGCGCCTCCGCGTCGACGCGCCGGGGCCTGCTGCTCACCGCGCTCGGCGCGCTGATGATCGCCGGGGTGGTGACCGTGCTTCCCACCGGGGACAGCAACACCGGCCTGACCGCCAGCACGATCTCGCTGGGCGCCCGCGGCCACAAGGTGTTCGACGAGGCCGGGCCCGGGGACTGCCTGACCTGGCCGGAGGACAACCCCACCGCCGCCGAGCTCGTCGACTGCGCCCAGGAACACCGCTTCGAGGTGGCGGCGGCGATCGACCTGCGCACCTTCCCCGGCACCGAGTACGGGCCGAAGGCCCCGCCGCCGTCGCAGCCGCGGATCGAGCAGATCAGCCAGGAGCAGTGCACCGCGGCGGTGCAGCGTTACCTGGGCCCGAAGTTCGATCCGGACAGCCGGTTCGCCACCAGCCTGCTGTGGCCCGGCGAGCAGGGCTGGAACCAGCACGGTGAGCGGCGCGTGCTGTGCGGGCTGCAGCTGCGCGGGCCGAACAAGCAGCAGCTGCTGTTCCAGGGCAAGGTCGCCGAGCTGGATCAGTCCAAGGTGTGGCCGCCCGGAACCTGCATCGGCATCGACTCGACCACCAACCAGCCCGACGACGTGCCGGTCGACTGCGCGGCGCCGCACGCGATGGAGGTCACCGGGGCGGTCAACCTGGCCGAGAGGTTTCCTGACGGGCTGCCGCCCGATGCCGAGCAGGACGCGTTCATCAAGGACGCGTGCACCAAGATGACCGACGCCTACCTGGCGCCGATCGAGCTGCGCACCACCACGCTGACGCTGTTCTACAGCACGATCTCGCCGCCGCGCTGGGCGGCCGGCAGCCGCCAGGTGTCCTGCAGCATCGGCGCCACCCTGGGTAACGGCGGCTGGTCGACGCTGGTCAACAGCGCGAAGGGCGAACTGCTGATCAACGGGCAGCCGCCGATCCCGCCGCCGGACATCCCGCTCGAGCGGCTGAACTTCCCGCCGATCCCGATCGAGGACATCATCCCGCCGAGCAGCTCCTCCTCGAGCGGTTCCTCGTCGGGGAGCTCCCAGTCCGGTTCGTCCCAGTCGGGTTCGTCCCAGTCCGGGTCGTCCCAGTCCGGTTCCCAGTCCGGTGGCGGCACCCAGCACGGCAGCCAGAGCCACGGCAACCTGCACGTGCCCGCACCCGACGCCGGGGCTCCGGGCGCGCCGCCCGCCGATCCGGGGGCACCTCCGGCACCAGCCGCGCCACCGCCGCCCGCCCCGGCGCCGAACCCGTTCGCACCGCCGCCGCCACCCGCGCCGGCGGGACCCCCGCCACCGCCCGGCCCGCCGGGCGAACCCGCGCCCGCGCCGCCACCGCCGGGGGCCTAGCCCGGTGGCCGTGCGGATGAGCCCGCAACGGTTCGAGGAACTCGTCTCCGACGCGCTGGACCTGATCCCGCCCGAGCTCACGCGGATGATGGACAACGTCGTGGTGCTCGTCGAGGCGCGCAACGAGGAGGAGCCCGATCTGCTGGGCCTGTACGAGGGCGTCGCGCTGACCGAGCGGGACTCCTGGTACGCGGCCGGCTCGCTGCCCGACCGGATCTTCATCTACCGCGACGCGCTGCTGGACATCTGCGACACCGAGGAGCAGGTGGTCGAGGAGGTCGCGATCACGGTGATCCACGAGATCGCCCACCACTTCGGCATCGACGACGAGCGGCTGCACGAACTCGGCTGGGCCTGATGCGGCGCGGCGTCGCGGCGGCGTCGGTCCGGGGTGCTATGAACGGGCCATGACGGATTCGCCTCGGTGCCGCGAGTGTCTGGCCGAGGTCGAGCACTGTCACGGCACCGTCATCCTGCATCTGGCGCAGCGCGCCGAATGCACCGAACCGGACTGCACCACCCCCGAGGTGCTGCATGCGTTCCGCATCGACTGCGTGGCGGTCGGCTGCGTGTGCGCGGACAGCGCCGGCCGGCGGCTCGCGGTGTGAACCGGGCGGTTCAGCCCATCGGGTCGGCGGTCTGTCTGGCCTCCTGGACCGGATCGACCGGCGGTTCCGGGGCGAACGGCGGCAGTCTGGCGCCCCACCGCAGGCAGTTCCACCCGTCGGCGGTCGGGGCCAGCACCACCGCCTCGGCGTTGTTCAGGTGGTTGTCGATGGCGAAACCGGCGTCGACACCGGCCAACACGGCTGAGACCAGCCGGATCGCGGCGCCGTGGCTGACCACCACGATGTCGTCGGTGAACGCCTCGTGGTCCAGGTACTGCTTGCGCAGCTCGGTGATCACCGGCAGATAGCGGTCCAGCACGTCGAGGGCGCTCTCGCCGCCCGGCAGCGGCACGTGGTGATCCCCCAGATGCCAGCGCTGGTAGATGGCGTTGAACTCGGCGATGGCGTCGTCGTCGCTGCGGTCCTCCAACTCGCCGACCTGCACCTCGTGCAGTCCCTCGACCGCGACGGCCTCGGTGCCGACGTGACCGCTGATCTCGTCGGCGGTCTGCGTGGCGCGCACCGCCACCGAGTGCGCGATCAGCCCGGGCCGCCGGCGCAGGCGCCGGGCGAAGCCGCGGGCCTGATCGCGGCCGACGTCGGTCAGCGGCGCCCCCGGCAGCCGGGTGTCGAGCCGCCGCTCGACGTTGGCGTGCGACTGTCCGTGACGCACCAGCACCAGCCTGCCGGTCACGGCTGGTCCCGTTCGCCTCGACGCAGGGCGGCCAGCCAGTCCGACGCGTCGTCGAGTCGTGGCGGCGGAGCGCCCGCGAGTTCCCCGGTCGGCCAGGAGCCCAGGTACCGCACCTCCGCGCACCGGCGCCGCAGCGCCTTGAGCGCCTCGGCGACCGCGTCGTCGTCGATGTGGCCGACGCAGTCGAGAAAGAACAGGTAGGTGCCCAACCGGGTGCGGGTGGGCCGGGATTCGATGCGGGTGAGGTCGATGTCGCGCACGGCGAACTCGGTCATCGCCGCCACCAGCGCCCCGGGCACGTTCTCCAGCCGCAGCACCACCGACGTGCGGTCGGCGCCGGTGCGGGCGGGCGGCGGGCCGGGCGGGCCCACCAGCACGAACCGGGTGCAGGCGTTGGGTTCGTCGACGACCCCGGCGGCCAGTGCAGCCAGCCCGTACCGTTCGGTGGCCAGCGCGGTGCTGACCCCGGCGTCGGCCCGCCCCTCGGCGACGTCCAGCGCCGCGCCGGCATTCGAAATCGCCGGGACCACTTCGGCTTTCGGCAGGTTCTCGGCCAACCACCGGCGCACCTGGGCGGCCGCGACCGGAAACGCCGCCACGGTCCGCACCTCGTCGGGGGCGGTGCCGGGCCGGACCGCGACGGTGAACGCGACATCGAGGGTGCGTTCGGCGAAGATCTGCAGCGGCGAACCGGTGGCCAGGCTGTCCAGCGTGGGCAGCACCGACCCGTCGATCGAGTTCTCGATCGGCACGCAGGCGAACTCGGCCGTGCCGGTGCGCACCATGTCCAGCGCCGCCGGGGTGCTCTCGGTCGGCTCGGGAACCGCCGCTGCGGCGTCACCGGGAACCTCGCCGGCGGCGATCATCGCGCGTAACGCCGCGTCGCTGAACGTTCCCTCGGGACCGAGATAGGCGATGCGCGTCACGCCTCAACCCTAGCCGTTCGGGGCGGTAACCCCGTTCCGCTGCGCCGGTAGGGCTTGCGCGATTCGCTCGGCCGTAGTTAAGTAAGGCTTGCCTAATTCCAGGGAGGTGCCGAATGACCGACGCGCAGACCACACCGCAGACCGCGCCCACGACGGCCGAACGCATCCGCACGACGTTCGCCCGGTGCGGCGGCGCGACCATCGCCGTGGACGGTCTCGACCCGGTGCGGTCGCCGGTGCACCACCTGCTCGACGACGGCTCGTTCGCCGTCACCGCCCCGGCCGCCAGCGCGCTGGTGCGCCTGGTCCACCGGGCACCGGCGGCGGGGCTGCCGGCGATGCTGGAGATGACCGACCAGGCCCCGGTGCCGCTGCGCGAGCCGGTGCGCTCGCTGGTGTGGGTGCGCGGCCAACTGCACCGCGTTCCGCGCGTCGACGTACCGGCGCTGTTGGACCTCATCGCCGAGAAGAACCCGAACCCCGCTCTGCTACAGGTGAATTCGGGTTCACGGACCGGCGAGCCCCGCGCGGTGCTGCTGCGCATGGAGATCGCCTCGGTGGTGGTGGCCGATGCCACCGGCGCGGAGGCCGTGCCGGTGGGCGCGTTGCTCGACGCCGAACCCGACCCGTTCTGCGCGATGGAGTCCGCCTGGTTGCAGCACCTGGAGGCCGCACACCCCGACGTCATCGACCGGCTCGCCGGCCGGCTGCCGATGTCGTTGCGGCGCGGGCGGGTACGCCCCCTCGGACTGGACCGCTACGGGCTGCGGCTGCGCGTCGAGGGTGCCGACGCCGATCACGATGTGCGGCTGCCGTTCCCGGCACCGGTCGACGATCTGACCGGATTGAGCCGGGCGATCCGGCTGCTGATGGGCTGCCCGTTCCGCAACGGGCTGCGGGCCCGCCGGATCTGACCGCCGGCCGTTAACCTGACCCGGTGACCGCCGGGCCCGACGAGCTGACCGATCGACAGCGGCGTGCGCTGCGCATCGAGATCGTCGTGGTGCTCGCCGTCACCTTCGGCCTGTCCGCCTACACCGCCGTGGTCCATCTCGCCGAGTCGGTGCTGCTGGGCCTGTCCGGTCAGGTGGTGGCGCTCAATCCCCGCCGCTCGACCGTCGACCTGATCGACCTCGCGCTGAACCTGTCCCGGGTGTTCAGCCTGCTGGCCTGGGGTGCGCTCGGGGTCTACCTGCTCTGGCGCGGCGGGCTGGGCCCGGATCGGATCGGGCTGGGCCAGCCTCGGTGGCGGCGGGACCTCGGCGGCGGGGTGGCGCTGGCGGCGCTGATCGGGATTCCGGGCCTGCTGCTCTACCAGCTCGCCCGAGTGCTCGGCATGAACGCCTCGGTCGAACCCGCCGAGTTGTACGACACCTGGTGGCGGATCCCGGTACTGCTGGCGCTGGCGTTCGGCAACGGCTGGGCCGAGGAGGTGATCGTCGTCGGGTTCCTGCTGACCCGGCTGCGCCAGCTGCGGGTGAGCCCGGCGGTCGCGGTGTTCGCCGCCGCCGTGCTGCGCGGGCTGTACCACCTGTATCAGGGGTTCGGCGCCGGGCTGGGCAACCTGGCCATGGGCCTGGTGTTCGGCTGGGTGTACCTGCGCACCGGCCGGCTGTGGCCGTTGATCATCGCGCACGCGCTGATCGACGCGGTGGCGTTCGTCGGCTACGCACTGGCCGCCGGACACCTGGGCTGGCTGCGGTAACTCCGGGCAACCCGGCGACATGGGCCGTCGCGCACGGCTCCCCGCACTCGTCGACACGTACATTCATGCTGTGGACCACAACCGGCCGCCACCTGCGGGTGCCGACCCACACCGTCGCCGGGAACCGCCGCCGGTGCTGCGCCGGGATCCGAACCACCGGCCCCCGGACCCGCAGGGGCCGCCCGGCCCGCCGCGCCGGACAGCGTACCCGGCCGGCGCACCGCCGCAGCCGCCGAGACAACCCCTGCCGCCGCCCGGCCGGTCCCCGCGGCGCCCGGTCCCCGGGCAGTCCCCGCCGGCCCGCCGGACCGGAGGCCAGGTTCCGCCCCGGCCCACACCCCCGCCGCCGCGCCGTCCCACGGGCCGGTCGGCGGGACGTCGGGCCGCCGGCCCTCCCCGGCGGCCCACACCCCGCAAGCCGGCACCCCCGGCACCCGCGCCTGCGGGCCCGAAACCGGCTCGGCGCAAACGGTATTGGGGACGGATATTGGCGGCACTGCTGCTGCTGGCCGGGGCCGGCGCGGTGGCGGGCACGTTCTGGCTCGACTCCGAACTGCAGCGCATCCCCGCGCTCGCCGACTATCCCGGCCGGCCCGCCGCGGGTGCCGGAACCACCTGGCTGCTGGTGGGTTCGGACAGCCGCAGCGACCTGACCCCCGAACAACAGGCACAGCTGTCGACCGGCGGAGACCTGGGCAACGGCCGCACCGACACCATCCTGTTGGTGCATATCCCGCGGCTCGGCTCGAGCACCCCGACCACGGTGGTGTCGATCCCCCGCGACTCCTACGTGGAGATCCCCGGCTACGGCAGCGACAAGATCAACGCCGCCTACAGCCTCGGCGGCGCGCCACTGCTGGCCCAGACCGTCGAACAGGCCACCGGGGTGCGGCTCGACCACTACGCCGAGGTGGGCTTCGCCGGCTTCGCCCGGCTGGTCGACGCGGTGGGCGGGGTGACCGCGTGCCCGGCCGAACCGATCGACGACCCGCTGGCCGGCATCAACCTGCCGGCCGGATGCCAGGAACTCGACGGCCGGACCGCCCTGGGGTTCGTGCGCAGCCGTGCCACCCCGCGCGCCGACCTGGACCGCATGGCCAATCAGCGCGCCTTCCTGTCGGCGCTGCTGCACCGCGCCGCGAGCCCGTCGGTCTGGCTCAACCCGCTGCGCTGGTCGCCGATGGCCGGTGCGGCACGCGCGGCCGTCACCGTGGGTGCGCAGGATCACGTCTGGAATCTGGCGCGGCTGGCCTGGTCGCTGCGCGGCGACACCACGAACGTGACGGTGCCGCTCGGGACGTTCTCCAGCAATTCGTCCGGTTCGGTCGTGGTCTGGGACGACGAGCTGGCCGGGGCGTTGTTCACCGCGTTACGAACCGACTCCCCGGTGCCGCCCAGCGTTCTGGGCGCACAGCCCTGACGCATTCCAGCAAACACAATTCGGGTCTATTCCCGCCCTTCTCCACCCCCTGAAGTTCGCATTACCTAAGTTAGGTAATGCTCTCCTGTATTAGGTCTACCTTCAGTGAAAGGCGCTCTGACCTGCGATACTGTGTCCGCCATGACCACGCTCGCGGCTCCCGACACCAAATTCCACGCGCTGCTGCAGGATCAGATCCGCAGCGAATTCAACGCATCGCAGCAATACGTTGCGATCGCGGTTCATTTCGACGGTGCCGATCTGCCGCAGCTGGCCAGGCTGTTCTATGCGCAGGCGGTCGAAGAGCGCAATCACGCGATGATGCTGGTGCAGTACCTGCTCGACCGGGACGTCCCGGTCGAGATCCCGGGCGTGGATCCGGTGTGCAACACCTTCGCCACACCGCACGACGCTATCGCCCTGGCACTCAAGCTGGAGCGCGAGGTGAGCGACCAGTTCGGCCGGCTCGCCGCCACCGCCCGCGACGAGGGCGACTACTTCGGCGAGCAGTTCATCCAGTGGTTCCTCGCCGAACAGGTCGAGGAGGTCGCGCGGATGAGCACCCTGCTGCGGGTCGCCGAGCGGGCCGGCACCGACCTGTTCCGTCTCGAGGACTTCGTCGCGCGTGAGATGACCCCGCCGACGACCGGCCCGACCGCTCCGAAGGCCGCCGGCGGCGCGCTCGGCTAGCTGTACCGGGTCACAACAGCTAGCCCGCCGGGCCGGCGGCGCTCTCCTGCAGCCACTTCTTGGTCCGCGCCGGGTGGTTGGTCGAGATCCAGGCCACCCCGAGGTCGCGGCAGAGCCGGACGTCCTCGTAGTCGTCGACGGTCCAGCAGTACAGCGCGCGTCCCTGCGCGGCGGCCCGGTCGACCAGCTCGGGGCGGTGCCGCAGCGCGGCGATCGACGGCCCCACCGCGGTCGCGCCGACCGTGCTGGCCGCTCCCCCGCGCAGATAGTGCGAGGTCGCGCCGAGCAGCACCGTCGGCAGCAACGGCGCGGCACGGCGCACCCGCCACACCGCCGACGCCGAGAACGACATCACCACCGCCCGCGACCGGTCCGCCGACGGCGGCGAGGCCATCCCGAACCGCTGCAGCAGCGCCAGCACCTTGTTCTCCACCAGCGCGCCGTAGCGCACCGGGTGCTTGGTCTCGATGAAGATCTTGACCGGCCGGTGCCAGTCCAGCACCAGCCCCAGCAGTTCGTCGAGGGTGACCAGCCCGGTGGTTTCCGCGGCGGGTTCGGGAACACCGGGATGCCAAGAGCCCCAGTCGAGTTGACGCAACTGGCGCAATGTCATCTCGCTGACCAGCCCGGTGCCGTTCGACGTGCGGTCCACCCGCCGATCGTGTACGCACACCAGATGCCCGTCGCGGGTCAGCCGCACGTCGCATTCGACGCCTTCGGCGCCCTCCTGCAGGGCCAGGTCATAGGCCGCCAGGGTGTGCTCGGGCCGGTCGCCCGAGGCCCCGCGGTGCGCCACCACGAACGGGTGGCCCCTCAGTGCAGCAGCCGGGGCAGCTGCCGGGCTCGCCGCCCTGGCCGCCGCGGCGTCGCCCGTGCTCATGCCCCTTATGCTGCCGGGTTCTGCCCGGTGTTCTCAACCGCTCCGCCCGGCGCGTCCGCGGAGGCGGCGGCCGGCGCCGCCGCGTGGTCGGGGTTGCCCGGTTCGGCCGGTGACGCGGCATCGTCGCGCCCCGGGCCGTCCGGCCGGGGCTGGTCGGGCGGGGGCTGGTCGGGCCGGCCGGGCCGTTCGGCCACCACCACCCAGCGGCGCGACGGCCGGGTCACCGGCTGCCGCTCGAATCCCCGGTAGATCTTCATCACCAGCAGCACCGCGGCCAGCGCGACCAGGTAGGCGATCGTCGTGGTCAGGGTGTTGTTGCCGATGCCCTGCGCATCGGTGGCGAAGCTGGTCGCGATCGAGAAGATCGACACCACGGTGCTGGCCACCCAGACCATCCACCACGCCACAATCGGCCGGCGCAGCTCGGTGCGCTGTTCGAGGCGGGCCAGCTCGATCACGAACACCGGCGCCCACAACAGGTTCACCAACGGGATCAGGCAGCCGGCCCGCAGCGCCCAGACGCCGCGCGGATCGGGCTGTCCGTGATGGGCGAACGCCGCCGCCCGCCGGGCGATCAGCCAGTCGGTCAGCACCAGCACCAGACCGACCACCGCGAGCATCGCGAGCACGCTGGCCACCACCCCGAACCAGGTCGCCGCCCACGCCAGCCAGTAGGGCAGCAGCGTGGTGCGGTTGATGATCAGCAGCACGTAGCGCAGCAGGTGCAACAGCGCGGCGACCCCCAGGATGATCTGGGTGCCCAGCAGCACGGAGGTGACGAACCCGCTGCTCGGACCGGCCGGCGCCGCCTCGCGCTGCGACTCGTCCTGGTCGAACCGGTCCACCAGACCCCACCGCGGAATGACCTCGTATCGCGGTGTGGGACCCAGCGGGCGGCGCCGGGGCGGGGGCGGCGGCGGGGCGCCCGGCCGCACCGCGACCCAGCGGAAGCCCGGCGGCAGCCGCCGGCCGGACGGTGCGGAGCCGAGCCCCGGCCGGGTGGCGCCCGCGGCGCGGCCGGGCGGCGCCCACTGCTGCGAAGCGGCCGGAGGTACGGCGTCGGGCGGCAGCAGCCTGCCGTTGCAGCGCGGACACCACTCCCGGCGCCGGTCGCGTACGTTCCACCGCGTTCCGCACGCGGAACACGTCTGGATCATCTGGCTCCTCGCGTCCGCACGGTCATGTCGCTCCAGCGTAGCGAGGCGCACCGCACCGAGCGGGGCTCAACCGCGGGCACGCCGCCCGACTCGGTGGCACCCGGCGCCGCGCCCCGGGTTCAGACCGCACCGGGTTCAGACCGCACCGGGTTCAGACCGCACCGGGGCGGCCGTCGTCGGTGACCACCGGACGACCGGCCGCGGCCCAGGCCAGCATGCCGCCACTGACATTGATCGGCGAGTACCCCTGCGCAGCGAGGTACTGCGCGACCCGCTGCGAGCGTCCGCCGGCCTGGCACATGACGTACAGGGTGGCGTCGCGGGGTATCTCGGCCAGGCGGGCGGGCACCTCCCCCATCGGGATGTGCCGCGCCCCGGGCGCGTGACCGCGCGCCCACTCGTCGTGCTCCCGGACGTCGAGCAGGACGACCGACTCGTCGAACGTCGTCGGCACCGCGGATATGTCCGCTTGCGGGATGGCTTGCGGGGTCGAAGTCTGGTTCACCGCTTCATGCTGACACGGCCGCGCCGGGCGCCGACAGCCAGCAATCCCCGTTCTATCCACAATTTCCACAGGTTCATCCACAGGGGCGGGGCGAATCCGCGCTCATGAACCGCCAGGGGTGTGGACAACTCGGACGGATGCGGGCAGCAGCCATCAACAGGCTGCGCGCGCGCCAGCGAAATAGCTTGGCCGACTAACTTGCGGCGCACGTCCGGACGGCGGCACAGCTTCGCCGGTTCACCGGATCGGCGGTTCGCGCGGCCCGCGGGCCCACGGGGCGGGGCCGTTCGGTGCCGGGTACCCGGTTTCGCCGCGCGCTTCTCAGAGGTTATGATCGGCGTCACAACAGGCGCAATGTGACAGACCTCACGTAGCGAGGTCGGCAAAGGTGCAGGTCAGGAGGGCTTGATGGCGTCTCATCCAATGGGATCCGGATCGGCTCTGCCGTCGACTGAGTGGCACTCCTCCGGGCCCGTCTACACCCGGGCCCAGATGATGGCATTCTTCCGCGCCACGGTCATCGCGCTGGTGTTGTTGGGCGTACTGGCCGCCCTGGTCCTGCTCTGATGCCGGTGCCGGCCCCGATCCGGGCCCGGCACATCCCCGAATGATCCCCGCATAAGAAAACGGCCTGCTCGAGATCGAGCAGGCCGTTTCGGTCGGTGCGGGTCCGACCACCCTTACTTGCTGGGCGGGTAGACCCCCATCTGCTTACCCTTGTCGGTCTGCCAGAAGATGTCGGCGATCTCGTCGATGGTCTTCACCAGCTTCTCGGCCACCGCGATGTCGGTCGACTTCTTCACGTCGCCGGCGCCGTGCACGCCTTCCCAGATCAGGTTGTGCAGGTTCGGGAACTGCTCGAAGTGCTCCTTGGTGAAGAAGTCGGCCCACAGCACCATCAGGTGGTGCTTGACCTCCTCGGCCCGCTGCTCCTTGATGATGATGCAGCGCTGACGGAAGTGCTCGTCGTCGGAATCGTGGTACTTCTGGAGGGTCTTGAGGCAGGACAGCGCCTCGATCTTGGCCTGCGCGGGGTCGTAGACGCCGCAGTACAGGTCGCAATGGGCATGGGCAGGAGTAGCGTTCGCGAACATTCGATGCAGCATGCCCAATAACCTACCCTCCGACTGTGGCGCACAACCATCTACTCGGCCGATGGTGGCTCCGGCCATCGTCGGAGCCACCGTCCCGGCGGCCGCGGGGGCGGCGGGTGCGGGTGTTCCGCATCGTCGACGACTCGATGCGCCCCACCCTGCAACCCGGCGACCTGGTGGTCGCGGTTCGCGGGCGCCGACCCCGGCGAAACCAGCTGCGGGTGTTCCCCGACCCGAGGCTGTCCACCCGGTGGCTGGTCAAACGTGTCGGTGAGGTCTACCGGTCCGACCGCTCGGTGATATTCGAAGCGTGCTCGGACAACCCGGCCGCGCCCGGTGCGGTCGATTCGCACGAGTTCGGCTGGGTGCCCGCCGAGAACTCCTACCGCGTGGTGTGGCGCTACCGACCGCCGAGCACCGGAGACTGCTAGCAGTCGGCTGCCCTTGCCTGCCAGCGCGTTTCTGCCGCATATTGGCGGCATCGACCCGAAGCCGTGTCGAGGACCCAACGAGGCCGGCTCGGCCGGCCGGGAAGACAGACGCGGAGGCGAAATGAGCAAGGGCTCCGGCCGGGCGATCGAGATCGCCCCCTTCCATTCCCGTGGTTCACTGAAAGGCTTTGTGGTTTCGGGACGTTGGCCCGACTCCACCAAGGAGTGGGCGCAGTTTCTCACGGCTGCGGTCCGGATCGCGTGCGTGCCCGGAATTCTGCCCACCACAACGGTTTTCGGTGTCCGTGAAGAACTTCCCGAAGACCCCCAACCGAATACGGTCGGCCTGGTGGTGGCCGAAGGCCCGGTGGTCGGCGAGGACGCCGTCGAGCCCGGCCAGTTCGCCGATCGTCAACCGCCGGCGCTGATGATGCTGCATCCGCCGTCGGAAACCACCCCGTCTTTGCCCGAGTGCGCCGGAGCGGCATCGGGATGCGTTCTGCTGCCCGGGCTTCCCCACCTCGGACTCGAGCACCGGGCGGCCTGGGTCGAGGCCGAGGCGGACGGCACCGTCACCGCGATGATGAGCCGGGTGGGCGTGGACCCGATCAGTCATCCGGACACCGCGATCCTGGCGATGCTGCTTGCCGCATAAGGCTTTTCGAAAAGAATGATTCGGCAGCCGGAACGCTGATTTCGGGTGCCCGAAATCACGGCGACGCCTTGGCAGGTGCGTCGCCGGCGGCTATGGTCGACGTCGACACCCGAAGGGGAGTAGTCCGCAATCGCGATGTCGACATGCTGGCGGCGCACCCGCGTCGCCCGGCACGCGAACCGCTTCTGCGGTGGGCGAGACCTTCGACCCGGTCCGACGGGCGTGCCTGCGCGCGCTCGTCAGCAACGAGTCGAAAGGTCGCCCTATGGTCGCCGCGGTACTGATCAGCTTCGCCGTCGTCTTCTTCGCCGAGCTCGGCGACAAGTCCCAGCTGATGACGATGGCGTATGCGCTGCGGCACCGCTGGTGGGTGGTGCTGACCGGGGTGGGCATCGCGGCGATGCTGGTGCACGGCGTCTCGGTGACGATCGGGCACTTCCTCGGGCTGACACTGCCCCAGCGGCCGATCGCCGTGGCCGCCGCGATCGCGTTCTTCGCGTTCGCCTGGTGGACCTGGCGCGAGTCCCGCGGCGGCGACGACGAGGACATCAAGGTGGCCGAACCGCGCTTCGTCGTGCTCGCGATCGTCTCCTCGTTCGTGCTCGCCGAACTCGGCGACAAGACCATGCTGGCCACCGTGGCGCTGGCCAGCGAGCACACCTCGGCCGGTGTCTGGGTGGGCGCCACCCTCGGCATGGTGCTCGCCGATGCGGTGGCCATCGCGGTGGGTGCGGTCATGCACCGCCGGCTGCCGACGGGCGCCCTGCACACCCTGGCCAGCCTGCTGTTCCTGGTGTTCGGGCTGTGGCTGCTGTTCGACGGTGCGCTGGAATGGCGTGCGGTGGCCGTTGCGTCGGTCGGCGTGGTGGTGGGCGCGGCGGTGATCGGCGCCGGGATCGCGCTTCGCCGGCGGCGAGACAGCGGCGGTACCCCGGTCGTCGACACCCGACCGGCGCTCGACGAGACGCGCACCTCGGAGCCGTCGAACGGGCACTGACGGGCCGGGGCGGGCGTCGCGCCATCGCATGTGACGTTCGCCACAATCTGTGGCCCGGACCACTTTCCGGGCCACCCCCGAGACCACGACCGGGCGCGCGCTGGCTAATCCCCCTGTGGTGACAGCAAATTCAAATCGGGCGATCTTGACCGCTTCTCCGCATTGCCTCCGGGGAATTTCGCGATTCCGGCCGGATTACCCTCGGACCCCCGGCACACTCGATTCTGCGGAGCCGTCAGTATTTGCTTGACCGCATCTTACGTGAGGTTACGTTGCCGTCGAACTGCCGCGTCAGCGCTTCGCGGGGCCCGGGTGGGGTGCTTGATCCAGCAAATGGGGAATATCTTCGGACCCGTTTGCACTTGGGTTTGACGAGCCGGGTCGCTACGATGGTCAGCAAATACGCGGCCCAATGTCCCGTCAGCCAAGCATGTGGAGGTCAAACCCATGAGCAAGACGTTCGCCGCCCGCCTGAACCGACTGTTCGAGACGGTTTACCCACCGGGTAGGGGCCCGCACACCTCGGCTGAGGTCATCGCCGCGCTGAAGGCTGAGGGAATCACCATGTCGGCTCCGTACCTGTCGCAGCTGCGCTCGGGCAATCGCACCAACCCGTCCGCGGCGACCATGGCTGCCCTTGCCAACTTCTTCCGGATCAAGCCGGAGTACTTCACCGACGACGAGTACTTCGAGAAGCTGGACAAGGAACTGACCTACCTCGCGCAGATGCGAGATGAGGGCGTCCGCAAGATTGCGGCCCGGACCATCGGCCTGTCGCCGGAGGCGCAGCAGGAGCTGCTCGAACGGGCCGAGGAACTCCGCCGCAAGGAGAACCTCGACACCGACGTCGAGTAACTGTCAGGGGCCGCGTCAAAAAGACGGGCGAACACCGCTCAGAACACCGCGTCATCAGCGATGGCGGTGGGGATTTTCCCTCACCGCCATCGCTATTTCCGGTTCCGGGTGCACAGGTCGCGGTAGCTTTCGGCGATCTCGAGAATCCATTCCCGGTCGGAGTAGCCGATGGGCTGCCGCAGCCAGTCCGGCCCCGGGAACTTGACACGCTCCTCGGCTGTCGTCTCCGGTCGCGTCCCGTACACCCAGCGGGCGATGGCGCGCGCCTGTTCGGCGGGCGGCACGCCGGGGCCGTCCAGCCCGCCCGATTCGAGGTCGCCGCCGTCGGTCAGCGGATCCAGCGCGGACGTGTCCCGCCGGCCCGGGGCGGCACGGGCCGCCGTCGCCTCCAGATACAGCGCGTCGGAGATCATCGACATCTGCTCGGCGACCCGGAACACCAGCGGGCCCCGCGGGCGCACCCCGATCCCGATGTCGGGATGGCGTCGGCCCAGCTCGGTGAGCAGGGGCTCGATCACCCGCAGTTCCCGGCGGGCCCCGAGCCAGTCCTCGACGCTCGGCAGCAGCGCGCCCATCGCGACCATCAGCATGGCGCAGCCCAGCAGGGTCGTCGCCGCTCCGACGCCGACCGGGGCGTCCACGTCGAGCGCCCAGGTGAGGATGAACCCGGACGCCACCACCATCAGCGCGATCCCGGTGGTGAAGACGAACAGCGCCCGGCCGCGCCGGCTGGGGTTCGAGTAGCGCAGGCCCGCCACGGTCACCAGCGTCAGCGCGAGCATCACGTACAGCACCGGAAGCAGCCAGCCCACGGTGCTGCCACCCGAGGTGAGGTTGCGGCGCAGGTATTCCGCCGGCGCCTGCTGCGGCTGCTTACCCGCCGCGAAGAACGCGATCAGGCTGATCACCGCGATCACCCCGGCCACGCCGTACTGGATGACCGAGATGACCCGCACGGTCGGCGGTTTCAGGACGGACCCGACCCCGGTGATCATCACGCAGCTGCCGGCCGCGCAGCCGACCAGCGCCACCTGTGTGAAGGCCATCGAGATGTTGGGCCAGCGCAGCACGTTGTCGATCAGCAGCGTCAGCGGCTGCCAGTTGAGGGCGGCGACCAGGCCCAGACTGCCCAGCGCGAGGATCATCGCGCAGCTCACCAGCGACTGCTTGTTGACCAGGGCCCAGCCGATGCGAAGTCCGGTGGCCAGTCCGAGCAGACCGGCGATCACCCAAACGATCAACCAAACGCCTCTCCGAGCCGGACCTGGACGATCGAGGCCCGATCGGACGGCAGCCGGCCCAGCCGGTAGAGCAGCAGGGCCGCGAAGTCCTCGGCTTCCTGTTCGGCGTCCTCACCGGCGGGTCCCATACAGCCGGTGCGCTGGTTGAGCATGTAGCCGATCAGCTCGGAGCTGGCCAGTTCGACGGTCTCCCGAACCGCCTGCACCACCGGGGTGCCTTCGTGACCGAGTACCAGGTGTCCGAGTTCGTGCGCCAGCGTTCGGTCCCAGGCGGGCAGGCCCTTCTGGATGAGGAACACATCGCGATCGTTGTACTGGCGCCACTGCCCGCACACCCCCGGCGGCAGATCGGCCATCTTGAGCTCGATCGGCCGGCCGCGGTCCTCGCTGACGGCCTGCACGAGCCGGGTCAGCGAGACCTCGCCCTCGCGGGGAGCGAGGTCCAGCACCGCGTTGACGGCTCGCGTGACCCTGCGGCTGGCGGCCATGGCGTCCCCCTTTCGACACATCCACTATGCGCCGGGTACCCGTGCTGGGCAGCGGATCCGTCAGTTCTCCGCCCGATCCCCTCCGGACCCCTGCCCCAACCGTCCAGGATGCCGATATCCACCGCGGAGGTGGGAGCTACCTCAGCAATCATCGCAGGTGACATCAGGGTACGTCGGCCCGTTGGGCCCGCGACCGGCCCCGTTGGGCAGCCCTCACCGACTTCCCGCTGCGGAGCGATAGTGTTGGGCTGCATCCGAACAACGAATTTCCACCACGACCGGGAGGCAGCCGGGATGAGCCTGTTCAAGCGCAAGAGCCGGGCCACCCGCCGGGCCGAGGCTCGCGCGCTGAAGGCGAAAGCCAAGCTCGAAGCCAAGCTCGCCGCCAAGAACGAGGCCCGCCGCATCAAGTCCGAGCAGAAGGCCGAGCGCAAGGCGCTCAAGGCCCAGCTGAAGGCACAGCGCGACAGCGACCGGGCCGCGCTGAAAGCCGCCGAACTGCAGCTCAAGGCCGCGCGAGAGGGCAAGTTGCTCTCACCCAGCCGGATTCGGCGGGTGCTGACGGTGGCCCGGCTGCTGGCCCCTGTGATCGTCCCGCTCGCCTACCGGGCGGCGGTCACCGCCCGCGGGTACATCGACCAGCGCCGCGCCGACCGGCTCGGGGTGCCGCTCAGCCAGATCGGCCAGTTCTCCGGGCACGGCGCCAAGCTGTCGGCGCGCATCGCCGGTGCCGAGCAGTCGCTGCGGCTGGTGGCCGACAAGAATCCCAAGGACGCCGAGACCAAGCAGTTCGTCGCGGCGATCACCGACCGGCTCGCCGACCTGTCCGCCGCGGTGACCGCGGCCGAGAACATGCCGACGGCGCGCCGGCGCGCCGCCCACGCCGCGATCGCACGTCAGCTCGACGAGATCGACGCCGACCTGATGGCGCGGCTCGGGGTCTCGAGTTAGGAGTGCCGTGAGAACCGTTGTCGCTGCGGTGGCCGTGCTGGTGACGATGCTGGCCGGCTCGATGGCCGGTGCCGGTGCGGCTTCCGGGCACGCGGCCCGGATCGCGGCCGATCCGCCCGAGGATTCCCGGCTCACCCAGCCACCCGAGCGCGTCAGCGCGACGTTCAACGAGCCGATGCAGCCGCAGTTCGCCGCGATGACGGTGGTCGGCCCGGACGGCAACCTGTGGTCGACCGGGGAGCCGCAGGTCGACGGCCCGGTGCTGAGCGTGGCCGTCCGCCCGCTCGGCCCGGCCGGCAAGTACACCGTCAACTACCGCGCCACCTCGGCCGACGGGCATGTGGTGACCGGTTCGTGGTCCTTCGAGCTCACCGCGCCCGGTCCGGGGACGCCCGGCCCGCCGGCGGGCACCCTGGCCGACGCGGCCGGCGACGACGCCGCGGACGGCGACGGAATCCCGGTGTGGCCGTTCTTCGTCGGCGCGGCGGTGATCATCGCCGGCGGAGCGCTCTGGGCGGTCCGGCGACGCCGGTGACGCGTCGCGGCGCCGTCGGTCCGGTTCTGGCCGGGGTGCTGGTGGTGCTCGCCGCCTCGGCGGCGGCCTGGGCGCTGGCCTACCCCGACGGTTCGGTGCTCGCCACGGTGTTGCGCGCGGTCTGCGACGGCGCGGCGATCCTCACGCTGGGCCTCGCGGTAGCGCCGCTGCTCGACGACGACCGTCACCGCGGGGAGCTGCTCGACCGGGCGACGGTTCCGCTGATCGTGGCGGCGGCCGGCTGGCTGCTGGCCGAGGTGTCACGGTTGCTGGTGGCGGCCGCCGACGTGGCCGGGGTGCCGTTCGTTCGGCTCGATGTGTCGGCCGTGCTCTCCTACGCGTCCGGGCTGGGCCGGCCCGCGGTGCTCGGCGTGGCCGCGGCGGGGGTGTCGCTGGTGACGGCCCTGGTGTCGCGGGGTTCGAGGGCGCGGGGTTCGGCGAATGCGGTGGTCGTCGGGGCCGCGGCGATCGGCGTGGTGTCGCGGGTGTTGACCGGGCATTTCTCGGTGAGCGGGCTGGGTGGCGCCGCGGTGGCGGTGCACGTGCTGGCGGCCGCGCTGTGGTGCGGGGCGCTGGCCGGGCTGGTCCTCACCGTCGCGCACCGGGGCCGCTGGGCGCGGGTGCTGCCGCGGTTCTCGACGCTGTCGCTGTGGTGTGTGGCGGCGATGGTGGGCGCCGGCGCGGTGGGGGCGGTCGACCGGTTGGGGTCGGTGGCGGATCTCGTGGTCACCGGCTACGGCCGGGTGTTGACGGCCAAACTGGTATTGACGTCGCTACTGGTGGTGCTGGGGTGGCGCAACCGCACGCTGTGGCTGCCCGCCGCCCGCGGACATCGCGCCAGCGCCGCCCTGTCGCGGACCCGCGCGGTCGTGGAGCTGACCGCGATGGGGGTCGCGCTGACGCTGGCCGCGGGCCTGGCCGTCACCGGTTGACCCCCGGGCCCGCCTGGCATGATGGGGTCCACTGCCGGACCCGCGGACAACGAGCACTGCGAAGGAGCAGCCCGATGGCAGACCAGCAGGACCGACCGAACGACGGGCAGCGTGACACCCCGCCCGCGCCGACACCTGCCGAGTCGAGTCCTGCCGGGTCGGCCCAGCCGGCCGAATCGGTGAACGGGCCGGCCGGCGAGCCGGCCAAGAAGGCCCCGGCGAAGAAGGCGGCCAGGAAGGCCCCCGCGAAGAAAGCCGCCGGCAAGAAGGCTTCGGCGAAGAAGGCTCCGGCGGAGAAGGTTGCGCCGGCCAAGAAGACGACGACCGAGAAAGCGGGCGCCAACGACACGGGCGCCAACGACAGGGGCACCAACGAGACGGGCGCCAACGAGACGGGCGCCGACGCGGGGGCCAGGAAGGCACCCGCCAGGAAAGCCCCGGCGAAGAAGGCCGCCAAGAAGGCGGAACCGGCGAAGCAGACGAGCCCACACTCGACCGGCCCCGAGCCGAGCACCGAGCCCCGGCCGACCGCCGAGCAGGCCGGGCCGCCCAAGCCCGTGCAGGACCTCCCCCGCAGGGACATCGAGGAGGCCGCCAAAGAGGTTGCCGCGCAAGCGAAGTCGACCGTGGCGAGCGCGCCGAACCCGCTGCCGCCGGCCGAGCCCGAGCCGCTGATCGGCGCCGGGTCGTCCCGGCTGCCGGTCGCTGCGGCGATCGCGGTCGGGGTGCTGGCCGTCCTGGCGGTGCTGCTGGCCCGGCGCGGTTCCGGCCGCAACTGACGTCCCGGACTTGACCCTGACCCGACGTCAGGGTCGATAGTGGCGGCCATGGACACCAGAACCGTTGGTGCGGTGGCCGACCTGACCGGGGTGTCGGTGCGCACCCTGCACCATTACGACCACATCGGCCTGGTGGTGCCGAGCGTGCGTACGCCCGCCGGCTACCGCGGCTACACCGACGCCGACATCGAGCGGCTGCACCTGGTGCTGGTGTACCGCTCGGTCGGGCTGCCGCTCGCGCAGATCCGCACGCTGCTCGACGACCCGGACGCCGATGTGCTCGCCCACCTGCGCCGGCAGCGTGAACTGCTCGCTCAGCAGGCCGATCGTCTCCAGCACACCATCAAGGCAGTGGAGGAACTCATGGACGCCCACCGCAGCGGCATCCGGTTGACCGCCGAGGAACAGGTGGAGTTGTTCGGCACCACCGCCTTCGCCGCGGAGTACGCCGCCGAGGCGGAGGAGCGCTGGGGCGACACCGACGCCTGGCGGCAGTCGCAGCAGCGGGCGCGGCGGCTGGACAAGCAGGGCTGGGCCGAGGTCAAGGCCGAGAACGAGGCGCTGTTGGCGGACCTGGCGGCGGCCAAACGCGCGGGTGTGGTCCCCGGATCGGAGCAGGCCGACGCGCTGGCCGCCCGGCACCGCGCCACCATCGAGCGGTTCTACGACTGCGACGCGGAACTGCACGTCGGCCTGGCGGAGCTCTACCTGGCCGATAAGCGGTTCACCCGCTACTACGACGCCGTCGAACCGGGCCTGGCGCAGTTCGTCCACGATGTGATCGTCGCCGCAGCGGGGCGCACCCCTACCATCGACGGGTGAGCATTTCCCCGCGTCCCACCGCCGACCTGGTCGATGAGATCGGCCCCGACGTGCGCAGCTGCGATCTGCAGTTGCGTCAGTTCGGTGCCCGCCGGGAGTTCGCCGGACCGATCACCACCGTCAAGTGCTTCCAGGACAACGCCCTGCTGAAGTCGGTGTTGAGCGAGCCCGGCAACGGCGGCGTGCTGGTCATCGACGGTGGCGGGTCGTTGCACACCGCGCTGGTCGGCGACGTCATCGCCGGGCTGGGCGTGCGGAACGGCTGGTCCGGGCTGATCATCAACGGCGCGGTTCGCGACTCCGCGACGCTGCGTACCCTCGACATCGGCATCAAGGCGCTGGGCACCAACCCGCGCAAGAGCACGAAAACCGGTGCCGGGCAACGCGATGTCCCGGTCGAGTTCGGTGGGGTGGTGTTCGCACCCGGCGACATCGCCTACAGCGACGACGACGGCATCGTGGTGGTGTCCGGCTGAGTTCCCGGGCTCACCCTCGTGGGGCCCGCTACCACACATCACCGACAAATTCCCTACCCGACAGCCGGATTCGGCCCAGCTGTCCCCAACCGCCGGTTCATCCTCAGTCCGGTGAGTCCTTCCGCGACCCCGGCGTCGTCGTCATCGGAATCCGATAGCGTTGCGGCATGGGCGAATTCATCACCGGTCAGGTGGCGCGCGAGCGGATCGGCGCGCTGCTGGACCGGATCGATGAGGCCTACGCCGAACTGGCGGCGCTCAGCTCGGACGATGTCGGCAACGCTTTTCGCGCCGACGTCGCCGAACGCCTGGAAGCACAGGACCGCACCAACCGCGGCCTGATGTACCGGATCTTCGATCAGATCGCCCGCCCACCGGATGAACTCGGCTGCGCAGCGCTGCTGCCCAACCAGCTCGCCGCGCGGCTGCGGATCACCCCCAACGAGGTGAAACGACGGATGCGGGTGGCCGGCCGAATCCGGCCCCGCCGCCAACTGAGCGGTCTGCCGCTGCCGCCGGAGTTCGACGTGGTCGCCGAGGCGGTCCGGGCGGGCCGGCTCGGCGAGGACCATATCCGGGCCATCCTGCAGGTCATGGACCGGTTGCCGTCGTGCACCTCGGTGTCCGACCGCGACGAGGTCGAACGCAGCCTGGTTCGGGAGGCGCTGCGCAGCGACGCCGAGATCGTGCGCGCCGTCGGCCGCCGGATCGACGATATCTTCAATCCCGACGGCGACTTCGACGAGCAGGACCGGCGGCGGCGCAGCGGGATCGTGATCGGACCGCAGGGGCCCGACGGCATGTCGCGGATATCCGGTTACATCGACCCGGAGACCCGCTGCTATGCGGAGGCCGCGGCCGCAGCGGTGCGTCCCGGCCGGCACCGGCCCGACGGCAGCGTCGTCGAGGAGCCGGATCACCGCAGCCCGGCGCAGCGCTGCCACGACGGCATCAAGCTGGCACTCAAGGCCGGTATCGCCTCCGGCGAGCTGGGCCGGCATCGCGGGCATGCGGTGACGGTGGTGGTGCGCACCACCCTGGCCGAGCTCGACCAGGCCGCACACGCCGTGGCCGATCCGAGGATTCCGATGCCCGGGCCGGCGCGTACCGGCGGCGATACGGCGCTGCCGATGCGCGATCTGATCCGGATGGCCGCCGATGCGATCCACTACCTCGCGGTGTTCGAGGATCACAGCGACAGGCCGTTGTATCTGGGCCGCCAGAAGCGGATCGCCACCGCCGATCAGCGCATCATCTGCTATGCCCGCGACGGCGGATGCACCCGGCCCGGGTGCCGGGAGCCTGGCTATCACTCCGAGGTCCATCACTGCAGCGAGTGGGCCGCCGGCGGCACCACCGACGCCGACCTGCTGTTCTTCGCCTGCCCGTCGGACCACAAGCTGGTCACCGACGGCCACTACACCACGGTGGTCACCGAATCGGGCCGGCTGGCCTGGACCGACGGCAGCGCCCCTCCGGAGGTGAACCGGTTGCACCATCCGGAGGAGCTGCTGCGCGGAGACCCGGATCCGCCGGCGGCCGCGTGACCGGCCCCGGTCAGCCCCGGCTGATCAGACGGAGGCCGTCACCCGGGCGGGTTGCCTGCTGAACTTCAGGCCCTCGTCGTCGACCTTGCCGTGCCGGATGAGCCGCAGGTCGAACAGGTAGTTCTGCTTGAGGCGCCACGGCGTACGCGCCCCCGCCTTCGGCAGGTAGTCCAGCGCGCGCCGGACATAGCCGGGGGTGAAGTCCAGCAGCGGACGCTGCTCGACCTTGTCGCCGGGGTGTTCCGGCTCGAAGGTGTCGTAGCCCTTGGCGGCCATGTGGTTCAGCACCCGGCAGAAGAACTCCGACACCAGGTCGGCCTTCAGCGTCCAGGACGCGTTGGTGTAGCCGACGGTGAACACCATGTTCGGCATGTTGGACAGCATCATGCCCTTGTAGGCCATGGTGTCGCTGAGCTTGATCTCCTCGCCGTTGCGGGAGATCTTTGCCCCGCCGAACAGCTGCAGGTTCAAACCCGTTGCGGTGATGATGATGTCGGCGCTGAGCTCCTCGCCCGAGGTGATCTTGATGCCGGTCTTGGTGAACCGCTCGATGGTGTCGGTGACGACGTCGGCCTTGCCCTGCCGGATGGCCCGGAAGAAATCCCCGTTGGGCGCCAGGCACAGTCGCTCGTCCCACGGGTTGTAGCGCGGGTTGAAGTGCTTCTCGACCTCGAAGCCCTCGGGCAGGCGGCGGCGCGCCATGGTCATCAACTGCTTGCGCATGAAGTTCGGGAAGCGCCGGCTCAGCTGGTACTGCGCCATCTGGAACAGGATGCTCTTCCACCGGTTGAGCACGTAGGCCGGCTTGTCCGGCAACGCCTTCTTGGTCCGCACCGCGAACGGGTCCACGTCGGGCAGCGCACCGATATAGGTCGGCGAGCGCTGCAGCATGGTGACGTGGCCGGCGCCGGATTCGGCCAGCGCGGGGATCAGCGTGACGGCGGTGGCGCCGCTGCCGATCACGACGATCTTCTTGCCCTGGTAGTCCAGGTCCTCCGGCCAGTGCTGAGGATGGACAATGATGCCCTCGAAGTCGTCGCGGCCGACGAATTGGGGGGTGTAGCCCTCGTCGTAGTTGTAGTAACCGCTCGCCGCGAACACGAACGACGCGGTGATCTCGAACTCCTCGCCGTCGTGTTCGACCCGCACGGTCCAGCGGTTGTCCGCATCGGACCAGTCGGCGGCCACCACCCGGTGGCGGTACCGGATGTGCTTGTCGATGCCGAACTCGGCGGCGGTCTCCTTCAGATAGGCCAGGATCGACGGCCCGTCGGCGATGGCCTTCTCCGACGTCCACGGTTTGAACCGGAAGCCCAGGGTGAACATGTCCGAGTCCGAGCGGATCCCCGGGTACTTGAACAGGTCCCAGGTGCCGCCGAGGTTGTCGCGACGCTCCAGGATCGCGTAGCTGCGCCCGGGACAGCGGTCCTGCAGGTGCCAGGCGGCACTGATGCCGGAGATGCCGGCGCCCACGATGACGACGTCGAGGTGTTCAGTCATGGTACCGGACAGTATCAACACCGTGTCGAGTAGTCAACAGTGTGTCGAATGAGTTCGACACCGTGTAGAGTGATGCGCTGTGACCACCGTCAGCCAGTCGCGCCGCGCTCGCGCCCGCCGCACCTCCCGCCCCTCCGGTGACGAGCGGGAGCAGGCGATTCTCGCGACTCTCGAGCGACTGCTGCAGGAGCGCCCACTGGCCGACATCTCGGTCGACGACCTGGCCAAAGGCGCGGGGCTGTCCCGGCCGGCGTTCTACTTCTATTTCCCGTCCAAGGACGCGGTGCTGGTGGCGCTGGTCGAGCAGGTGATCAACGAGGCCGACCGCAACGCCGACGAGGCGATGGGCGGTACGGATCCGGCCGTCGAACCGCACGGGGTGTGGCAGGCGATCAACGCGCTGTTCCGCACCTTCGGCGCACACCGCGCGGTCACCCTGGCCGGCGCGGCGGCCAGGCCGAACAATGCCGACATCCAGGAGTTGTGGTCGCGGTTCATGCAGAAGTGGATCGACCACACCGCCGCGTCGATCCAGGCCGAACGCGACCGCGGGGCCGCGCCGGACACCATCCCCGCCGCCGACCTGGCCGTTTCGCTGAACCTGATGAACGAGCGCACCATGCTGGCGGCGTTCGCGGCCGAACAGCCCGCGGTGTCCACCGAGCGACTCGTCGACACCCTGGCCCACATCTGGGTGACCAGCATCTACGGCGAACCCCCGGCGGCCCGGCCCTAACCACCCGTCACCGGTCGATGCGAACATACGTTCGTGTCGGAGGTGGGGATCCTGCACGCGGACCTCGACTCGTTCTATGCCTCGGTCGAGCAGCGTGACGATCCGTCGCTGCGCGGCCGCCCGGTGATCGTCGGCGGTGGGGTGGTGCTGGCCGCCTCCTACGAGGCGAAGGCCTACGGGGTGCGCACCGCGATGAGCGGTCGCCAGGCCCGCCGGCTGTGTCCGCACGCCGTGGTGGTGCCGCCCCGGATGGCGGCCTACGCGCAGGCCAGCGCCGCGGTGTTCGAGGTGTTCCGGGACACCACCCCGATCGTCGAACCGCTCAGCATCGACGAGGCATTCCTCGACGTGTCCGGGCTGGGCCGGGCCTCGGGCAGCCCGGTGGACATCGGTGCCCGGTTGCGCGAACAGGTCCGGGAACGGGTGGGTCTGCCGATCACCGTCGGTATCGCCCGGACCAAGTTCCTGGCCAAGGTCGCCAGCCAGGAGGCCAAACCCGATGGCCTGCTCATGGTGCCGCCCGACCGGGAGTTGGCGTTCCTGCATCCGCTGCCGGTGCGGCGGCTGTGGGGCGTCGACGCCAAAACCGCCGAGAAACTGCGGGCCTACGGCATCCACACGGTCGCCGACGTCGCCGGGCTGCCGGAGTCGACGCTGGTGTCGCTGGTGGATGCGGCGATGGGCAGTCGACTGTATGCGTTGGCGCACAACAGCGATCGGCGCCGGGTGACCACCGGGACCCGGCGGCGGTCGATCGGGGCGCAGCGCGCCCTCGGCCGGCGGGGAAACACCATGTCGGTCGCGGAGATCGACGCGGTGGTGGTCAATCTCATCGACCGGATCACCCGGCGGATGCGCCGCGCCGGGCGCACCGGCCGCACCGTGGTGCTGCGCCTACGGTTCGACGATCTCGGCCGGGCCAGCAGGTCCCGCACACTGCCGTGGGCAACCGCGTCGACGGAGGTGATTCTGCGCGCGGCCCGCGAACTGGTTGCCGCGGCGCGCCCGGTGATCGCCGATCGCGGTCTGACGCTGATCGGGTTCGCGGTGGCCAACATCGACACCGAGGGCGCCGAACAGTTGATGCTGCCGTTCGCCGGGCAACACGACAACGCCGCGATCGACGGCGCCATCGATCAGGTGCGGCGCCGCTACGGCAACGCGGCGCTGACCCGAGGCGTGCTGGTGGGGCGCGACCCTGGGATGGAGATACCGACCCTGCCGGACTAGAACTGCCCGGCCAAAAAACCTGCGAAAAGCACGCCGAATCCGCCGATTTCGCCGACGATGAGCACGATCATGCCGGCGTGCAGGGCCGGTGTGGCCGATTCGAACTGGTTCGTGGTGTCGCGTCGGGCGCCGTGCACGATGTAGGCGCCGATGGCGGCGACGAACAGCACGATCACCACCATCGCGGCGGTCAGGTTGACCCAGGCGGGCCAGGTGCTCAGTTCGACGAACACCGCGAGCAACAGCGCGGCGAACGAGTACAGCAGTGCGGCCCGGTGCGCGATGTCGACATACGGGTGCGCGAGGTGGTTCTCGCTGGTGGCCATCTGCCGGTACTTCCAGACGCCCAGCACCAGCGCGAGCAGGAAGATCAGCCCGGTGGCCGTCAGCGTGACGGCGGTGTCGATGTCCAGGTCCGGCCGCATCCGGTCAGTGTAGGCACGGCCGGACCAGGATTGTCGGCTTTAGACCGCCACTTCGGTCTCGACGCGGGCGACCAGGTCGGCGACCGAGAACACCTGCACCACCTGATGCCCGGCCACATAAAGATAGGACCCGTCCGCGCTCAGCGCCATGTCGCGGGTTCCCGCCGCGAGTGGCAACGTCGAGATCACCGTCCACGACCGCACGTCCACCACCGACAGCTGTGTGTCGTGCCCGACGAACACATAGTTGTCGGTGGCGACGACGCGTCGCGGCGCCACGCCGAGCTGCAGGGAATCCCAGGTTCTATTGTCGAAGTCGAGTCGGTAGAGAGCCTGCTCTTCCCCGCTGAGCGCGTAGGCGACGTGCCCCGACGGGCCGGCAGCCAGGGCACCTGGAATCGCTCCCGGAACAGGAATCCCCAGGATCGGTTTGCCATGATCAATTCTCGCCATTTCGACCGCAAAGTCGGCCCGCAGCAAGTAGAAGTACTCCTCGTCCGGTGAGATGCTGACAGCATGGGTGGGCACCGGCTCCGGGGGGTAGTTGCGGATCACCTCTCCCGAAACAGGATCCAGAACCCAGTATTGCCCATCCTGGTCACGAAATGAGTAAAGTTCCGAGCCGGCGCTGTTCAGCTCGATAAACGTCACCCGCTGATCGAACAGTTCGGTGATCTGCCCACTCGCCACATCGATTCTCGTGATGCCGAGATCCGTTGCGACGTAGATGTAGGAACCGTCACGGCTCACCTCGATGTCGTTGACGGGGCCGATTTTGAACGGATCCCCCACGATCGTGCCGGTGGAGGTGTCGACGATCTGAACCTTGTCGACACCCACCGCGACGATGAAGCGGGGATCGTTGGTGGCGCGCACATGGGTCACCGGAGTGTCGTCCCCGAAATCGATGACGGCGAACGGGCCGCCCTGTGGCGCCACCTCGAGGGTGACGGGCACGGTGATGGTGTGCCGGCCGCCGAGGTGCAGGTGGAATCGGCCGGCGTCGCTGTAGGCGACGGTGAAGCTGTCGATACCCCCGGTCGCGGCGAAATCCGGATCCGGGGTGTAGATGAAGTAGCCTTCGCTGTCGATATCGAGGCTGCCGTGGCGGGGCGTTTCGACCACGGTGAAAGTCAGCCGGTCCTCCGGATCCGGATCCATCGCACGGATCAACCCGGTGATCGACCCGTCGGGCTGCCCGTTGACGATCAGCGTGGTCAGCCGCGGCGACTGATTGAACACCACATACTCGATCCGGCGCACCGCCACCCAGATCATCTCCAACAACCGGGTCAACGGCGTCGACGGCACCCCCGGCGGCGCCGGAACGATCCCCAACCGCGTCAACAACGTCGTCAACGGACCGATCGCCGTATTCTGCTGCACCGGCAACAACACCGCAGGCGCCACCTCATCCGGTGTGCTCGAATCCGATTTCGGCACCACAGGTATTGACTCCGGATTCGCAACCGGCACGTCGAGCGGGCCGTCCGTGCGATCGACCACGGCCGCCGATTCGACCTTGACCGCACCGACGTTCACCACCGACCCCGCCTGCACCACCGACTCACCCGGCACCCGGTCGATCGAATCCGGCCCCGCCGCCTGCACCGCGTCGGATCCGTTCGACGGTGCGGGTTTCACCGACTGGTACAACGATTCGGTTCCGGGCTCCGTCAGCGCTACGGCAGGTTCGGGGGCGGCTACCTCCGGGAGTTCCGCAGCGTCGGCGGGGCGGTTCGCACGCTCTTCGGCCGGCGATGGATCGGGTGAGGTATCCGGCGACGGCCCCGTGGACTCTTTGTGGTCCGACTCCCCCGACGCGTTCTGGTGCTCGGCGGCCCCGTCGTCTCGTGGCTTGGTGCCCGCGCGCCGGTTGCCGCCAGGCCCCGGATTCCGGACGAAATCGCTTTTCTCGCCGCGTACCTCGCGGCCGGTGTCGGCCGTGACCACCTGGCCGTTGAGCCGCACGGTCGGTCGCCGGTGCCCCGTGCGGCGCGGTGCCACTGCGGTGGAGGAGCTTTGCGAGGCGGCCGGGTCCTCGGCCGACTCACCCGCGCCGGCCGACTCACCCGCGCCGGGCGATGCGCCCGCGTCGGAACCCGCAGCTGTCTCCGCTCCCGACCCCGACTCCGACTCCTCGGCCAGCGCCACCCCGTTGCCCGTGGTGATCGCCAGACCGAGTCCCAGTGCGACCGCCACGCCGCCGACCTTCGACGCCAGCTGGTCCGTGCTGGAGAGAACACCCATGACACTTCCTGAGTCAACCCCTACGCAGTTTTCATGCTGCGGTGTGCAGTTTTTGTACGGCACCGTGCCGGGCGGGGTCGTAGGGGCTTTGGTCGTGCCAGCAGCGGTAGATGACGCG
>Ga0310831_100113_pt1 | contig 107639 bp, 107 predicted proteins | sample WT_ome_6_FD_201307 | JGI IMG/M metagenome (GOLD analysis project Ga0310831, IMG submission 201307) | Sorghum-adapted microbial communities enriched on wild type (WT) sorghum from Joint BioEnergy Institute, Emeryville, California, United... ... | reverse complement strand
GCACGACGCGACCGTGCTGCGCCCGGCGCGCAAGACCGAGCCCGACAACGGGCTGCACCTCTCCGCCATCCGCCAACGCATCGAATCGATCTTCTGGACCCTCAAAGACCGCCTCGGCCTCGAAGCCAACCAGGCACGCACCCTCCACGGACTCCGCGCCCGGATCGCCTCCAAGCTGCTGGCCTACAGCGCCGGCATCTGGATCAACTGGCTCACCGGACGCCCGACCCGGGCATTCGCCGACCTCAACGCCTGAGTTCGCGTGGCATCAATCATCTAGTTGCAGACGACGCAGCGCCCGTACGCGCAGCCGCACGCGGGCAGGAGGGGCTCGGCCGGCGACCGGACCGGTCCCCAGCGCCGCAGCCACTCGCGCGCGCTGGGCCGCGTGCGGTCGCGACCACCCGCCGGCCAGGCGCGCTGCCAGAGCCGCTGTGCGAGCCGCGCCCGCTCACGGTGCGCGAGCACGCTCTCGGCGATCAGGCGCGCGAGATCCGGTTCGCCGCTGGGTTCGTCCATCCCACACTGCTACCACGCAACGCCGGCTTCGGAACCGCCGGACGCGAGCCTGACCGCCCAGGCTCGCGCTCGGCGGCGGCCCTCAGGTCGCCTGTGGGACCTTCGAAACCGCGTCGCGGTACATCTCCATCTGGGCGGCGATGCCCTCGTTGACGTAGGCGTCGGTGATCGTGAGGTCGTCGACGATCAGCGTCGCCTCGGTCATGAGCTGCCGGAACTCCGGGTCGTTCTTGACGGCGGCCATCTGCTCGGCGGTGCCCTGCAGCTCCATCATGCCCTGAATACGCGCGTTGGGCGCGAGGATCGTCACGTCGAACTGCTCGATGCGACCCTCCTGCTGCATGCGCCCGTAGAGGCCGACGACCTCGTTGAAGTTGTCCAGGGCGCGCTCCTCACGCCCACGGACGACCTCGCCCCAGGTCAGGACCAACGCTCGGTCCGCCATGACGTACCCCTTGCCTCGGGCCCGGCCCGTCGCCGGGCCTGTGCGCCGATGCTCTCACCGGCGCCTGCGGCGGGCAAGGGCGGGCCGGGGTGGTTTGTGTGCCTCAACCCTGTGCATCCGCGCAGACATCGCGCTGCACAACAAGAGCCGAGGCAACGCTCGCTAATCGATCTTATGTGAACCACCAACAATGGGCGTGACGCGCTGCCGTACGCCCTTGTGACGTGCAGGCCCGACCGGCTTGGCGTGCGACTGACGTTGGACGCGCGTCCGCAGGCGATCGCGGCGGCGCCTCGCGGCGGCGCCTGATCGCGGCGTGACCGCCGATGCGCGAGGCGGCCTTGGATTCGTGAGTTGCGGCGTTGCAGTGCGGCGGAGCGCGCGGTCTCGGGCCTCTCTCAGACGGCCGCGATCGCTCCATCCTGGGGGTACATAACTGGGGCCTCGTCTCGGAGCCAGAGCTGAGGATCCCGCGCGCGGCTCTCGTCCCCTGGGCGTCTCGGCCGGAGCAAGGAGCAGGGCGCCCAGCGGCACGCAGACAGGAGTAGAGTCGCCGTACTGGAGAGCAGCTCGGTGCCGCTACGTCGGCGCGCGACCGCCCCGGTGATCGCCGTCGCCATCTCGTTCCGGTCCGAGGCCGTGCAGGGCACCCGGGAGGAGGATGCGATGACTTCCCAGGCGGAGACGCATGCGGCGACCGCCGCGGTGGACGAGCGGGCCCGCGAGGTCGAGGAGCAGCTGACCGACGAGGAGCGGTTCTCGCTCATCGTCAGCATCTTCGGCCACGTGCCGGGAAGCGCGACCGGAGGGCGCGACCCGCGCATCCCCGAATCGGTCACGAACATGAGCGCGGGATACACGCCGGGCGTTCCGCGGCTCGGCATCCCGGCGATCCAGAGCAGCGACGCGAGCATGGGCGTCACGAACCCCGGCTACCGGCCGGACGACGAGGGCGCGACCGCGTTTCCCGCGCTGATCGCGCTCGGATCCAGCTTCAACCCGCAGCCTGGTGCGACGCGGCGGCGAGGCGATCGCCCGCGAGGCGCGGATCCGGGGGTTCAACGTGCAGCTCGCCGGCGGGTGCAACCTGGCCCGCGACCCGCGCAACGGCCGCAACTTCGAGTACTACTCCGAGGACCCGTACCTGAGCGCGATGCTGGCCGCGGAGCAGGTCAACGGCATCCAGAGCCAGGGTGTCGTCTCGACGCTCAAGCACTACACGCTCAACTGCAACGAGACGAACCGCCATTGGCTCGACGCGATCATCGATCCCGCCGCGCATCGCGAGTCGGATCTCCTCACGTTCCAGATCGCGATCGAGCGCTCGCAGCCCGGCGCGATCATGAGCGGCTACAACAAGATCAACGGCGAGTACGCCGGCGGCAACGAGCATCTCCTGAACGACGTCCTCAAAGGAGCCTGGGGCTTCCGGGGCTGGGTCATGTCCGACTGGGGCGCGACGCCGGAGTGGGAGTTCGCGCTCAAGGGACTCGATCAGGAGTCGGGCGTCCAGGCCGACACGCTCCTCTGGGGCAAGGAGCCGTTCACGGATGAGCTCCCTCGGGCGTACGCGCGGGGCGAGTTGCCCGCGGAGCGCCTCTCGGACATGGTGCGCCGCATCCTGCGCTCGCTCTTCGCCGTCGGCGCCGATCGGTGGGGGCCGGCCCCCCAGGTCGACATGGCGGAGCACCACGCGATCGCGCTGGAGGGGGCGCGCCAGGGCATCGTGCTCCTGAAGAACGACGGCGTGCTGCCGCTCGCGACCGACCAGACGCGAAGGATCGCCGTGATCGGCGGCTACGCCCAGCAGGGGGCGGTCAGCGGCACCGGCTCCGGCGCCGTCGCCCCGATCGGCGGTTTCGCGGCCGTGATCAAGATCGGCGGCGCCGGCGTCATGGGGAAGCATCGCAACCTGTTCCTCTTCCCGCCGTCTCCGCTGGACGAGCTCCAGAAGGCGCTCCCCCACGCCCAGTTCGACTTCGACCCCGGGTACACGCCGGCAGAGGCCGCGCTGACGGCGAAGCGCTCCGACGTGGTGATCGCGTTCGGGATCCGCGTCGAGGGCGAGGGCTTCGACAGCGCCGACCTCTCGCTCCCGTGGGGCCAGGACGCCGTCATCGACGCCGTCGCGTCCGCGAACCCGAACACGGTCGTCGTCCTCGAGACCGGGAACCCGGCGACCATGCCGTGGCGCGACAAGGTGAGGGCGATCGTGCAGGCGTGGTATCCCGGCCAGGCCGGCGGGCAGGCGATCGCCGACGTGCTGACGGGCGCGGTGAACCCGTCGGGCCGGCTGCCGATCACGTTCCCGGAGAGCCTCGACCAGACGCCGCGGCCCGAGCTGCCGGGCCTCGGCACGCCGTGGGGAACCCCGGTCACGATCGCGTACGACGAAGGCGCGGAGATCGGGTACCGCTGGTTCGCGAAGACCGGCGCGAAGCCGCTGTACGCGTTCGGCCACGGATTGAGCTACACGACCTTCGAGTACGGCGACCTCGACGTCGCAGGCGGCGACACCGTCACGGCGACGTTCACGGTGACCAGCACCGGTGAGCGCGCCGGCGCCGACGTCCCCCAGCTGTACCTGACCGACGCGGCCGGCGACAAGAGGATGCGCCTGCTCGGCTTCGAACGGGTCGAGCTCGAGCCCGGCCGGTCGCAGCGGGTGACGCTGACCGCCGACCGCCGTCTGCTGGGCCGCTTCGACGCGGACGCGGGCCGGTGGCGCATCGACGAAGGCACCTACGTGGTCGCGCTCGGCAGGGCCTCCGATGCCCTCGACCTCACGGCGGAGACGACGCTGAAGGGGGCTCTCTTCGGACGCTGAGTCCCTCGGAAGTCGTCTGCGCCGACCTTCCAGCCGCCGAGATCGGTGAGCGATCCGGACACGGCGCCCGAGTTTCCCGCCCGGTCAGGCCGGGCCCACCGCCTGCCCCCCACGTCCGAGGTGGCGCGTGAACCAGTCGGCGGCCAGGCGCGCGACGGCGTCCAGGGCGCCGGGCTCCTCGAACAGATGCGTGGCTCCGGGGATGATCTCCAGCGCGGATTCACACCGGAGCTCTGCCAGGGCGAGCCGGTTGAGCTCGAGGACGACGTCGTCGAGGCCGCCGACGACGAGCAGCGTGGGCGCGCGGACCTTCCGCAGGCGCGCGGCGGCCAGGTCGGGGCGCCCGCCCCGGGAGACGATCGCGCGGACCGTCCCGTCAGGGAGGTCGGCGGCGGCCCACAGGGTCGCGGCGGCGCCGGTGCTGGCGCCGAAGAAGCCGATGTCCAGGTCGCGGAGGCCCGGCTGATCGCGGACCCAGCAGGTCGCGTCGATGAGGCGCTCGGCCAGAAGCGCGATGTCGAAGACGTTGGCGCGGCGTCGCTCTTCGGCCGGGGTGAGGAGGTCCATCAGCAGGGTGGCCAGGCCGGCGTCGTTGAGCGCGGCGGCGACCTGGCGGTTGCGCGGGCTGTGGCGACTGGATCCGCTTCCGTGGGCGAACACGACCACACCGCGGGCGCCCTCCGGGACGACCAGCTCGCCGGCCACGTGGTCGCCGTCGGCCAAGGGGATCCGCACCTCTTCGCGGCGCGGCGGATCGGGCGCCGACGCCGCCTTGGGCGGATCTGCGATCGCGGCGTGTGCCGCCTCCAGCAGCTCGGCGACCTCGGCGTCGCTGGTCTGGCCGAAGTCCTCGTACCAGGCGCCGACGGCCATGAAGTCGTCGGGTTGGAGGAGCGCGACGACCATGTCGTACTCCCGCTCCAGTGATCGGATCGCCGGCGGGGCGGCGACCGGTACGGCCAGGATCAGGCGTGCGGGATGGCGTGCGCGCAGGCAGCGGCCGGCGGCTCGGGCGGTGCCGCCCGTCGCCAGCCCGTCGTCGACGACGATCACGGTCCGGCCCGCGGGGTCGGCGGCCGGGCGGCCGCGGCGGTAGCGCGTGAGCCGCTCCTGCAGCTCCCGCTCCGCTCGGGCGACCGCCTGCTCCAGCTCGTCCGGGCCGACCTGCAGCAGCCGCAGCAGCTCCGCGTCGAAGACGCGCGTGCCGTCTTCGGCGACCGCCCCCATCCCCAGCTCCGGGTTGCCGGGCGAGCCCACCTTGCGCACCACGAGCACGTCCAGCGGCGCGTCCAGCGCCCGCGCGACCTCGTAGCCGACAGGGACCCCGCCTCGCGGCAGGGCAAGGACGAGCGGCCGCTCTCCGGCCAGCGACTCCAGCGAGGCCAGACGCGCACCAAGCTCGCGGCCGGCCTCGCGCCGGTCGTGGAATCGTGGGAGGAGCACCGGAACGCGACTCATGAGATCACCACCATGCGTCCGGCAGGCGAGCGGCGGTCTTCGTGGGGCGCGTCGCAGGAGCCATGGGCGCAGCGTGACACCGGGGCGGCCGCCTGCCATCCCGGCCGGCTGCGTGTGTGTGGTCGCGGAGGACTACGGACTCGGTCGCCGTTCCCTCGGGGCGGCTCGGCCGAAGACGCCGTCGAGCCGGCCCCTACCCCTTGATGACGCCGAGCGGGACCATTCGCGCGACCCGGGCGGCGAGGCCGGCACGCTCGACGACCCCGACGACGCGCTCGACGTCCTTGTAGGCGAAGGGCACCTCCTCGGCCAGCCCGGCGCTGGAGGCGCCGGACACGACGATCCCCTCGGCAGCCAGGCGGCGCCGCACGTCGGCACCGGTGATCGCGCGCCGAGCAGCGGTGCGGCTCAATCGTCGTCCAGCACCGTGGCAGGCCGAGCCGAACGACCGCTCCATCGCGCCCGGCCGTCCTGCCAGCACGAAGCTGGGGCTGCCCATGCTGCCGGGGATGAACACCGGCTGCCCGACGGTGCGGTAGGCCTCCGGTATGTCGGCGGAGCCGGGCGGGAAGGCGCGCGTGGCGCCCTTGCGATGGACGCACAGGCGCCGTCCGCCGTGCTGCTCCATCTTGGCCACGTTGTGGGCGACGTCGTAGACCTGCCTGGTCCCCTGAGCGACCGCCGGCCCGAGCACCTGCGCGATCGCGCCGCGCACGTGGTGGGCGAGCGTGGCCCGGTTGGCCCAGGCGAAGTTCGCCGCGGCGGCCATCGCCGCCAGGTACGCGCTTGCCTCCGGCGACGACAAGGGCGCGCAGGCGAGCTGACGGTCGGGAAGGACGATCCCGAAGCGTCGCAGCGCGGAATCCATCATGCGGACGTGGTCCGTGCACACCTGATGGCCCAGCCCGCGCGAGCCCGAGTGGATCAGGACGACGACCTGGTCGACATCCAGCCCGAAGGCCGCAGCCGCGGTCCGGTCGGTGATCTCGGCGATGCGCTGGACTTCGAGGAAGTGGTTGCCCGCTCCCAGCGTCCCGAGCTGGTCGCGGCCCCGTGTGCGAGCGCGCTCGGACACGGCCGAAGGGTCGGCGCCCGGCAGCCGGCCTTCGGACTCGGTGTGCGCCACGTCGTCGAGGGTGCCGATCCCGTGCTCCTGCGCGAGCACCCGAGGGCCGTCGGTGAGCACCCGATCCAGATCGTGGTCGCTGAGACGCAGCCTGCCGTGCGCGTGCCGGCTGCCGACGGGGACGCGGCGCGCGATCTCGTGCACGAGCGCCTTGGTGCGATTCGCGAGGTCGGTCGCTGTGAGCGGCAGGGCGAGCAGCCGGACGCCGCAGTTGATGTCGTAGCCGACGCCACCGGGCGAGATCACCCCATCCGGCGGTTCGGTGGCCGCCACGCCGCCGACCGGGAAGCCGTAGCCCTGGTGCACGTCGGGCATGGCCAGGACTGCGTCGCGCACGCCGGGGAGCATCGCGACGTTCTGCAGCTGCTCGAGCGAGCGGTCGCCGGCGATCTGGTCGAGCAACGCCCCGTCGGCGAAGACGCGGGCGGGCACTCGCATGCCGGGCCGAGCCTCGACGGGGATCTCCCAGCACGTCTCGTCCACTTGGCGGAGCGCAGCCATCGTCTCAGACATCGAGCACCACACAGGCTCGGAAGCCGCCGTCCTCGCGCGTGAGCGCCAGCCGGTGGTACGTCGTCCCCTTCACCACGTGGCGTGGTGCCGCTCGGTGCGCGCAGACCCGTGCGACGAGGCGCCCGCGCGCGAGAGACAGGCGTTCGATGCGGTCGGGCACGAGGTCCTCGGTCTCGGCGCGGAACACGAGCTCGTCGATCCAGGCGGCGAGCAGCGCGGCATCGTCGGCCGCCTCGAGGTCGACGTCGAACGTGACCTTCTCCCCCTCGGTCCCATCGCCGAGCAGCTCCGCCAGCGCCTCGAGCGCTTCGACGAACACCTGCTCCTCGGACGCGGCCTCCAGGTGCAGCTCCAGCTCAGCGGTGTGCTCGGCCCAACGGTGGCTCACGGTGCCGTGTGGATCGAGTGTACGGTGATCGACGTCATGCCGCTGGAGCTGGCGCTGGCCGGGGACACGATGCTGGGCGAGGCGTGGCGGAGATGTTGCGCGACGACCCTCGCCACCGTTTCCTGCATCCGGCGATCGTCGAGATCGCGCGGTCCGCGGACCTCTTCCTCCTCAATCTCGAGTGCTGCATCTCCGACCGGGGCGCGCCGATCGACCTGCCGGGCAAGCCGTTCTTCTTCCGCGCGCCGCCGATCGCGGCGCGGCGGCTCGCGGAGGTGGGCGTCGACGTGGCGAGCCTGGCCAACAACCACGTGCTCGACTACGGGATCGACGCGCTGACCGACACGCTGCGCCACCTCCGCGAGGCCGGGATCGAGGCCGTCGGGGCCGGCGGCGACGTGGACGCAGCCCGGGCTCCGGCAGCGCTCACGCGCGGATCGCGACGCGTCCGCATCGTGGCCGCCACCGATCATCCTGCCGCCTACGCCGCGACGCCGACCCGCCCCGGAACCGCATACGCCGACCTGCGCCGCGGCGTGCCTGCGTGGCTGTCCGACGCCGCCCGTCCGCGCGACGGCGAGCTCGTCGTGGTGACCGTCCACTGGGGGCCCAACATGACCGAGTCCCCGGTCCCCCACGTCCGCGCCGCCGCCCACGCCCTGCAGTCGGCGGGGGAGACCCTGGTCGCGGGACATTCGGCTCATGTGCCTCACGGCGTGAGGGGCAGCGTCCTGTTCGACCTCGGGGACTTCGTCGACGACTACGCCCGCGACGCCGTCCTGCGCAACGACCTCTCGCTGCTGTGGCTGGTCACGCTCGGGCCCGACGGTCCCCGGCGCGTCGAAGGGGTGCCGCTCCGCCTCGACTACGCCTACACGCGCCCGGCGGACCCGGACGAGACGCGCACGCTCCTGGAGCTGATGGAGAGGCGCTGCGCGGCCGTCGGGTCGCGCGTCGAGCTGGCCGACGGCCGGTTCGTCTTCGAACGCGACGGTGCCCGAAGGCGCAGCCCGCCTTCGACGGCCTGAGGCTCGAGCTCGGGACCTAGTCCGAGTCCGCCAGCAGCAGCTGCCGGATCGGCCCGGGCATATCGGCGAGGACGTCGGCGATCTCGCCCTCGCTGACGTGGGCGCGCAGCATCTTCATCGTCGCCGCCGTCGCGACGGACGCCTCCGTGTGCCCGGCCAGGACGGCCTCGGTGGCGACGCGGTCGAGGAACGTATCGACGTCGTGGTAGGTCTCCGGCACCGCGGCCGGGCGCCAACCTTCGTAGAAGACGCCGCGCAGGAGCGTCGGGAGCTGCGCGGCCAGCTGGGCGGACTCCTCGACCGGCAGCCGGTCGCGCAGGGCGTGCAAGACCCCTCGCACGGCCCGATAGGCCTCCTGGCGGTTGTCGGTGCCGAGCGCCGCGGCGGCCTCCGCGAGCCACCGGTTGGTGACGTGCACGGTGCGTTCGAAGGCGTCGAGCGAATGGGTTGACACGGGGCCTCCTTCGTGGTGAGGAACCTCGATGATGCGACCGTAGCGGCAACCGTACGCCCCGATCTCCGGCCGGCCATCGGTGAATGGCTCCGAACCGGGTCAGGAGTAATCCCGGACCAGCGGCTCCGCACGCGTCATGGCTCGAGGCCGCCGCTGCTCGCCGCCGAGACGGCAGCGTTAGCGGTCTGTTAGCGGCCGGCTGTACGGTTGCGCCCACCAGTCCCCGCGGCCGGGCCGATGATGCTCCTCGGCGGGTCGCGGCCCGGTCCCGATCACGAAAGGTCCTCCCCTCGTGCGACTGCCTCGTCTCGCCGCGACCCTCGCGGCGCTGCTCGTGCTCGCCGCCGTCGGTGCCTCCGCCGCAGCGGCCGCGACCGTCACCAGGACGGTCCCCGGCGAGTACGTCTTCGCTTACGGGCAGCGGCCCGACGCCCCGGGCAACTGCTCGGCCATCATCTTCGCCCAATGGGCCGACGTGCCCGGGACCATCGCGGCGACCGCCAACTACACCTCGCTGTCGAACGGGTCGTGGGGCGAGCGGTCGGAGACGCGCGAGGCCCCGTTCGACGACACCTACACGTGGGTCGCGACGTACACGGCCCCGCCCGGGACCCACTGGATCGCGATCGGCAAGGGCTGGTCCGCCGGCCCCCGCCCCAACGACTGCAGCGCGATGTCCGAGCGTCAGCGGGCGCTGTACCGCACGCCGGTCACCATCGAGCTGACGATCCAGGAGCCCCCGGCATGCGTCGCCGCCAACGCGAGCATCGCCAAGCTCGCCCGCAGGACCGCGACGCTGCAGAAGCAACTCGCGCGGGCGTCGGGCAAGCGCAAGCGGTCGCTCAGCCGCAAGCTCGCCGGGGCCAAACGCGACCTCGCCCGCGCCCAGGCCGCGGCCGGGCAGCACTGCCCCTGACATCGCGGAAAGGTCAGGCCGGTTCGGGCGCCCCCCGCCCGAGCCGGCCGCGTGCTCCTGCCGGTTGACGCCCGTCGCGTGAAGCGATGGACTGCGCGGCGCTTCGGCGTCACGGACTCGACGAAGGACAGGAGCCCTTGCCCATACGCCCTCCCTCGCCTGCCGAGCTGCAGGACATCGCCCGCCGCCACCGCTTCGAGCTCACGGACGCCGAAGCGACCGAGTATGCGACCCACGTCACCGCGGCGCTCGACGGCTTCGCCGTGCTCGACGACCTGGACGAGCACGACGAGGCCGACCCTGCGGCGCCGGCCGACCGCGATCCGGGAAGGCCGCCGCGCGACGGCGAGAGCTCGGTCAACGGCTGGGCCTGGCGGTGCTCCATCACGGGAACGCCCGGCGGTCCGCTGGACGGGCGGACGGTCGCGGTCAAGGACAACACCATGGTCGCCGGACAGCCGCTCGGCCTCGGCACCCGCATGATGGACGGCTTCGTCGCCGACCGGGACGCGACGATCGTGACGCGGGTCCTCGACGCCGGCGCCGAGATCATCGGGCGCTCGGCCGTGCCGGCGTTCTGCTTCGACGGCGGCGGGTTCGTCGGCGGCCTCGAGCCACCGGTGCTGAACCCGCGCGACCCCGCGCACGTCCCGGGCGGGTCGTCGAGCGGCAGCGCCGCGCTCGTGGCCGCCGGAGAGGTCGACATGGCGCTCGGCGGCGACCAGGGCGGCTCGATCCGCCTGCCGGCGAGCTTCAGCGGGGTGTGCGGCCACAAGCCGACCTACGGGCTGGTGCCGTACACCGGGATCGTCGGGGTCGAGCGCACGCTCGACCACGTCGGCCCGCTGGCCGCGACGGTGCGCGATTGCGCGCTGCTGCTCGAGGCGATCGCGGGTCCGGACGGGCTGGACCCGCGCCAGGGCGACGTTCGCGTCACCCCGTACGTCGCGCCCCTCGACGACGGGGTGCGCGGCCTGCGCGTCGGCGTCCTCACCGAGGGCTTCGGCTGGCCCGACGCGTCCGAGCCGGAGGTCGACGAGGCCGTGCGGCGGGCCGCGCAGGCGCTGGCCGCCGAGGGCGCGTCGGTGCGCGAGATCTCGGTCCCGATGCACCGCTACGGGATCGACATCTGGAACGCGATCGTCCTGCAGGGCTGCGTCGACCTGATGATCCGCGGAGAAGGCGTGGGCACCAACGCCGCCGGGCCGTACCCGACCGGGCTCGCCGACTTCTTCGCCGACGCCCGCCGCGCCCGGGCCGGCCTCTTCTCACCCACGCTGCGGCTCACGCTGCTGACGGCCGAGCACGTCTCCGCGCAGAGCCGGCTCCACTACTACGCGAAGGCCCGCAACCTCGGCCGCCGGCTGCGGCGCGCCTACGACGCCGCCCTGTCGGACGTCGACGTCCTCGTCATGCCCACGACGCCGATGCGGGCGTTCGAGCGACCTCCCCGGGACGCCCCGCTGGACGAGGTCTTCGCCGCGGCGCTCGGCAACCTCCACAACGTCACGCCGTTCGACGTCACGGGCCACCCGGCGCTGAGCGTTCCCGTCCCCGGGCGGCCCGGACTGCCGATCGGGTTCATGGTCGTCGGGCGCCACCTCGACGACGCCACCGTCCTCCGCGTCGGCGACGCGGTGCAGCGTCAGTAGAACAGCCGCTCGTCGACCTCCAGGCCGTTGGCCTCGCAGTGCGCCACGTAGCGGTCGGCGAAGTAGAAGACGGTCTCCTGGTCGACGCGGTTGCCGTTCTCGTCGAAGAAGTCCATCGCGCCGTTGACGATGAACAGCGTCTTCATCCCGGCGGGGTCGTCGATCATCAGCGTATGGATGGCGCCCGGCGCCTCGTGGACGAACGCGCCCCGGTGGGCGACCCAGTCGTACTCGGCGTACCGCCAGCTGCCCTCGATCACGTAGGCGAAGACCTCGCCGTGGTGCTGGTGGCGGCCGACGACGCCGGAGGTCGTGATGTGCACGACGAACGTCCAGGCGCCCCGGGCGATGTCGAAGCGCACCGGCTGCCAGCGCATGAACTCGAACTTCTCCGACTGGATCCAGGGGCGGTCGGCCTCGTTGAGGACGAAGTCGTCCAGCCCGAACCGGTCGATCGTCGCGGTCAGGTCACCGGTGGTGGGACTCACTGCGCTGCCTCCTCGGGAGTCGGGTTCGGGATGGTGGCCAGCGCGCCGCCGTCGACGGGCCAGCCGACGCCGTTGACGAACGACGCGTCGTCGCTGCACAGGAACGCCACCACGGCGGCGACCTCGTCGGCCCGGCCGGTGCGCCCCTGCGACGCGACCTGACTCATGAAGGCCAGGCCGGCCTCGACGTCGCCGGCCAGCTCGCCGGCGAGCGAGCGCAGCATCCGCGTGTCGATCATGCCGGGCAGCACCGCGTTGACGCGCACGCCCGACGGGCCGACCTCCGCCGCCGCGGTGCGCGTGAGCCCGAGCACCGCGTGCTTGGTGGCGTTGTAGGCGCCGGTCCCGGGCAGGCCGCGCTCGCTGGCCAGCGACCCGGTGTTCACGATCGCCCCGCTGCCCTGCTCGAGCATGACCGGCAGGACGAAGCGCAGGCCGAGGAAGACGCCGGTGAGGTTCACGGCCAGCACGGCGTGGAAGGCGTCGATCGGGTACTCGGCGATCGGCGCGACGGGCCCCTCGATGCCGGCGTTGTTGAAGAACGCGTCGATGCGGCCGTGCGCCGCGAGCGCCGCGTCGACGTAGGCCTGGACGTCGCCGGGCTGCGTCACGTCGGCCACCGACGCGGTGACCGCCGTCGCGCCCGTCGCGCGGACGGCCTCTGCGGCGGCCTCGAGGCTCTGCGCGTCGTGATCGACGAGGTGCACCGCGGCGCCCGCGCCGGCGAAGCGCAGCGCGGCCGCCCGCCCGATCCCGCCCGCCGCGCCGGTGATCAGCGCGGTGCGTCCTGTGAGCATCATGGCGCGATCCTTGCGATGATCCGCCGGCTCGCATATGTGGGGTTCCCACAAGCGGCGGCCGAGAGGTGTGGGCTCGCGCCACGTCCGCTCGGGCATCGGAGAGGAGAGCGATGCAGACCGCGACCGTCGACATCATCCGGGACGCCGCGACCGCGCTGGAGGCGTCGCTCGACACGCTCGTCGACAACATCTCCCGGACCATCGCGGCCGAGGTGCCCGACGTCCTGGACGACGACTCCTACCGGGCCAGCAACCGGGCGAACCTCTCCCTGAAGCTCGCGATCCTGCGCCGCGGCGACGACCTGACCATCCCCCACGCCCCGCACGACGCGCTGCTCTACGCGCGCGACGTCGCGCGCCGCGGCGCCGACCTCTCGGTGCTCCTGCGCGCCTACGACCTCGGTCACCGCCTCTTCTGGAGCGAGTGGACGCGCCAGTGCGCCGCTCGCACCACCGACCCCGCGGTGCTCAACGAGCTCTACGACGTCTCCGCGCGCTTCCTCTTCGGCTACTTCGACGCCGTGCCCGCGGCGGTGACCGACGCCTACCGCGACGAGCTGGCCCGGCGCACCGACACCGGCGAGGCGCGCCGCGCCGAGGCGGTCTGCGGCGTGCTCGGAGGGCTGGTCGGCGACGTCCGGCCCATCGAGCGCGAGCTCGGCTATCCGCTGGCCGGCACGCCGCACGTGGCGCTGATCTGCGACGACACCGCCGCCGCGGCGCGCACGGCGCTGCTGCGCGCCGGGCGCGCCGTCGCCTCCCCCACGCTCGTCGTGCGCGCCGAGGCCCAGGCGCTGTGGGCCTGGTTCGCCACCGACGACCTGGCCGCGGTCGAGCGCGCGCTCGCCGGCCACGAGCCGCTCCGACACGCCACGCTCGCCCTCGGCGAGGCCGGACACGGCGTCGACGGCTTCCGCGAGAGCCACCGCGAGGCGCAGTTCGCGCTGCGCCACGGTCGCGGCGCGCAGCGGCTGGTGCGCTACCGCGACCTGGGCGCGGCCTCGCTCCTGGCCAGCGATCCGCGCCGCGCGGCGCGCTTCGCCGAGCGCGAGCTCGGGGCCCTGGCCGCGACGGACGACGCCACCAGCCGCATCCGCGCGACCGTGCGGGTCTACCTCCAGGAGAACGGCAGCCAGGCGGCCACCGCCCGGCGGCTCGGCGTGCACGTCAACACCGTCGCCTACCGCCTGCGGCGCGCCGAGCAGCTGCTGGGACGCCGCCTGACCGACCGGCGGTTCGATCTCGAGGCGGCCCTGCTGCTGCACGCCCGCCAGCACGATCGCTGACCGGGCATCGTCGCCCCGGGCCGACGATCCGAGCCGACCGATAGAACCCCCCGGCATGTTCTGGCGATCGGCGACGGATCTCGTGGACCTGCTGCGCACCGGCGAGGTCGGTGCGGTCGAGCTGCTCGACCTGCACCTGGAGCGCGTCGCGGCGGTCAACCCCGCCCTGAACGCGATCGTGGCGTTCGACGAGGACGGCGCGCGAGCGCAGGCGAAGCGGGTCGACGAGATGCGCGCCCGCGGCGACGACCCCGGCCCGCTCGGTGGCCTGCCGATGACGATCAAGGACGTCTACGAGGTCGTCGGGATGCCGGCCACGTGCGGGTTCCCGCATCTCGCCGACCACCGCCCGACGCAGGACGCCGACGTCGCCATGCGCCTGCGCGAGGCCGGCGCCGTGATCTTCGGCAAGACGAACGTGCCCGAGGGCGCGGCCGACCACCAGAGCTACAACGCCGTGTACGGCGTCACGCGCAACCCCTGGCGCCCGGACCGCTCGACCGGCGGGTCGTCGGGCGGGTCGGCCGTGGCGGTCGCCGCCGGGATGACCTCGCTGGAGGTCGGCAGCGACGTGGGCGGCTCGATCCGCTGCCCGGCGCACTTCTGCGGCGTCTGGGGGCACAAGCCCAGCTACGGCGTCGTGTCGCTGCGCGGCCACATCCCGCCGGCCCCCGAGTCGTACGGCCCGATCGAGATGGCCGTCGGGGGGCCGCTCGCGCGGGACGCCCGCGACCTCGCGCTGGGCATGGACGTCATCGCCGGCCCCGACGCCCTCGACCGCAAGGGCAAGCGCTGGGCGCTCCCGCAGCCGCGCCACGATCGCCTCGAGGACTTCCGGGTCGCGCTGCTGCTGGAGGCCGACGGCGCGCCGGTCGACGGCGCGTACCGCCGGGCGCTGGAGGCGTTCGTCGACGAGCTGCGCGGCGCCGGCGCCCGCGTGACGACGCTGGCGCAGCCGCCCGTCGACTCCGAGCACGCGCTCGACGTCTACTTCGACATCCTCTTCGGCACGTTCGGCGGCGGCTCGCCCGAGCCGATCTACGAGGCCTTCCGCGCCCTGGCCCCGGACGCGACCCCGGACGACCGCACGTTCGCGGCGCGCATGGGCCGCGGCGCGCGGATGACCGCCCGGGACTGGCTCGGCCGCCTCGACGACCGCATCCGCCTGCAGGCTCAGTGGGAGGCGTTCTTCCGCGACGTCGACATCCTCCTGTGCCCGGTCATGTCGACCGTGGCGTTCCCGCACGACCACACCGGCGTCGACCACACCGCCCAGCTGCACCGGGCCGTCGAGATCGACGGCGAGCCGGCGCCGTACCTGGCCAACCTCTGCTGGCCCGGTCTGATCACGGTGGCGAACCTGCCGGCCACCGCGATCCCGACGCGGCAGATGGTCGACGGCCTGCCCGCGGGCGTTCAGGCCGTCGGCGCCTACCTCGAGGACCGCACGACCATGCGGTTCGCGACGCTCGTCCAGGAGCGCCTGGGCGGCTTCCTGGCGCCGCCGGTCTGACGAGCCGGCCGAGATCAGTCCAGCGCGTCCAGCGCCTGCTTCAGCTCTGCGCGCGAGCCGATCCCGAGCCTCAGGAAGACCTTGCGCAGGTGGTACTCGACGGTGCGCGCGCTGATGAAGAGCCGGCCGCCGATCTCCCGGTTGGTGAGGCCTTCACGGGCGAGCTGGGCGATGGTGCGCTCCTGGTCGGTCAGCACGTCCAGGGACTCCGGCGTGCGCGCCCGCAGCGTCTCCCCCGTCGCTGCGAGCTCCCGGGCCGCCCGTTCGGCGAAGGCGTGGTAGCCGCACGCCGACAGCACCTCGTAGGCCGGGCGCAGCTGCGCGCGGGCGTCGATGCGCCGCTGGCCGCGACGCAGCAGCTCCCCGTAGAGCAGCTGCGACCGCGCGACGAGCATCGGCACGGGCACGCGTCCGAACAGCTCGATCGCCCTGAGGTACCGGACCTCGGCGGCATCGCCGTCGGCCAGTTGGGCCTCGGCCAGGGCGAGCATCGCCTGCGCCCAGTCGTTGTCGCCGACCGGCTCGGTGACGTCCCGCAGGCGCTGCAGCGCCTCCTGCGCCGTGGCGGCGTCGCCGGTGCGAGTCGCCGCCTCGACGACCTCCAGCAGCGCGCGCATCGCGTGGTAGAGCTCGGCGGTGTGCGGCAGCTCGCGCCGCCCCGCCTCCAGCGCGTCGGCGTACCGTCCGAGCCCGTTGTAGAGCACCGCCTCCGCGAGGTTCGCGGCGCTGAGCGCGTAGCCCTCGCGACGCGCGTGCCCGTCGGCGCGGACCTCGCGGGCCCAGTGCGCCACCTCGTCGGCCTGGCCCCGGTAGGCGGCCAGGAACAGCCGGCCGGCCTTGGGCAGCGGGTGGCCGGTGACGCTGAGGATCGCGTCGATCTCGTCGCACGCCGCCTCACCGGCGTCGAGCCGGCCGTCGAACACGTGCACGACCATGAGCTGGCTCAGGGCGCTGGAGAGCACGGTCAGGGCGCCGCTCTCGTGGGCGAGCTCCACCTGCCGGCGGGCGAGCGTGCGCATGGCCTCCGCGTCCCACAGATCCTGGGCGGCGCGCGCGCCGAACCACATCCACGAGACCTCGAGCGCATCCAGCGGCTGCTCGGCGAACGCGCGCCAGGCCCGGCGCAGGGTGGGCAGCGCCGCGGACTGCCCCTCGGCGGCCAGCAGCGCCTGGCCGCGCAGGATCAGATCGAGCGCTCGATCGGAGGTGTCCTGCGCGGTCGCGTCGAGGATCGCCTGCGCCACGGTCGACGCCGACGCCGACTCGTCCAGCCGGCCCGCGTTGATCGCCGCCGACAGCGCGAGCAGGTACGTGTCTCGCGCCAGCGTCCGGTCGAGCGGGTCCAGCGCCTGCGCGGCGGAGAGCAGGTCGCGCACTCCGCTCGCGTCGCGGTGCAGGGTGTAGTCGGCGCGGGCCCGTAGGCGGGCGATCAGCGCCTCCTGCAGCGGGGTGAGCGGGTGGTCGCGCGCGGAGTCGAGCAGGCGCAGAGCCGCCTGCGACGCCCCGGCGTCGTGCTTGGCCTCGGCCGCGGCCAGCAGCCGCTGCGCGCGCCGCGCCGGCTCGGGCGACAGCTCGGCAGCGCGCTCCAGGAAGGCAGCCGCCGCGGCGATCCCGCCGCGCGTGCGCGCTCGAGCCGCCGAGCGCTCCAGATCGTGGGCGACGTCCTCGTCGGGCCACAGCGTCGCGGACGCTCGGTGCCACGCGCGGCGATCGGGGTCGCGCTCGACGTCGGTCGCCTCCGCCAGGGCGGCGTGGACGGCGCGCCGATCGTCGGCCGTGGCGGCGCCGTACACCGCCGAGCGCATCAGCGGGTGGCGGAACGCCACGCGCGCGCCGACCACGACCGCGCCGGCCTGCTGCGCGGCGTCCAGCGCGCCGGCGTCCAGGCCGAGCGCCTCCGACGCGCGCCACAGCAACGCCGAATCGCCGGTCGGGTCGGCGGCCGCGAGCAGCAGCAGCATGCGGGTCGGCGCCGGCAGCGGGGCGAACCGTGCGGCCAGGCTCTGCTCGATGCGGCTCTCCAGCGGCGCCGACCGGGCGAGCGCGAAGCCGCCGGCGAGCTCCGCCGCACTGAGCGCCCGCGGCAGCTCCTGCAGAGCGAGCGGGTTGCCGCGCGACTCGGCGAGCAGCTGATCGCGTACCCGCGCGTCGATCGCACCCGGCAGGGCGCCGCGCAGCAGCTCGCGGGCATCGGCGTCCCCGAGCCCGGCGACCGCGAGCTGCGGGAGGTCGGCGAACGGCTCGTCCACCACGCGCATCGCGATGGCGATCGCGACCCCCTCGTCGCTCAGGCGGCGGGCCACGAACGCGACGGCTCGGGCCGAGACCTCGTCCAGCCACTGCGCGTCGTCGATGACGCACAGCAGCGCACGCTCGGCGGCGGTCTCACCGAGCAGCCCCAGCACGGCGACGCCGACGAGAAACGGATTGGGCCGGTCGGCGTCGCGCAGGCCGAACGCGGCCTCGAGCGCCTCGCGCTGCGGAGCGGGCAGTCGCGCGGCGGCGGCCATCATCGGCGTGCACAGCAGGTGCAGGCCCGCGTAGGGCAGCTCCACCTCGGCCTCGGAGGCCGTCATGCGCGCGACCTGCACCCGGGCGGAGACGCGGTCGACGAGTCCGTCCAGCAGCGCGGTCTTCCCCACGCCGGCCTCTCCCGAGACGACGAGCGTGCCGCTGCGCGACGATCGCGCGCGGGCGACCAGGGCGTCGAGCTCCCCCAGCTCGCGCTCGCGGCCGCGCAACCCCGGGGTGCCGGCAATCGCCACGCGCCGACTCTACCCGCCACGCCCGGGTGCGCACTGGGGACGAGCCCAGGGCTCGTCACCGATTCCACGCGGACCGTCCGGTGGGACCGTGGAGATCCCCAACCGCAAGGAGCCACCATGGCGCCCACCGTCGTACTCGTCCACGGCGCATTCGCCGGGAGCAGCAGCTGGGACGGCGTCGTCGAACCGCTGCAGGAGCAGGGGCTGGAGGTCATCGCGGCCGCCAACCCCCTGCGCGGCCTCGCCGGCGACGCCGCCGCGATCGGCGATCTCGTCGCCTCGATCAGCGGCCCGGTCGTCCTCGTCGGCCACTCGTACGGCGGGATGGTCGTCACCAACGTCCGCGCGGACGCCGACAAGATCGCCGGCGTCGTGTACGTCGCGGCCTTCGCGCCGGACGCGGGCGAGAGCGCCTTCTCCCTGGCGGGCCTGTTCCCGGGCAGCACGCTCGGCGCCGCGCTCGATGCGGTGCCGCGCAGCGACGGCACCACCGACCTCTCCATCGACCCGGCGAAGTTCCACGACCAGTTCGCCGCCGACCTGGCGCCCGAGCAGACGCGGCGGATGGCGGCGACCCAGCGTCCCGTCACCCAGGAGGCGCTGTTGGAGCCGTCGGGCGACCTCGCGCTGTGGCGCGAGGTGCCGTCGTGGTTCCTCTTCGGGGAGCTGGACCGCAACATCCCCGCCGCGCTGGAGCACCACATGGCCGAGCGCTGCCGGGCCAGGCGGACCATCGAGGTGCCGGGCGCCTCGCATGCCGTCGGCATGTCGCACGCCCGCGCCACCGCACACCTGATCACCGAGGCGGCCGCCGTCTACGCGGTCTGACGCGCCTCCCGTCCCGTCCACCCATTCCGAAGGGATCACCATGAAGATCGTCGTCATCGGTGGGAGCGGCCTGATCGGCTCCCAGCTCATCGACACGCTCGCCGAGGCCGGCCACGAGGCCGTCAACGCCTCGCCCCAGACCGGGGTCGACACGCTCACCGGCGCAGGACTGCCGGAGGTCATGCGCGGAGCGGACGCCGTCGTCGACGTCACCAACTCGCCCTCGTTCGAGGACGCGGCCGTGATGGAGTTCTTCACGACCTCGACCGCCAACCAGCTCGAAGCGGAGCGCGCGGCCGGGGTCGGACACCACGTCGCGCTGTCGATCGTCGGCGCGGACGCGCTGCCCGACAGCGGATACCTGCGCGCCAAGCACGCCCAGGAGCAGGCGATCCAGGACGGCCCGACGCCGTACACGATCCTGCGCTCGACGCAGTTCTTCGAGTTCGTGGGCCGGATCGCGGATTCGGCGTACGACGGCGAGGTCATCCGGCTCCCGACGGCGCTGATGCAGCCGATCGCGACCGCCGACGTCGTGGCCGGCCTGGCGGCGCTGGCCCAGGGGCCGCCGCGCAACGCGATCCTCGAGATCGCCGGCCCCGAGTCGTTCCCGCTCGACGAGCTGGCGCGACGGGTGCTGCGGGTCAACGGCGACCCGCGGCGCATCGAGGGCGACCCGCACGCGACCTACTTCGGGACCGAGCTGGACGACGGCTCGCTGCGCCCGCGGCCCGGCGCGCGGATCGGCGCGCTGCGGCTCGCGGACTGGCTGCCCCAGACCGTCACGGGCTGATGGGAAGCCGACCATGCCCAGGATCCACGTATCGGTGGTCAGCCCGGAAGAGGCCAGCAACGGCAACGCCGAGTTCTGGTGCGGGCCCGACCTGGTGGCCGTGACGGTGCTGGAGGACGGCGCGCTGCAGCTGCGCATCGATCCGCGGCCCGACGGCCTGCCCTGGTTGATCGAGACCAGCAGCCTCGCCGCCGGCCTGGCCGAGGCCAACCGGCGGCTGATCGGCGCCTACTGAGATGATGAGAAGCACGCGGCGGATCGATGAGTGGGTGGTCGGTCGGCGGTCACTACTGCAACCGACTACTCCACCTACACCGGGAGACGCCGAGATGTCCGCCACCGTGCTCTACATGTCCATGTCCCTCGACGGATTCGTCGCCGGGCCGAACGCCGGGCCCGGCAACGGGCTCGGCGACGGCGGCGAGCGCCTCCACGACTGGGTCCTGACCGGCGACGGGTTCGCCTCGGACGGCGTCAACGGCCGGATCGTCGAGGAGTTCATGTCGACCGGCTCGGTCGTCGCCGGCCCCGGGACGTTCGAGCCGGCGGGCGGCTGGGACGGCGACCACCACGACGGCGTCCCGATCTTCGTCTACAGCCGACGCGAGCCCGGCATCGACATCGGCGGCTGGCCGCTCGTCACCTACCTGGACGACCTCGCGACCGCGATGGCCCGGGCCAAGGAGGCCGCCGGCGATCGCAACGTGCTCGTCCACGGGGCCGCGGTCACGCAGCTCGGCCTCCAGGCCCGGGTCCTCGACGAGCTCGAGATCCACCTGGTCCCGATCGTGCTCGGCGGCGGGCGCCCGCTGTTCGGCGACGGCCTCCCCGCCGGGGTCGAGCTCGAGCGCACCAGGGTGCTGGAGGGCGAGGGCGGCGTGACGCACCTGCACTACCGCGTCGCCTATCCGGCCTAGCCCCAGCGCACGACGGTCCCGCCCCACACGAGGCCGGCGCCGAACGCGGCCAGCAGCACGCGATCGCCGGCCTCGAGACGCCCTTCCTCCACGGCGACCGAGAGCGCGATCGGCAGCGAGGCGGCCGACGTGTTGGCGAACCGGTCGACGACGTCGACGACGCGCTCGGGGGCCAGGCCCAGCTCCCGGCCGACCGCGTCGATGATGCGCCCGTTGGCCTGGTGGTAGACGAACAGGTCGATCTCCCCCAGCTCCACGCCCGCCGCGGCCGCCGCCTCGCGCGTGACCTCCGACAGCAGGCGGACCGCGTGGCGGAAGACGATCGGGCCGTCCATGCGGATGCGCAGCTCGTCGCGCGGGAGGCGGATGAGGTCGCGGCCGCCGGCGTCGGAGTGCAGCGCCACGGGGCCGACGCCCGACGGCCCGTCCACGGCCCGCAGGGCGACCGCACCGGCCCCGTCGCCGAACAGCATCGCCGAGCCGCGGTCGTCGGGGTCCAGGTAGCGCGACAGACCGTCGGCGCCGATCACCAGCGCGCCCCGCGAGCGTCCGCTCTCGATCGCCGACGTGGCCAGCGCCAGGCCGGACAGGAAGCCGGTGCAGGCGGCGCTCAGGTCGATGGCGGCGGCGCCGTCGGCGCCGAGGTCCCCGGCGACGATCGCCGCGGTGTGCGGGCTCATCTCGTCGGAGCTCGTCGTCCCGACGAGGATCATGTCGACGTCGCCCGGCGCCATCCCGGCGGCCTCCAGCGCGCCGGCGCCGGCCCGCGCGGCCAGGTCGGACAGCCGCTCGCCGTCGGCCAGCACCCGGCGCTCGCGCATGCCGGTCCGCGACTCGATCCACGCCTCGTCGACGCCGAGCCGCGCGGCGATCGGCGCGTTGGGCACGACGGTCTCGGGGACCGCGCGGCTGACGCCGGCGATGGCGGCGCCGGTCATCGCGCGCCGGCGCCCGACAGGAGGGCCGGCGCGCGCTCGGCCAGCGCGAACTTCTGCACCTTGCCCGAGGCGGTGAGCGGCAGCTCGTCGGCGCGGCAGAACAGCACGTGCGCCGGGACCTTGAAGCGCGCGAGGCGCCGGCGGCAGTGCGCGATGATCGCCCCGGCGTCCTTCGCCTCCGGCTCGGCCACGACGAACGCGCAGCCGACCTCGCCCATGCGCTCGTCGGGCAGGCCGACGACGTGCGCCTGCTCCACCCCGTCGAGCTCGGTGATCACCGCCTCCACCTCGGCGGGCATCACCTGCTCGCCGCCGCACTTGTAGAGGTCCTTGCTGCGGCCGGTCAGCTCGAGGTAGCCGTCGGGGCGGACGCGGCCCAGGTCGCCCGAGCGCAGCCAGCCCGACGCGTCGAACGCCTCGGCGGTCGCGTCGGGGGCGTCGTGGTAGCCGCGCGTGACGATCGGGCCGGTCACGACGAGCTCGCCCTCCGCCCCGTCGGGCAGCGGCTCGCCGCTCTCCGGATCCACGGTCCGGTAGCGCGCCAGCGTCTCGCCGCCGCCGGCCACGCCGCCGGGCTTCGGGCGCCCGACCGTGTCGACCAGCAGCTCGATCGGGTCGCCGGGCATCGTGAACGTCGTCGCGGCCGACGTCTCGGTCATGCCGTAGCCGGTCACGAGCTCGCTCACTCCGAGCACGTCGACGACGTCGCGCCACAGCCGGGCCGGGCAGACGGCGGCGGCCGACATGACCGCGTGCAGCGAGGACAGGTCGTAGTCGGCGTCGCGGGCGGCGTCGACGACGGCGAGCGTCATCGTCGGGACGAACAGCGCCTCGTGCGCGCCGTGCTCGGCGATCGCGGCCAGCGTCGCGTGCGGGTCGAAGGCGGCCTGCACGACGACGGCCCCGCCGACGAACAGCACCGCCAGCAGGCCCTCCACGTAGGCGAACACGTGGTGCAGCGGCAGGGCGAAGCAGATCCGCCGGCCGTCCTCGAACGCGCGCGTGAAGGCGGAGCCGTAGGCGCTGCGCAGCTCCATGTCGTGCGTGAGGACGACGCCCTTGGGCAGCCCGGTCGTGCCGGACGTGAAGAAGATCGTCGCGGGATCGGCGGGCGCGGCAGCGGCGGTCCGGCGGGCGAGCTCGCCGTCGAGGTCGGGATCGGCGTCGCGCTCGAACGCGCGCAGCGTGGTCGCGCCGGGTCGCGCCGGCGCGTCCTCGCAGAGGATCACGTGCCGCAGCGCCCCCAGCGACGGGGCGCCGGCGTCCCAGCCGGGCGCGATCGCGTCCAGCGCCTCGGCGATCTCGGCGTCGCGGAACGCCGGGACCGTGAGCAGCGCCACGGCGCCGGACTGGCGCAGGACGTGCTCGAGCTCGCGGTCGCGCAGGCGCGGGTTCAGCGGGACGGCGATCGCGCCGGCGCGCGCGATCGCGAAGATCGCGGCCACGAACGCGGCCCCGTTGGGCAGCACGAGCGCGACGCGATCGCCGCTGCGCACGCCGGCGGCGACCAGGCCGCGGGCGATGCGCTGCGACCATCCCGCCAGCTCGGCGTACGTGCAGCTGCGGTCCTCGGCGATGACGAACGGGCGGTCCGGATGGGCGGCGGCGACGTCGTCGAGCGCTCGGTCGAGGGTCCGCTCGACCCACTGCGGGTGACGGGCCTCGAGCGCCTCGCGCACCGCGTTCACGTCGATAGCGGTCACCGCCGAAACGTTACCCAGGGTCACGCCGGGCGCCCACGACGGACGCGACGCGACCCGATGCGAGGTCGGCGGTCTCGACGCGCGCGACGGCCCACGCGATGCGCTCGGAGCCCATGGCGGTGAAGGATCGCACGGGCGGTCCCGCGGGCCGAGGGGGCCCGCGGGACGGGTGCGGCTCAGCGGCGCCGGGCCTTGACCTTCAGCGTCTTGGTCTCGGTCTTGCCGCCGGCGACGGCCGCGATGTGGACGGTCGCCTGCCCGTCGCGGCGGATCGCCTCCCGGGTGGTGGCGTCGAGGCGCACGACGACGCGGCGCGACTTCCCTCCGCGCAGCGTGAACGGCTGCTGCGCGCCGGGCTCGACGACGATCGCGCCGGTGCAGGCGGCGCGGCAGGCGACCTTCACCGACACGGTGCGCCCGGACGGCGCGACCTGCACGCTCCGGGCCGACACGCCCTTCAGAACGCTCCCGGTCGTCCCTGGGGCCTTCGGCGCGCCGGTGGTCCCCGCGCCCGTCGTGGACGTCCGGCCGCGGATTCGGCGCAGCCGCACCCGGCCCTGCCAGGTCAGGGTGCACGTCGCATCCCCGCCCTGCCGCACGCCCGGGCACGCGGCCCCGGTGATCGTCCGCTCGGGCACGAGCTGCTCGATGTAGCCCTTGCCGATGACGTCGCGCGGCAGCGTGAAGCGCAGGTCGAACGGGCCCTCCCCCATCTTGCCGTCGTCCGTCAGCGTCGTCGCGGCGGTTCCGCGGTCGCCGCAGGTGAGCGAGACGTCGAGGCGGTCGAACGGCCGCAGCGCGATCTCGACCTCGTTGTCCAGGCGGGCCAGCTCGCCGACCTCCTCCAGGCGCGTCATGCCGGCCGCGGAGTCGAGGCCGGGGCTCGCGGTGCAGCTCGCCTGCAGCGAGCTGCCGTCGGTGAACTGGTACCAGCCGAGGAACTCGCCGCCGACCAGGCCCTCGGTGCGGTCGGCCTCGGCGACGTCCAGCGGGGCGCCGTTGCGGAACGTCACCACGTCGAACGCGCCGGCGGCCGTGATCTCGAAGTCGTAGCGCTCGTCGGCGGTGTCCCCGCCGAGGTCGCGGTGCTCGTGGAAGGCGTAGGCCCCCCACGCGGAGTACTCGAGCTTGTAGCGGACCTCGCGGGGCTTCTTCGAGGCGGCATCGGCCGGGGCGGCGACGAGCGCGCCGGCGACGAGCGCAGGCGCGAGCGCCGCCGCGACGCGGCGGGTGAGACGGACATCCATGCGCCCGAGTATCCGAGATGAGCACGTCTCAGGTCGGCTCGAACGCTTGACGACCGCGGATCAGCCGCAAGAACCTTCCTCTCGGGCGCGGACCTCGATGATCGTCTTCCCCTTCCGGCGCGTGGCCGGGTTGAGCGCCGCGACCGCGTCGTCGAGGGGCGCGACGCCGTCGATGTGGGTCCGCAGGCGCCCGTCGCGCACGCGCCGGACGATCTCGCCCAGCTGAGCGCGGTCCGACTCGACGACGAAGTCGATCGCCCGGCCGTCCGCGGGATGCGTCTCGACCGGCCCGACGATGCTCACGAGCGTCCCGCCGGGCCGGACCAGGCCCGCCGACTGCCGCTGGATCTCCCCGCCGATGACGTCGAACACGAGATCGACCTCGCCGACGTCCTCGAGCGCGTCCTCGTCGAGGGCCACGAACTCGTGCGCGCCGAAGTCGAGCGCGGTCTCCCGGTCGGCGGCGCGCCCGGTCCCGATGACGTGCGCGCCGCGCTCGCGCGCGAGCTGCGTCACCGCCGTTCCGACGGCGCCGGCCGCCCCGTGCGCGAGGACGGTCTGCCCCGCCTGCAGGCGGCCGTGGTCGAACAGCCCCTGCCAGGCGGTCAGGCCCGAGATCGGCAGGCTCGCGCCGACCGCGAAGTCGACGTCGCCGGGCAGCGGCGCGAGGTTGCGCGCCTCGACGGCGACGTACTCCGCGAGGGTGCCGTCGCGATGCCAGTCGGCGAGCCCGAACACGCGCTGGCCCACCGACACGCCCGTCGTGCCGTAGCCCAGGGCGCTCACCACGCCGGCGACCTCGTGGCCGAGGACCGACGGCGTGCGGTCGCGGTCCCGGCGGTCGGTCCAGGTCGAGGGCCAGTCCGTCTCGTTCGGGACGAACCCCGACGCGTGGACCTCCACCACGGCGTCGTTGATCGCCGCCGTGGGCTCAGGGTGCTCCGCCAGGGCCATCCCGGCTGCGCCGGCGGTCTGGTCGCTCACCACGATCGCCTTCATCGGGCACCTCCTCGCATCGGTTGCGTGCCCGCCCGACAGTGTTGCGCTCGCGCGGGCCCCGCGGGGCCGCGGCCGCGACCGCGCGGCGCTCACGACACGGCGAACGTCCACGACGGGGTCCAGCCGCTCACGGACGGGACGGAGCAGCTCAGGCCCGGGGCGTCAGGACCTGGCCGAGGGCGCCGCTGCGGAACCGGCGCTCGTCGACGACGTCGAGCTTCAGGTGCTCGCCGAGCTCGGCGAACGGGCTGCGCCCGGCCCCGATCGCGATCGGGACGGTCAGCAGCTGGTACTCGTCGATCAGGTTCAGGCGCGTGAGCGCCTGCGCCAGGCCCGGGCCGCCGTGGACCAGGATCGTCCCCGGCTCGTCCCGCGCCTTCAGGTCCGCGATCGCCGCGCTCGGGTCGCGGAAGATCTCGACCGGACCCCAGCCGGCGGTCTCCAGCGTGCGGGAGAAGACCGCCTTCGGCTTCTCGTTCATCGCGGTGGCGATCGGCCCTTGCGACGCCGTCCAGTGCGGGCCCATGATCTCGTAGCTGCGGCGCCCCATCGCGTGGACGCCCGCCTCCCGCAGCGCGCGCAGGGTCCACTCCCCCGAGTCGTCGCCGAACCACTCGAACATCCACTCGTGGGTTCCGTCGTGGCTGGTCGCGAACCCGTCGAGGGACAGGACCATCTTGAGCACGACTCGTCTCTCGGTCATATCGGTGGTGACTCCGCGGGTCGCGACGACTCATCGGTCTCTTCGCCCGCTGCGGCTTGAGGTTCATCCACCGTCGCGCGGCCCCTCCCCTGCGTCGGAACCCCGCGCCGAGGGAACATCGCCGGAATGGGCGACCTCGTCGAGCGGATCACCTTCGGCAACGTCACCGAGGTGAAGGTCGTGCTCGCGTCGGTCGTGCTGGCGCTCGCCGTCTATCAGCTCGTGCTCATCTCGGTCGGCTACGGGAAGGTGCGCCTGCCGTCCCTGAGCGCCCGCGCGGCGTCGTGGACGCATCGCGCGTCGGGCGACGCGATCGTGGTCGTCATCGTCGTCGTCGCGCTCATGTGCGTGAGCGTGCTCGGGTTCGAGGACGACGAGCTGCTGCACACGCTGTCGGGGTGCGCGCTGCTGGTCGTGCTCGCCGTCAAGATCGCCGTGCTGCGCTGGTGGACCGCCGCGAGCCGCCTGCTGCCGGTCCTTGGGCTCGCCGTGTTCGCGCTGCTGTCGCTGGCCTGGCTGACCTCCGCGGGGCAGTTCCTGGCCGATGACTGAGCGCCCCACCCGTCGCGCGCAGCTCGTCGGCTCGATCGTCGTCGGCCTGGCGATCGTCGCCGTCACGATCGCGGTCGTCACCGCGATGCTCGGGCCGACGAGCACCGCCGAGCTCGAGTCGCTCGAGCAGCGCCAGAAGGAGCGCACCGAGCGGCTCGAGGAGCGCCTGGAGCACGAGGAGCGGCTGCGCGAGGAGCGGCGCGAGGGGCGCGACTAGCTGCCGGTGTTGCCCGTCCGCTGCGTCGGGCAGATGCCCTTGTAGGGGTTGCGGACCGAGCCGTCGGGCATGGGCGTGTTGCAGAAGATCGCGCCCTTCAGCTTCGCGCCCTTCAGCTTCGCCCCGGTCAGGTCCGCGTTCGTGAGGTTCGCGCCGCGGAGGTCGGCGTTGCGGAAGTCGGCGCCGATCATGTTCGACGCGCTGATGTCGGCCTTGCGCAGGTCGGCGCCGCGCAGATCGGAGGCGACGAGGTCGCCGAGCGCAAGGTCGGCCTCGCGCAGGTCGGCGCCGCGCAGATCGGTGAGCGACAGCGCGGCGAACGACAGCGTCGTGCGGCGCAGGTCGGCCCCGCGGAAGTTCGATCCGCTCGTCGTGCTGTTGGTGAAGACCGCGCCGACCGCCTTCAGGCGCGGCGCCATGACGTCGGTCAGCTCGGTGCCGCGCAGGTTCGCGCCCGACAGGTCCGCGCCGGTCAGGTTCGCCCCGGCCAGCGACGACGAGCTGAGGTCGCCGTCGACCATCTGCGCGCCCGGGCACATCGCGCGCGGGTTGATCGTGCAGCCGCCGAGCACGTAGCCGCCGCGCGGCGTCGGGTTCGTCGCCCAGTAGCCCGCGCCGGCGTAGAGCGGGTCCTCGGGCGGGATCGTGAACGTCGCGCCGGGCGGGCCGAACAGGGGCGCGTTCGGACACGACGGCTGCGGCGCCGCGGTCGAGCCGTCGGGCAGGGTCGTGTTGCACAGCGTCACGTCGTCGAGTGCGCCCGGGTCGAGCCTCGCGCCCGTCAGCTCCGCGAGCGAGAGGTCCGCGCCGTCGAGCTTCGCGCCGCGCAGGTCGGCGCCCGACAGGGTCGCGCCGCGCAGGTGCGCGCCCCGCAGGTCGGCGTGGTTGAGCTTGCCGTCGGGCGCCGAGAGCATCGTGCCCTGGAGCTCGCGCAGGTCGGCGTGGCGCAGGTCGATACCGGCCGAGTCGGACTGGATGAGGGTCGCGCCGCGGAGGATCGCGTGACGCATGTCGGCGCCGACGAGGCCGGTGCCGAACAGGTCCGCCCCGGTCAGGTCCGCCCGCCTGACGTTCGCGAACGCCATGCCGCCGACCTTGAAGCTGACCCGCTGCATGTCGGCGCGTGACAGGTTCGCGTACGACAGGAACGCGCCCTGCAGGTAGGCGCCGGCGAGGCGCGCGCCACGGCAGTTCACGTACGGCTCGATCACGCACACGCGGACCTTCGTCCCGGACGTGACCTGTCCCGACGGAGCGGAGTACGTCACACCCAGCACGTAGAACGGGTTCGACGAGTCGACGACGATCGGGGCGGGGGCGTTGCCGGCACGTGCGCACGGAGCTGCGATCAGCAAGAGCACCAGCATCGCCGTCGTGGCGCGCCCTCCCCGGCCGGGCATCCATGCGACCGTACCCCTCTCGCGCGGGCGCGTGCAAACCACAGGATTTCGGTGCGGGATACCGGTCCGTTGCGCGCCGCCGGCGCCATCTCGGCAGCATCGGCGACGCCGGGGCGAACATGTACGCGGCGTGCGTGGCCGGCCAGGCGAGCTCCGCGTGCGTGTGCACGCCCGACAGCGGCGACTACGAGGCTTCCGACTTCGATCCCTCGATCACCTTCACGCCGCCCGGCGGCGCCCCGACGCTGGCCGCCGGCCAGCTCTGCGGCGGCACCGTCGCCGGCGGGCAGTCGATCGACTGCACCGGCACCGGGCAGTACTCCGGGCCGATCGGCACCACGGTCGTGTGGTTCGCCAACCCCGGACCGAACGCCGCGTCGATCACCGACACCACGACGGGCCAGTGGTGCAGCGTCGACCCGATGGCCAGCTCGGGCGACTTCGAGGTCTGCGCGCTGCAGACCGGCGGCGACGACAACGACTCGATCGCGATCTCCCCCGAGAACCCCGCCGCCACGACGCTCGACCTCCAGGTGCAGGTCTACGCGCTGGCGCCCGTCAGCTCCTTCGCCGGCGCGTTCTCGTCGCTGCTCGGCGACCTGTGGGGGTCGGTCGGCGCGGGCGGCGGCGACGACGTCGTCACGCCGACCGCCCGGGTCCTGCGCGCGACGCCGACGAGCGACCCGCGGGTGTTCCGCGTCGGCTTCCCGAAGGGGCCGCTGACCCCGCCCAGGGGCCGCCGCCACGTCAAGCCCGTGACCCCCCCCGGTCGGTGTCGCGGCGCATCGCGCGGGCGCACGCGTCGCCACCCTCTCCGAGGCCGGCCGGCCGGCTAGGTCAGGTCGTCGAAGTCCCCGCGGATCCAGCCCCCGAAGCGGGCGGCCGACCGCGCGATCGTCGCCTTCGCGTCCGTGTCGATCGTCCGGCCGAAGTTGTCGTAGAGGCGGTCGAAGGCCAGCGCTTCGACCGCCGTCGCGATCCGCTCGACGACCGACGCCGACAGCGGGATCCGGTTCGGGTAGCTGCGCATGAACGTCGTGGAGGACCGGTCCGGGTTGGCCTGGATCGTGTCGGACGCCAGCAGCACGCCGCGACCGTCGGCGCCGCCCGCCCAGTGGATCACCGCGCTGCCCGGGAAGTGACCGCCGAGGCGGACGAGCGTCACGCCGTCGACGAGCTGGCGCGTCCCGCTCCACGTCTCGATCACGGGGTCGGGCCGCTGGACCCAGCCGGCGTCCGGCTCGCTCACGAGCACGGGCACGCGCCCGAGCGCGTGGCTCCACTCGACCTGCGCGCCGAACATGTGCGGGTGGCTCGACGTGATCGCGACCAGGTCGCCGATCTCGCGCACCCGCCGGATCGCGTCGTCGTCGACGAAGCCGGGCGGGTCCCACAGGACGTTGCCGGCCGGCGTCTGCACGAGGTGCGCCTGCTGGCCGATGCCGACGATCGGCTCGACGGTGATCCCGAACAGGCCGCGCTCGAGCGGCCGCACGTGGGTGCGCCGGCCGGAGGCGGCGAGCTCGTCGATGGTCGTCCACTGCTGCCCCTCCGCCGGGACCCACTGCCGCTCGTCCGCGCAGATCGCGCACGTCCCGACGGCCTCCGCATGCTCCACTCCGCAGGTCGCGCAGATCGCCACCACGTGTCCTCGCCTCCTTCGCCGGTTCGCCGCATCGTCGCGCATCCCGCGACCCGAGCGGCGTGCGGCTCACACGGCCGCGGGCTCCACCGACAGCAGCCGCTGCACCTGCGTGCGCAGCGCGACCGCCTCGGGCGAGGTCGGGTCGCGCGGGTGATCGAGGCCGACCTCGATGCGCTCGGCGATCGTCCCCGGCCGCGTGCCCATGACGAGGATCTCGTCGCTGAGCACGATCGCCTCGTCGATGTCGTGCGTCACGAGGAGCGTCGCGACCTGCTCGCGCGTCACGATCCGGCGCAGCTCGCGCTGCATCCGGGTACGCATGAAGTCGTCCAGCGCGGCGAACGGCTCGTCCATCAGCAGGATGCGCGGCACGTTGACCAGCGCGCGAGCGAGCGCCACCCGCTGCGCCATCCCTCCGGAGAGCTGGCCCGGCCTGTGGCGCTCGAACCCCGTCAGCCCGACGAGGTCGATGAGCGCGTCGACGTCCTCGTGCGCGTGCCCGCGCGAGATCGCGAACGCGACGTTGGAGCGCACGGACGCCCACGGCAGCAGCCGCGGCTCCTGGAACACGACGCCGCGATCGAGCCCCGGCGCCCGCGCGACCGCGCCGTCGACGCGGATCTCCCCCTCGTACTCGACGTCGAGGCCGGCGATGCAGCGCAGCAGCGTGGTCTTCCCGCACCCGGACGGGCCGACGAGCGAGACGAAGCGCCCCTCGGCGACGTCGAAGTCGATCGCTCCGAGGATGCGGACGAGCGCGTCGCCGACCCGCGCGGCCCGCTCGCGGATGCGGACCTCCAGCACGTTGGCGCTCATGGCCGGCTCCCGTAGGTCTCCTGCCAGCCGGTGGTGGCGCGGGCGAGCAGGGCGAGCAGCCAGTCCGACGTCTTCCCGAGCACGCCGATCGCGATCATGCCGACGATCATGTCCGCGGGCCGGGAGAACTGGCGCGCGTCCCAGATGAGCCATCCGAGCCCGCTCGACGACGCCACGACCTCGGCGACGATCAGCAGCGCCCACGACAGGCCCATGGCGATCCGCGCGGCGGCCAGGATCTGCGGCAGGGCCGACGGCAGCAGCACGCGCCACACGAGCTGCGGTCGCGACTTCTCCAGCACGTAGGCGACCTCGATGAGCTTGCGATCGGTGCTGCGGATGCCGTGCGCCGTGTACAGGAATAGCGTGAAGAAGCTCCCGATGCCGATCACGAGGATCTTCGACAGCTCCCCGATGCCGAACAGCACGATGAGCAGGGGCACCCAGGCCACCGCCGGGATGGGCAGGAGCGTCAGGAGCGTCGGCTCCAGGAGGCGGGCCATCACCCGTGACGTGCCCACGGCGGCGCCGACGACGATCCCGCACGCCGAGCCGAGCGCGAAGCCCTCGAGGAGCCGCTGGATGCTGACCCAGGCGTTGCGCGTCAGCGTGCCGTCCGTCAGGAGCGTCCACATCGCGGTCACGACCTGCTCCGGCGAGGCCACGAGCGTGCTCGGGACCCAGCCGTTGGCGACGGCCCGGTCCCAGAGCACGATCAGCGCGATCGGGACGACCACGTAGCTGAGCGCGACGGCGGCGCGCCGTGACCAGGAGCGCCGGCGGGCGCCCCGGGCGGTGGGACCGCCCGGGGCCGCGGGCGCCGGCAGGCCGACCGGCGCCGTCGGTTCGATCGTCGAGGATGAGGCCATGGCTACGGCGCGTCCGGGGCGAGCAGGCCCTCCTTCTCGACGTCGACCCGGCGGCTGACGAAGCCCTGGTCCTTCAGGAAGTCCGCCTTCCCCTGGAAGTCGGGGAGCAGCGCCTCGGTCACCTCGGCGTCGAAGTTGTTGCGCTTCCAGGCGGCCGCGATGACGTCGATCGGGAAGTCGAGCTGGTCGGCGACGATCTGCTGGGCCTCGTCGGGATGCTCGGCGATCCACTCGCGGGCGCGGTCGAGCACGGCGTGGAATCGGGCCGCCACCTCGGGGTTCTCCTCGACCCACTTCGTGCGGTCCGTCTCGATGCTGTACATCTTCGTGCCCTCGGTCCCCGGCAGGACACGGCCGGTCCCGGCGGTCTCCTCGAGCTCCACGAACGGCGGCCAAATGGCCCAGGCGTCGATCTGCCCGGACTCGAACGCCGCCTTGCCGTCCGCCGGATCCATGTTGATGATCTCGGCGTCGCCCTTGATGCCCGCCTCCTCGAGGACCTTGACGAGTCCGTAGTGCTCGGCCGAGCCGGTGAGCACGCCGATCTTCTTGCCCTTCAGGTCGGCGACCGACTGGATCGGCGAGTCGGGCGCGACGAGGATCGTCACCGGCAGCTCGGAGGTGATGCGCGGCACCTGGACGTCGATGTCGGCGGCCTGGACGATCATCGCCGGGATCTCGGCCATGAAGACGACGTCGACGCGATCGGAGCCGAACGCCTCGGTGATCGCCGGCGCGGACTGGAACTCCTGGAAGTCGATCGTGACGCCGTCCTCGGCGAACTCCTCGTCCCACCATCCCTTCTCCTTGGCGACGAGGGCCGGGGCGTAGTCGACGGCCTTGGCGAAGTGCCCGACGCGGATGGTCCCGCCGGATGCCGTGCCGCCGGCGGTCGACGCCGACGAGGTCTCGGTCGAGTCGGAGGAGCCGCAGGCGCTCGCGAACGCGACGAGCACGAGCAGCAGCGGCAGGGTCAGGAGACGTCTCATGGGTTCCTCTGGTCGTGTGGTGTGGTGCGATCGGTCGCCCGGGCTGACGCACGAAGCGCGGCCTCGAGCGGTTCGGGGGCCAGCCAGCGGTCGAGATCGACCTCGGCCGGGATGAAGCCGTGGCGGCGCAGGAAGCGCTGCTGGTCGGCGAGCGCCTCGACGAGCACGTCGTCGAGCGACGGGCGCAGCTGCGTGAACGTCGCCGGATCCAGCGCCGCCGCGGTCCAGGATTCGGCCGCCGACATCTCGGCGGCGAACACGCGGGTCGCGTCGTCACGATTGGCCTGCGCCCAGTCGGCCGCGCGCAGCAGCGTCGCCAGCCAGCGCTCCACGAGATCCGGGCGCTCGTCCAGGAGGCGCCCGCTCACCGTCAGCAGGGCGGGCGTCACGGTGCCGATCCGAGCCGACCGGTCGGGATGGCGCCCCAGGTCGACGACGACGACGGCGTCGAAGAAGGTGGCCAGCTCGAGCCCCAGCGGTCCGTAGACGTAGATCGCGTCGAGCTCGCCGCGCGCGAGCGCGAGCGCCTCGGTGGCCCACAGCCGCGTGTTCTCGCGCGGGCCGAACAGGCTGGCGGCGGGACCGTCCACGTCGGGCGTCAGGTATCCCTCCTCGACGCCGACGTCGACGAGCTCGAGGTCGTCGATCGCGACGCCGCCCAGCGCCGCGGCGGTCGTGAGGCCGCGCAGCGTGATCGCCGCCCAGAAGTCGATGGCGTCGTGGCGTCGTCGCGGGATCGCCACGCGGCGCCCGCGCAGGTCCGCGGGCTCGGCGATGCCGCTGCCCGGCATCGCGAGCACCCCCTGGAACTGGTCGACCCACGTCAGGCCGAGCAGCCGGGTGTCGGCGCCGTGCGCGCGCGCCCAGAGCGGCGGGACGTTGCCGCCGTGGCGGAACATGGCCGGATGACGGTGGTCGAAGTGGGCCTCGCGGACCGCGCCGTCGGGCGACTCGACCAGCGACCGCACGGCGATCCCCTCGCCCGCGAACTCGGCCTCGAGGAGCCCGCGCCCGATCGCGACGGCCGAGGCGGTGGGCACCGGGCAGCGGCTGTACCACAGCGTGTCCGCCGGCGCTGAGCGGGGCGCCGGCGTGGCGACGGACGGGAGCGTCACGACGCGACCGCCGCGCGCGCCCGGGTGCGCGGCAGCACCTCGGCGATGAAGCGCTCCAGCTCGCGCTCGAGCGGCTGGAACTGCAGGAGGAAGGTGTCGATGCCCGCGGCGTGGAACTCGGCGATCCGCGCGGCCACGGTGTCGTAGCTCCCGACGAGGCCCGACGCGGTGCCGCCGTTGCTGCCGACGACGCGCATCCCAGGGTTGATCTTGAACATCGCCGCCTTGGGATCCGTGCCGGACGTCAGCTCGGAGAAGTCGTCGCGCTCGGTCAGGCCGACCAGGTACTCGTGCTCCTCCCAGGCCTCCTCGTCGGTGTCCCGGGCGACGACGAACGCGGGCATCCCGAACCGCAGCTGGTCGGCCCTGGCGCCGGCGCGCCGCCGCACGTCGGCCATCAGCTCGATCGCGTCCTCGAGCGGCCGTCCGTTCATCAGGAACGTGTCGGCGTGACGGGCGCCCAGGTCGCGACCAGGGCCGGACTCTCCGCCGATGTAGATGTGCGGACGCGTCCCGGTCACCGGTCCGGGGCGCAGCTGGAGGTCGTGCACGTGCAGGTAGCGGCCGTCATGGTCGACCAGCTCGCCCTCCATCAGCGGCCGGACCACCTCGATCCACTCCGCCGAGTACGCGTAGCGCTCGTCGTGCTCGAGCTGCGGCAGCCCGGTGCGGGTCAGCTCGGGGAGGAACCAGCCGGAGACGACGTTGATCGCGAAGCGCCCGTGGGAGATCGCGTCGATCCCGAGGGCGAGCTTGGCCAGGATCGCGGGATGGACGTAGAGGGGCTTGATCGCCGCGATGATCTCGATGCGCTCGGTGGCCTCGGCCAGCCCGGCGGCCGCCGACCACGCGTCGAGCTGGTCGAACTCGAGGCCGTACGGCGACGCGAGGTGCTGCGCGACGAGCGCCGTGTCGAGCCCGCCCTCCTCGGCCTGGCGCAGCACGCGCCGGTTGCGCTCGTAGCTGGAGTCGAACGGATCGTCCGGATGTCCCAGGCTCCCCCAGCTGCCCTGGACCGGCAGCCAGACGCCGAGCCGAGGCGACGCAAAAGGCAGATTCTTGACCGACATAGTGGACTTTCTAGCATACGCGAAGCCTTCTCGTATGTCGGAAGGTGTGCGGCGGGTTATGCTGCCCGGCGCCGTGGACGCCTCCGGACACGCCCCCACCAAGCCGCACAGCGGCGCGCAGTCGGCCGGTCGCGCGCTCGCGGTGCTCGACTGCTTCGCCGACGGAGCGCCCGATCGGGGCGTGAGCGAGATCGCGCGGCTCGTCGGCCTCCAGGTGAGCACGGTCCACCGGCTCGTGCAGGCCCTCGTCGCCCACGGGTACCTGGAGCGCAACGGCGCCACGGACCGCTATCGGCTCGGCCCCGCGATCACGGCGCTCGCTCGAGCGCAGTTCCGCGCGAGCGGTCTGGACCGGGTCAAGGCGCGAATGGACGCGCTCTCGGACCTGACGGGCGAATCGGTGTCGCTGGGGGTCCGGGAAGCGAGCGAGATCGCGCTCGTCCTGCAGTCCAACGCGACCGCCCAGGCGCTGCGCTACGAGGAGCCGCCCGGCCTGCGCGCCCCGCTCAACTGCTCGGCGATCGGCAAGGCGATCCTGTCCCACGAGCAGCCGACGCGCGAGATCGTGCGGGACGCGCGGCCGTTCGTGACGGTCACCGACCGGTCGCTGACGACCGAAGCGGCGCTCCTCGCCGATCTGCAGGCCGCGCACGAGCGCGGATGGGCGCTGCTCGACGAGGAGCGCGTCCCCGGCGTGCGGGCGATCGGCGCGGCCGTGCCGTCCGACGTCGGCGTGCCGCGCGTGGGCCTGTCGGTGCAGGGGCCGGTCGTGCGGTTCGCCGACGAGCGCCTTCCCGAGCTCGCCGCGCACCTCCGCGAGGCCGCGGCGGACATCGCGCAGCTGCTGCCGCCCGGGTGGCCGTAGGGTCGGGTCAGACCCCGGCGGCCTCGAGCGCCACCGCGACCACCGCCAGCGCGAACGCGGCCAGCATCCCCCACCCCAGCGCGGTCAGCACGGCGTCGACGAACCGCCCGATGCGCTCGCGGCGCGACCTCGCCGGCGGCAGGCGCCGCAGCCGCCACCCCTCCCGCACGACGGCGGCCGCGCAGCACACCGCCAGCACCACCCACAGGCCGTTTCGGTCGACGTTCACCTCCGCGGATCCTGACAGCGCGACCGTCGCCGCCGGCGGCGGATCGCGGCTTGCTCGCCCGCCGGCCGGGTACGAGCCCGCCGATGCTCATACGACGAATCGTCATCGACCACATCACTCTCGGCGTGCGCGACCTCGAGCGCAGCCGCGCCTTCTACCGCGCCGCGCTCGCCCCGCTGGGGTTCGGCGAGATCGGCGAGGACGAGCGGTCCATCGCGTTCGGTCCGCCCGGCATCGACGACTTCATCATCTCGATCGACTACGAGCCCGGGACGACGCACGTCGCGTTCGCCGCCGAGAACCGCGAGCAGGTGCACGCCTTCTACGCCGCCGCGCTCGCGGCGGGCGGCCGCGACAACGGCCCGCCCGGCCCTCGCGCGGAGTACTCGCCCGGCTACTACGGCGGGTTCGTGCTCGACCCCGACGGGCACAACATCGAGGCCGTCTTCCACGACCCCGACGCGACGCCGGCCGGCGCCGCCTGACGTAGGGGTCGAGCGCCGCGAGGTCCTCGGCGTCGAGCCGCACCGTGCCCGCGGCGAGGTTCTCCTCGAGGTGCGCGATGAGTCAGCCTCGACCACTACGCCCGCCTGGAGCAGGGCCGCGACCTCCGCGACCTGCAGCCCTCCGACCAGGTCCTCGACGCGATCGCGCGGGCCCTGCGCCTCGCCGACGTCGAGCGCGAGTACCTGCACAACCTCGTGCGGCGGCCTGCCGCTCGCGGATTCGCTCGGAACGCCGCTACCCCACGGCGCCTCAGCCGACACCGTCGCGACCTCGCGATCCTGTGCTGAACCCATATACGATCCTGCCGCCGTTTCGTATCGGGTCGGAGGAGAAGGCTGTGTCGCTGACGTGGGATTCGGACGTCGACGTCCTCGTGGTCGGGTCGGGGGCCGCCGGGCTCACCGCCGCCGTCGCGGCCGCCGAGGGCGGGCTCTCGGTCCGCCTGCTGGAGAAGTCGCCGCTCGTGGGCGGCACCACCGCGGTCGGCGGCGGCGGGATCTGGATTCCGGGCAACCCGCACATGCGCGCCATGGGCCTCGACGACGACCGCGACGAGGCGATCGCCTACGCGCTGAGCACAACCGGCGGCCACGCGCCCGACCCCGCGCTGGTCGAGGTGTACGTCGACAGGGCGCTCGAGGCGACCGCGTTCCTGGAGGCCAGGACCCCGGTCGAGCTCTTCGTGGCCGAGGTCTTCAGCGACTACTACCTCGACCGCGCGGGCTCCCGGCGGCTGGGCCGCACGCTCGACAACGCCCCCTACCCCGCGCGCGACGAGCTGCCCGAGTGGGACGCGCGCATCCGCCGCACGCCCCACTACCCGCCGCTCACGCTCGACGAGATCTCCCGCGGCGCGCCCGGCGACGGGGACCGCAGCGGCGGCGCCGGCGCGGCGCCGTTCGGCCCCGCGACCCTGGCGATCGCCGAGGAGCGACGGGCGTCCGGCATCCGCACGCTCGGCGAGGCGCTCGTCGCCCGCCTCCTGCGCGGCGCGATCGACTTCGGCGTCGCGGTCGAAACCGACGCGCCCGTGCGCCGGCTCGTCGTCTCCGACGACGGCGCGGTGATCGGCGTCGTGGCCGAGCTGGGCGGGGAGCGCCACGCGATCCGCGCGCACGCCGGCGTCGTCCTGGCCAGCGGCGGGTTCGAGTGGAACCCCGACCTCGTGCGCGCGTACCTGGGCATGTCGGAGCTCAAGCCCGTCAGCGCGCCCACCAACGTCGGCGACGGGCTGATCATGGCCCAGGAGGCCGGCGCGCTGCTGGGCAACATGACCGAGGCGTGGTGGTTCCCGACCACCGGGCCCGGCACCGAGACCTACGACGGCGCGCCGCTGTACCAGGTCGGCACGCCGCGCAGCGAGCCCGGGTGCATCGTCGTCAACGCCGCCGGCCGGCGGTTCGCCAACGAGGCCTGCTGCTACGCCGACTTCGGGCGCACGCGGCGCGCGTTCGACTCGGTCGCCGGCCGCCGGGCCAACGAGCGCGCGTGGGCGATCTTCGACCGGACGGTCCGCGACCGCATCGAGCTCGGCGACCTGAAGCCCGGCGCGCCGACGCCCGGGTGGGTCCAGGAGGGCGACACGCTCGAGCAGCTCGCGCGGCGAGCCGGGATCGACCCGGACGGGCTCGCCGCCGAGGTCGAGCGCTTCAACGGCTTCGTCGCCGAGGGCGTGGACCGCGACTTCGCCCGCGGGACCCTGTGGTTCGAGGGCTTCACGTCCGGCGGCCCGAGCCCGGAGACGGCGCTGGCGCCGATCGGGACGCCGCCGTTCTACGCGGTCGAGATCCACAACGGCGTGCTCGGCACCAACGGCGGCCCGCGCATCGACGCCGACGCGCGCGTGCTGTCGGCGCGCGGGGGCGTCGTCCAGGGTCTCTACGCGGCCGGCAACGTCGCGGCCTGCGTGTTCGGCCCCGGCTACCCGGCCGGCGGCGCGACGCTCGGCCCGGCGATCACGTTCGGCTACCTCGCCGGCCGCCACCTGGCGGCGCGGCGCGCCGCGGCGGCTCAGGGGCGCGCGGCGACCTGAACGTCGGTCCCGTCGGCCACGAAGAGGCCCTCGACCGAGAAGTAGCGTTCGCCGGTGTCGTAGCAGAAGGTCACCACCGTGCTGCCGGCGGGGATCTCGGGGAGCTTCTGCGCGACGGCGGCGAGCGCGGCGCCCGACGACGGGCCGACGAAGATGCCCTCCTCGCGGGCGCACCGCACCGCGTACTCGTAGGCGGCCTCCTCGGTGACCTGGATCGTGCCGTCGAGCGTGTCGACGTGGAGATTGGCCGGCACGAAGCCGGCGCCGATGCCCTGCAACCGGTGCGGGTTGGGCGCCCCGCCGCTGATGACCGCCGACTTCGCCGGCTCCACCGCGAACGTCTTCATCTGCGGGAAGCGCGGCTTGAGCGCCTCGCTGACGCCGGTGATGTGCCCGCCCGTGCCGACCCCGGTGATGAGGTAGTCGATGCCGTCGGGGAAGTCGCGCAGGATCTCGGCCGCCGTCTGGTCGTGGTGGACCTGCGGGTTGGCCGGGTTCTCGAACTGCTGCGGGATCCAGGCGCCTTCGATCTGGGCGGCCAGCTCGTTGGCGCGGGCGATCGCGCCCTTCATCCCGCCCTCGCGCGGCGTCAGCTCCAGCTCGGCGCCGTACGCGGCCATGAGGCGGCGGCGCTCGATCGACATCGACTCCGGCATGACGAGGATGAGCCGGTAGCCGCGCACCGCGGCGACCATCGCGAGCCCGATGCCGGTGTTGCCCGACGTCGGCTCGATGATCGTGCTGCCGGGCCCGATCACGCCGCGGCGCTCGGCGTCGTCGATCATCGAGAGCCCGATGCGGTCCTTGATCGAGCCGCCCGGGTTCGCCCGCTCGGCCTTCATCCACACCTCGACGTTCGGGTGGTCGGCGAAGAGCCGGTTGATCCGGATGTGGGGCGTGTCGCCGATGGTCTCGAGGATGTTCGCGGCCTTCACGGTGGGCTCCTGGGGCTAGATGTTGAACTCGAGCAGCTCGTCGCCGCGGGTGCGCTCGTCGATGCGCGCCGTGGGCGTCACGACCGACTGCGCAGGGACGCTGCGCGTCAGCCACACGTTGCCGCCGATGCGGCTGCCGTTGCCGATGACCGTGTCGCCGCCCAGGATCGTGGCGTTCGCGTAGATCACCACGTCGTCGCCGATGGTCGGGTGCCGCTTGGTGCGCGCCATGCCCTTGTCGACGCTCAGCGCCCCGAGCGTGACGCCCTGGTACAGCTTGACGCGGTCGCCGAGGACGGCGGTCTCGCCGATCACGATGCCCGTGCCGTGGTCGATGGCGAACGACTTCCCGATCCGCGCGCCGGGATGGATGTCGATGCCGGTCTCGCGGTGGGCGATCTCGGTCAGCACGCGCGGCACGAGCGGGACCTCGCAGCCCTGCAGCTGGTGCGCGAGCCGGTACACGGCGGTGGCGCGGAAGCCCGGGTAGGCCAGGATCACCTCGTCGACCGAGTGCGCGGCCGGGTCGCCGTCGCAGATCGCCTGGGCGTCGAGCAGGAGCGCCTCGCGGATCGCCGGCAGCGACCGCAGGAACCGCTCGAGCACCGTGTCGGGCGACGTGCAGTGCGTCTCGGGCAGCCGCAGGACGTCGGCCAGCTCCCGCTCGACCCGGGCGAGCTCCTCGGCGACGTCGCCGGCCCGCCCGCCGACCTCCGCGGCGAAGTGCGGGAACAGCAGCGCGAGCGTATGGCGCGCGAACCGCTCGCACAGCTCGTGCAGCCGCGGCGGCAGCGCGTACGCCTCGCGATCGCGCGCGAGCCGCTCCAGGAACTCCGCGTCGATGCCTCGCCCGGCGGTGGAGGCCATGCCCCGACAGTAGCCCTTCGCCGCGCCGCTGCGGGCACCGAGAGGCCGCCCCGTGACGTCACCCCGCCCGCAGCGCCGCCGTCGGGGACATCCGCGACGCGCGGACCGCGGGCGCCAGCCCGGCGACCGCGCCGATGAGGACCGCGGCGCCGATGCCGCCCGCTCACGCCTCGGGCGGGACCACGACGGTCCAGCCCTTCGCGGCGGCGTACCCGGCCGTCGCGACGGCGCCGGCGAGGACGCCCGCCACGCCGCCGATCAGGGCCAGCAGCAGGGACTCCCCCAGGAACTGCGCGCGGATCCGGCGCCGGGTCGCGCCGAGCGCGCGGCGCAGCCCGATCTCCGAGCGGCGCTCCAGCACCGAGATGATCATGATGTTCGCGACGCCGACGGCGCCCACCACGAGGGCGACCGCGCCGAGCCCCAGGAACAGGCTGTCGAACGCCCCGGCCGCCGCGGCCCGGGCGGTCAGGACGTCGGACGGGCGGCTGACGCGCACCTCGCTCGGCGCCCGCGGGTTGGCGGTCGCGGCGAGCAGCGGCTGCACCGCCGCCTCGCGGCCGGTCTGCGTGCGGACGTAGATGGTGCTCGGCGGACCGTCCTGCGCGTCGGCGCTCACGTATCCCAGCTGATCCCGCGCGGCCGGATAGCCGATCAGCGCGCTGTGGTCGACGTCGGGCTCCAGCGGCGCGGGCGCCAGGACGCCGGCGACCGCGAACCAGCGGCCGCCCAGCCAGATCCGGCCGCCCGGGCCGAGGCCCAGCCGCCGCGCCGCGGCCGCGCCGAGCACCGTCACCGGCAGTCGGGCGGTGGCGGCGTTCAGCCACCGGCCCTGCGCGACCTCCGTCCCGACCACGCCCGGGAGGTCGAGGCCGGCCGCGCGGACCTGCAGGCCGCCGCTCTCGGCCGCGGCGATCTCCGGGCTGCGGTACACGCGGGCGTCCTCCACCCGGGCGCTGTGGGCGACCTCGCTCACCCCGTCCAGCAGCGTGAGCCGCCCGGGCGCCTCGACCGGCAGGACCGCCGCGCCGCCGCTGAGCCGCTCGCCGGGCTCGACCGTCAGCAGGTTCGTCCCCAGGCGGTCGATCTCGGCGAGCAGCCCGGCCTGCGACGAGGCCGACAGCCCGAGGACGGCGACGATGGCCGCCGTCCCGATCGCGATCCCCAGCGCCGAGAGCCCGGCGCGCAGCGGCCGGGCCCGCAGCCCGACGCTCGCCACCCGAACGCGGTCGCCGAACGTCATGGCGCCGACCCCGTGTCGGAGACGACCTCGCCGTCGAGGACCCGGATCCGCCGGGGCAGGCGCTCGGCGAGCGCGCCGTCGTGGGTGATCACGAGGATCGTCGCGCCCGCGGAGTTCAGCTCCTCGACGAGCGCCATGATCGACGCGCCGGTGGCGCTGTCGAGGTTGCCGGTCGGCTCGTCGGCGAGGACGATCGACGGCTCCCCCACGAGCGCGCGGGCGATCGCGACGCGCTGGCGCTCGCCGCCCGACAGCGTCGACGGGCGGAACGCCGCGCGATGCGCCAGGCCCACGCGCTCGAGCGCCCGGTCGGCGCGCTCGCGCCGCTCGGCCACCGGCACCCCCGCGTACAGCAGCCCGTCGGCCACGTTCTCGCGGACCGTCGCGTGCTCGGCCAGGAAGAACTGCTGGAACACGAACCCGATCTCGCGCGCCCGCAGCCGCGACAGCTCCTCGTCGTCCATCCCGGCGACGTCGACGCCGCCGATGCGGACCTCGCCGCTCGTGGGCGGCTCGAGCGTTCCGACGACGTGCAGCAGCGTCGACTTGCCCGATCCGGAGGGGCCGACGATCGCCGCCAGCTCGCCGCGCCGGACCGTGAACGAGACCCCGCGGAGCGCGTGCACCGGCGGCTGCTCGCCGTAGACCTTGGTGACCGCGGCGAGCTCGAGCACCACCTCGCCGCTCACGGCCCCGGCACCGCGACGTCGTCGCCGGCGCGCAGATCGCCGTCCACCTGGACGCGGCCGGCGACCGTGTCGACCAGCCCCAGCGTCACCGGGACCTGCTCGCGGCGGCCGCCGGGACGCACGACCTCGACGGCGTACCCGCCCCCGGGCGTGCCGACCAGCGCGGTGACCGGGACGCTGAGCGCGTCGCGCACGCCCGCGGTCGCGATCTCCACGTCGACCGGGGCGCCCTCCATCCCGCGGGCCCGCCGCGGGCGGTCGAGCCGGATCGCGACCGGGATCGTCACGGCGGCCCCGGCGTCGCGGGGGCTCCCCGCGGGTCCGATCCGCGTGACGCGCCCGCTCAGGGTCGTGTGGTCGGGCAGGACCACCCGCGCCCGATCGCCGCGGCGCACCGCGTCGCGCTGGGTCGGGTCGAGGTCGGCGCGCACCTGGAGCCGGGCCGAGGTGGCCGACAGCACCGTCGTGCCCGGGCGGGCCGGCGCGCCGAGCGCGGCGCTCACCTTCGCGACGCGCGCCGCCTCGGGCAGCACCACCGCGTCGCCGAGGGCGAGCGTCCCCGTCTCCGCCATCCCCCGGTCGCGCTGCAGCGCCGTGAGCGCCCGCGCGGTCGCTGAGGTGAACTCGCCGCCGCGCGGCGCGCCCAGGCCGAGACGCCGCAGCGTGCGGTTGAGTGAGCGGACGTCGGGGCCGCGGTCGCCGGCGGCGAGGTCGCGGTACGTCGGGACCCGGCCGCACAGCAGCAGAACCGGGCGGTCGTCGACCCGGTAGAGGACGTCGCCGCAGGCGACGCGGTCGCCGGGCTCGGGCAGCCGCGTGTACACGCCCGAGGCCTGGTTGATCGCCACGGAGGGCGCGCCGTCGGGCCGGGCGCGGAACGTCAGCACGCCCGGCCGCGACACGCGGTCGGCCAGCGGCCCCCGCTCCACCTTCGCGGTGGACGCCGGCGCCTCGGGGTCCGGCGCACCGGTCGGCTCGGAGCCGCATCCCGCGATCGCGCCCGCCAGGGCCACCGCCGCGACCAGGATCGCCCGGGTCACGGCTGCCCTCCGCCCGCCGGCCCGAGGTCGCGGCAGGCCTGCATCGCCGCGTTGAGCGCGCTCTTCCCGCTCTCGGTCGCGGACGAGGGAATCCGGTTCGTGTCGACGAGCGGCTCCCCGTCGACGGGGTCCGGGAAGTCCCGCACGCCGTTGTCGCGCATGCACTCCGCGAACGCCAGGCGCCTGTCGCGCTCCTCGTCGGTCACCTCGTCGCCGCCGGTGAACCCGGGCGGCTCCAGGTCGCGGCACGCGTCGGCCGCGCGCGTCCACGTGCGGGAGCCCGGATCGATCGACGAGCCGTTCAGCACCCCGTCGATGGTCAGCTCGCCCGACGCGCCCGGGTCCGGGAAGTCCGCCACGCCGTGCTCGCGCATGCACGTGGCGAACGCCACCGCGCGATCGCGGACGCCGTCGGTCGCGGCGGTCGTGCTCGCAGCCGTGCCGTCGCCCCCGCAACCGGCGGCCAGCGGGGCGATCAGCGCGAGGGCGAGGGCGGCCAGCGGCCGGATCGGTCTCGTCACGGGTGCAACCTCGGGTCGTAGGTGGGGTCGGGGTAGGTGGCCGGGCAGCCCCCGGCCGCCGCGTCCGGGCGCAGCTCGAAGTGCCAGGGCTCGTTGTCGTAGACGCGGCACAGCCCGTAGGCGGCGCCGCGCGCGGCGAGCCAGTCGGCGGCCGCGGCGTCGACGTCGACCGCGTCGCCCGACACGTGCGCCGAGGTCTCGGGCGTGGCGACCCAGCGCGCGGCCTCCGCGTAGGAGCCGTAGGTCGCGATCGCCTCCTCGAGCAGCTCGGCCTGGTGCTCGGGGGAGCGCGATCCGCTCACGACGGTGATGGCGACCCCGTCGCGGGCGGCGTCGGCCGCGGCCCGGCGCAGCGCGCGCCGCAGATCGCGGTCGAGGTCGGCGACGCCGGGCGCCGGCGGCGCGCCCCGCTCCTCGCGCTGGAGCGAGTCGGCGGGCGGGTCGGCCGGCGATCGCGACGGGGACGCTTCCGGCCGCGCAGCGACGAGCACGGCGGCGATCACCGCCGCGGCGGCGAGCAGGCCGGCGACGCGGCGCCGGCGGGCGCGGCGCGCGCCGGGCGTGAATCGGTCTGGTCGGCGGTGAGGCATGGCGGCCAGTGAACGCCCCGGCCTGTTGCGCCCTCGTATGGCGTTTTCGATACGCGGGCGATATGCGCGCTCGTTAGCCTCGAGCCCATGCGGGTGCTCCTCGTCGAGGACGAGCCCTACATGGCCGAGGCGATCCGCGACGGCCTGCGCCTGGAGGCGATCGCCGCCGACGTCGCCGGCGACGGCGACACCGCGCTCGCGCTGCTCGACGTCAACGCCTACGACATCGCCGTGCTGGACCGCGACGTCCCCGGTCCGTCGGGTGACGAGATCGCCCGGCGCATCGTCGCGTCCGGCAGCGGCATGCCGATCCTCATGCTCACCGCCGCCGACCGGCTGGACGACAAGCAGTCCGGGTTCGAGCTCGGCGCCGACGACTACCTGACCAAGCCGTTCGAGCTGCGCGAGCTCGTGCTGCGGCTGCGGGCGCTCGACCGCCGCCGCGCCCACCACCGCCCGCCGGTGCGGGAGATCGCGGGCCTGCGGCTCGATCCGTTCCGCCGCGAGGTCCACCGCGACGGCCGCTACGTCCCGCTGACCCGCAAGCAGTTCGCCGTGCTCGAGATCCTCGTGGCCGCCGAGGGCGGCGTCGTCAGCGCCGAGGAGCTGCTCGCCCGCGCGTGGGACGAGAACGCCGACCCGTTCACGAACGCCGTGCGCATCACGGTCTCCGGCCTGCGCAAGCGCCTCGGCGAGCCGTGGATCATCGCGACGGTGCCCGGCGCCGGCTACCGGATCGACACCGGGATCGAGGGCCACGGCGGTGGATAGGAAGCCCGGCCTGAGCGTGCGCCTGAAGCTCACGCTCAGCTACGCCGGCTTCCTCATGCTGGCGGGCGCCCTGCTGCTCGCGGCCGTCTGGGTCTTCCTGCTGCGCTACGTGCCCGACCGGGCGATGCTCGTGAACCCGATCGACCGCCCCGACGGGGTCTTCCCGATCCGGTCCGAGCTCCTGCGCGTGTTCGCGCCGCGGGCGGCCGCCGTGATGGGCGTCCTGCTCGTGTTCGGCCTGGTGGGCGGCTGGATCCTCGCCGGGCGCATGCTCGCCCCGCTGGACCGCATCACCGACGCGACCAGGATCGCCGCGACCGGCGCGCTCGGCCACCGCATCCGGCTGCCCGGCGGCCGCGACGAGTTCCGCGAGCTCGCCGACGCGTTCGACGGCATGCTCGAGCAGCTCGAGGCGCTCGTCGCCCAGCAGCGCCGGTTCGCCGCCAACGCGTCGCACGAGCTGCGCACGCCGCTGGCGATCACGCAGACGCTGCTCGACGTGGCCGAGAAGGAGGGCGGCCGCGACGACGACCTCGTCGAGCGGCTGCGGCTGGTCAACGACCGCGCGATCCACCTCACCGAGGCGCTGCTCACGCTCAGCCGCGCCGACCAGCGCGCGTTCGTCAGCGAGCCGGTCGACCTGTCGCTCGTCGCCGAGGAGGCGATCGAGACCCTCCTGCCCCTGGCCGAGCGCCGCGGCGTGTCCGTCGAGACCGCCGGCGACGTCGCGCCCGCGGCCGGCTCGCATCCGCTTCTGCTGCAGATGACGACGAACCTCGTCCACAACGCGATCGTCCACAACCTCCCCGAGGGCGGCGAGGTGCGGGTGACGACGCAGGTCGGCCCGGAGGACGCGATCCTGACGGTCGAGAACACGGGCCCGCGACTGTCGCCGGCGCTCGTGTCGACGCTCGCCGAGCCCTTCCAGCGCGGCACCGGCCGCGTGCGCACCGACCACGTCGGGGTCGGGCTGGGCCTGGCCATCGTGAGGAGCATCGTCCAGGCGCACGAGGGCAGCCTCGCCCTCGTCCCCCGGGACGACGGCGGGCTGCGGGTCGCGGTGCGAGTCCCCGCGTCGCGTTAGGTTTCCCTAAGATCCGGGCTCGATGCTCGCCCTGGACAGGATCTCCAAGGCCTTTGGCCCGGTCACCGCGGTGGACGCCGCGTCCCTCCAGGTCGAGCGCGGGGAGTTCGTCGCGCTGCTCGGGCCCAGCGGATGCGGCAAGACGACGGCGCTGCGCATCGTCGCCGGCTTCGAGCAGCCCGACGCCGGCACGGTGACGATCGACGGCCGCACCGTCGCCGGCCCCGGCACGTTCGTGGCGCCCGAGCGCCGCCACGTCGGCATGGTCTTCCAGGACTACGCGCTCTTCCCCCACCTCGACGTGCTGGCGAACGTCGGCTTCGGCCTCCCCCGCGCCGGACGCGACGCGCGCGCCCGCGAGGTGCTGGACTTCGTCGGCCTCGGCGACCTCGGCGATCGCTACCCGTCGGAGCTCAGCGGCGGCCAGCAGCAGCGCGTCGCGCTCGCCCGCGCGCTGGCGCCCGAGCCCGCGCTCGTCCTGCTCGACGAGCCGTGGAACGCGATCGACCCGCTCCTGCGGGCCGAGATGCGCACCGAGCTCGCGACGTTGCTGCGCGCCGCCGGCGTCACCGTCGTGCTCGTCACGCACGACCGCGAGGAGGCGTTCACGCTCGCCGACCGGATCGCCGTGATGCGCGACGGACGCATCGTCCAGGTGGCGTCGCCCGAGGAGCTGTACTTCGCGCCCGCCGATCGCTGGACCGCCGAGTTCGTCGGCGCCGCCAACATCCTGCCCGGCACGCGGACCGGGGCCGTGGTCTCGACGCCGGTCGGCGCCTTCCCGGCCCCGTCGACCGCTGCGGCGGAGGGCGCCGTCGACGTCCTCGTCCGCCCCGAGCTCGTCGGCCTGGTGGTCGACGCGAGCGCCGAGGGCGAGGTGGTCGAGCGCACGTTCCTCGGCCACGACGTCTTCTACCGCGTCCGCCTGCCCGACGGCACGACGGTCCGCTCCCAGCGCCCATCCAACGAGGCCGTGCCACTCGGCGCCCGCGTGCGTCTGACGGTGCACGACGGTCCCGTCGTCACGTTCTGATCCGACCCGGAGGCTCCATGAAGCGCCTGCTCTCCCTGTCCGCCGTCCTGCTCGCCTGCATGCCGATCACCGCGTGCGGCGGCGGCGACGACACCGACCTCACGATCTACTCGGGGCGCAACGAGGAGCTCGTCGGACCGCTCATCGAGCGGTTCGAGGAGGAGAGCGGGCTGTCCGTCGACGTGCGCTACGGCGACACGGCCGAGCTGGCCGCGATGATCGCCGAGGAGGGCGACAACAGCCCGGCCGACGTCTTCTTCGCCCAGGACGTCGGCGCGCTCGGGTCCGTGGAGGACCAGCTCGCGGAGCTGCCCGCCGACGACCTCGACGCGGTCCCCGAGCGCTACCGCGACCCGGACGGCCGCTGGGTCGGAACCTCCGCCCGCGCGCGCGTCGTCGCCTACTCGACCGAGCGCGTCGAGGAGGGCGAGCTGCCCGACTCGATCTACGACTTCACGTCGGAGGAGTGGAAGGGCCGCGTGGGCGTCCCGCCGACGAACGGCTCCTTCCAGGCGTTCGTCTCGGTGCTGCGCCTCGACGCCGGCGACGACCGCGCCCGCCGGTGGCTCGAGGAGCTCGCGGCGAACGAGCCCAAGCTCTACGAGAACAACACCCAGGTGCTCGAGGCGATCGACGCCGGCGAGATCGACGCCGGGTTCGTCAACCACTACTACCTCGAGGAGATGCGGCGCGAGAACCCCGACCTGAAGGTGGCCAACCACTTCCTGGCCAAGGGCGACCCGGGCGCGTTCGTCAACGCCGCCGGCGTCGGGATCCTCGCGACCTCCGACCACGAGGAGGCGGCCCAGCGGTTCGTCGGCTTCCTGCTCGGCCCCGAGGCGCAGACGTACTTCGCCGAGAACACGTTCGAGTACCCGCTGGCCGCGGGCGTGGAGCCGGTCGGCGACCTGCCGCCGCTCGAGGAGCTCGTCAGCCCGGACGTCACGCTCGACCGGCTCGGCGACGAGCTCGAGCCGACGCTGCGGATGCTCAACGAGGTCGGCCTGACGTCGTGAGCCGCCGCCCGCCGGTGGCGCTCGCCGTCGCCGCCGCCGCGGTCGTCGCCCTCGTCTGCCTGCCGCTCGTCTACCTGATCGTGCGGGTCGCCGGCGGCGGCGCGGACGCGTTCGACGTGCTCGGCCGGCCGCGCACGGTCGAGCTGGTGGCGCGCACGTGCGGGCTCGTCGCCGCCACCACCGGCGCGGCGGTGGCGATCGGCGTGCCCGCCGCCTGGCTGGTGACCCGCACCGACCTGCCGGGGCGCCGGCTGTGGACGGTTCTGCTCGCGCTGCCGCTCGTCATCCCCAGCTACGTCCTCGCGCTCGCGCTGATCGCCGCCTCCGGTCGCGGCGGCCTCCTGGGCCTCCCGGAGATCTCCGGGTTCGCGGGCGCGCTCGCCGCGCTCACGCTGGCGACGTACCCGTACGTGTTCCTGCTCACCGCGGCCGGGCTGCGGCGCCTCGACCCGAGCCTGGAGGAGGCGGCGCGCTCGCTGGGTCAGACCCGCGCGCGGGTGTTGTGGCGGGTCACGCTGCCCGCCGTCCGGCCGTCGATCGGGGCCGGCGCGCTGCTCGTCGCGCTGTACGCGCTGTCGGACTTCGGCGTGGTGTCGCTGATGCGCTTCGATGCGCTCACCCGGGTCATCTTCCTCCAGTACCGCTCGCTGTTCGACCGCACGCCGGCCGCCGTGCTCGGCCTGGTCCTGGTCGCGCTGACCGTCGTCGTGCTCGTGCTGGAGGCGCGCGCCTCGGGCCGCCTGGGCCAGGCGCGCGTGTCGCCGGGCGCCGCGCGCCGGGCAACGCGCGTGACCCTGGGCGCCTGGACGGCGCCGGCGCTCGCGTTCTGCGCCGCCGTCGTCGCGGTCGCGCTCGTCCTGCCGATCGTCGTCGTCGTGTGGTGGACGCTGCGGGCGCCGTCGTTCGACGCGGCGCTGGACACGCTGTGGGAGCCGGCGCTGCGGACCCTGCTCGCCGCCGGCCTCGCCGCCGCGGCGGTCACGGTGGCGGCGCTGCCCGTCGCGCTGCTCGCGGTCCGCTACCCGCGCCGCTGGACGCGGCTGCTGGAGCGCGGGTCGTTCGTCTCCAACGCCCTGCCGGGCGTCGTGGTCGGGTTGTCGCTGGTGTTCTTCGCCGCCCGGTACACGACGGCCCTCTACGGCGGGCTCGCCGTCCTGATCGCCGCCTACGTCGTGCGGTTCCTCCCGCAGGGGCTGTCGGCGATCCGCGCCGCGCTGGAGCGGGTCGACCCGCGGCTGGAGGAGGCGGCGCGCGGGCTCGGGCACGGCCCGGCGTCCGTGCTGGCGCGGGTCACGGTGCCGCTGGTCGCGCCCGGCCTGCTCGCCGGCGCCGCGCTCGCGTTCCTGTCGACGATGAAGGAGCTCCCGGCGACGCTCCTGCTGCGCCCGATCGGCTTCGACACCCTCGCGACCGAGGTGTGGACGGCGACGGGCGTGTCCGCCTACTCGCGGGCGGCGGTGCCCGCGCTCGCGCTGATCGTGCTCGCCGCGCCCGTGATGTGGCTGCTGGTCGGGCGCGGCGGGCACGGATTCGACGAGATCGAGCGCTAGCTCGCCGGAGGGATCGGATGGTTGGCCCGGAACAGGTCGCCCGGGTCGTACAGCGCCTTGACCTCGCGCAGGCGCCGCCACGTCGCCGGGTCGAAGAACCCGCTCGGGTCCGCCGGCTCCTCGACGAAGTTCGGATAGTCGCCGGCGCGGTACGGCGCCAGCGCCTCGTCGATGCGCGCCAGCGTGGCGCGGGTGGCCTGCGCGGTCGCCGCGTCGGGCGCGACGCCCAGCGAGAACGCGCAGATCGTCCCCGGTAGCGTCGCGCGGGCGCCCGCGCCGACGTCGCGGCGGCCCAGCGCCCCGCCCAGGTGACGGAGCTGGACCATCGAGATCGCGGCGTCGGAGCCCGGCCCGGCGACGTCGACCAGCGCGTCGATGCCGGCCGGCCCGACGTCGTCGAGGAGCTGGTGGCCGCTGAGGAACGGCAGCGGCTCGCGCGGGTCCATCGCGAGGTCGCCGAGCGCGGCCGGCGGCACCATCGCGAACGTGTCCATCGCGGGCCCGAGCGCGCGGATCGGCGCCATCAGCCGCCGGCCCTCCTCCACGGTCCCCGTGAACACGCCCCACACGACCGTGAAGGACTGCCCGCGCAGCGCGTCGGGCAGCGCCGGGTCGGGCGGGAAGTGCAGGATCGCCGCCCACGTCATCAGCTCGTCGGGCAGCGTCGGCAGCAGCTCCCGCCAGGCGTGCAGCACCTCGCGCGTGCGCGCGTACGGGAAGAACGCGGCGCCGGCGAACAGCTCGGCGTACGGGTACACCTCGAACTCGATCGCGGTCACGACGCCGAAGCTCCCACCGCCGCCGCGCAGCGCCCAGAACAGGTCGGGCTCGTGCACGGCGTCGGCGCGGACGAGATGACCGTCGGCGGTGACGAGCTCGAACGCGGTGACGCTGTTGGTCTGCAGCCCGTGCCTGCGGGCCAGCCAGCCCATACCGCCGCCGAGCGAGTAGCCGGCGATGCCGACGTCGGGCGACGAGCCGTGCAGCGCCGCGAGCCCGAGCTCCGACAGGGCCGGGACGACCTGCTCCCAGCGCACGCCGGCGCCGACGCGCACGCGCCGCGCGGGCGCGTCGATCGTCACCTCGTCGAGGCCCGACACGTCCAGGAGGATCGTGCCGTCCAGCGCGCCGAGCGGGCCCGCGTTGTGGCCGGTGGACCGCGGCGCGACGCGCAGGCCGCTGGCGCGAGCGTGGCGCACCGCGGCGATGACGTCGTGCTCGTCGCGGGCGCGGACGATCGCCTCGGGCCGCTGGTCGACGAGGACGTTGAACGCGCCGCGCGCGTCGTCGAAGCCGGGGTCCCCCGCGACGACGACGCGGTCGGCGGGCAGGCTGGCGATGTGGGTGAGGTCCTGCGTGGTGGTGAACATGGCGGCGAGCATCCGCTCCCGCCGCGCCCCTGACATCGCGGTCGCCACCAGTCTGCGACCCCAATGTTTGAACCGCGTTCGAACCCTAGGGCCGGCCGGCGAGCGCGGCGGGCAGCTCGCGCCGCGAGCCGATGCCGAGCTTGCGATAGCTGCTCGACAGGTGGACCTCGACGGTCTTCAGCGTCACGTACAGCGCCTGGGCGATCTCCTTGTTGGTCCGCCCCTCCGCCGCCATCTCCGCGACGCGCCGCTCGGCGGCGGTCAGCGCGGCGGGCCCGGAGCGCTCGGCCGCGCGCGGGCGCGCGCCGGTCGCGTACAGCTCGGTGCGCGCCCGCTGCTCGAGGGCGTCCGCGCCGCACTGGTGGGCCAGCTCGAGCGCGCGGCGCAGCAGCGGGCGCGCCTCGGTCGGCTCGCGGGCGAGGCGGACCGCCGCGCCGAGGTCGGTCAGCGCGGCCGCGAGCTCGTAGCGGGCGGTCGAGCGCTCCAGCACGTCGACGGCGTCGCGCAGGCGGGCGATGCCGTCGCCCGGGTCGACCAGGCCGAGCGTCCGCAGCGAGCGGCCGACGACGCCGGCGGCGCCGAAGCGGCGCGCGATCTCCAGCTCCTCGCGGGCGAGCGCCACGGCCTCGTCCGGACGGTCGAGCCCGGCCAGGGCGCGGGCGCGCAGCGACCGCCACGGCAGCCAGCCGGGGAACGAGGCGATCGCGGCGTCGTGGCGCTCCAGGTCGCCGCTGAGCGCCAGCGCCTCGGCGAACCGGCCCTCGGCGAGCAGCAGCTCGGTGCGGCTGCGCGCGAGCTGCGCGTAGCCGTCGCTGCCGTCGTCGTCCGTCTGGCCGCTGGCCAGCGCGGCGCGCGCGCCGTCGAGGTCGCCGCGCAGGAGGAGCGTGGCGCCGAGGAAGGCGGGACCGTACGTGTCGCGCGACCGCGTCCTCCCCCACTGCGCGAACTGCTCGCCGGCGGCCTCCAGACGCTCCTGGGCGTCGCGCAGCTCCCCGCGCCACAGCAGCGTGCGGGCACTCCACAGGTTGACGCTGACGACGCCCACGAGCGACCCGCGCCGGTGCGCGAGGTCCAGCAGCGCCTCCCACTCGTCCATCGCCCGGTCGCGGTCGGCCATCGTCAGCACCATGAGCGCGGGGACCGGGAACAGGCCGGGGTCGGCCTCGACGAGCACGCCGTCGGCCAGCGCCCACTCCGCCATCGACGCGCAGCGGTCGGCCGGCGACCCCGTCATCGCCAGGCAGAACGACACCATCGACGCGAGCATCCGCGCGCCCGGCCCCTCCCCCTCCACGGCGATCGCGTCGAGCTCCTCGGCGCTGCGGCGGCTCCCGATCCCGTATCGGACCGCCGCCAGCTCGGTGGCGCGTAGCGCCTGGCGCTCGTCGACGAGGTCCGGCGGCGCCTGGGCCGCGGCCCGGCGGGCGACGTCGGCGGCGTCGCTGGCCGGCGCGGTGAAGAACAGCGTGCGCGCGAGGATCCCCGCGGCGTGCGCGCGCAGGCGCGGATCGTCGAGCGTCCGCCACGCCTCGCGCAGATGCTCGGCCGCGGCGGGACCTGACGTCAGCACCTCCGCCAGCCCGAGCTGGAACAGCAGGCCGGGGCGCCGGTCCGGGGGCGGCGGCTCCTCGATCGCCCGCGTCAGCAGCGACACGGCCATGTCGGCCGCGCCCTTCGCCCGCGCCGCGGCGGCGGCGTCGGCCAGCACGTCGACCACCCACGGATCGCCGCGCCGCGGCGCGATCAGGAGGTGGGTGGCGATCTGCTCGGCGGGCGCCCCGCGCTCGGCCAGCACCTGCGCGGCCCGCGCGTGGCGCATCACCCGCTCGCCGAACGGGATCTCGTGGTAGATCGCGTCGCGCACGAGCGGGTGGACGAACCGGGCGGGCGGGTCGGGCATGAGGATCTGGGCGCGCGCCAGCGCCGACGAGGCGGCGGCCGTCTCCTCCTCGCTCAGCCCGAGGAGCGTCACGACGGTCCGCTGCTCGACGAGGCCGAGGACGGCGAGAGCCTGCGCGACGGCGACCGCGTGCTCGCCGAGCCGGTGCAGGCGGACGAGCACCGTGCGGGAGATCGCGCGCGGGCCGATGCTGCGCACGGCGGCCGCCTGGGCGGCAACCGGTCGCACGCCCTCGTCGGCCAGCGACGACAGGAGCTGGCCGAGCAGGAGCGGGTTGCCGCCGGTCGCCTCGGCGCAGGCGGCGGTGAACGGCGCCTCGGGCGCCCCGCCGAGGCGGTCGGACACGAGCCCGGCGATCCCGGCCGGCGTCAGCGGCCGGGGGGCGATGCGCAGCGCCTCGGGGGCGGCCGCCAGCTCGGCGAGCAGCATCGGGTCGGTGCCCGCCTCCCCGCTGCGGACGCTCAGCGCGAGCACGATCCCCGAGCCGCTCAGGCGCCGGGCGACGAACGCCAGGTAGCGCAGCGACGGCGGGTCGGCCCAGTGCAGGTCGTCGACGAGCAGCATGAGCGGCCGCTCCTCGGCGAGGTTGGCGGTCAGCCAGTACAGCCCGTGCAGCGCGGCGAACGAGCCGTCGCCCGCGCCGCCGGGGACGCCGGCGGGCTCGAAGACGGGTGCGGCCGACGCGGCCGCGCCGGCGAGCAGGCCCTCGCGGTCGGGCGCCGCGGCGAGGGCCGGCTCGAGGAGCTGGCGCACGACCCCGAAGGGGAACTCGCGCTCGAGGTGCGCGCCGCGCGCGGCGAGGACGCGGACGCCGGCATGGTCGGCGCGCGCGGCGAGCTCGTCGGCCAGGCGGCTCTTGCCGATGCCGGGCGGCCCGTCGATCACCACGAGGCAGGCGCGCCGCTCCCCCGCGTGCGCCAGCACGTCGGCGAACGCCTCGAGCTCGCGCTCGCGCTCGATCAGCGGCGGGTCGCCGATCCCTGCACGGCCGGTCGTCGTCTCCGTCGCGGCCCGCGCCACGCTGGCTCCTTCGCGTGTCCGGTCGGGCGGCGCCCGCCCGACGTCGAGGCGAGCCTAATGCTTGGGCCGGTGCCCGTGGGGACGCGTGGCGGCGTGCACGATCTCGGCGACGCCCGCTGCTCGAGGATGATCCGCACCATCCAGACTCGGGCTCCAGGAGGCATCATGCAGATCGAAGGCACCGTCGCGCTCGTGACCGGCGCCAACCGCGGCATCGGCAAGGCGTTCGCCGAGGCCCTCCTCGACCGCGGGGCGGCGAAGGTCTACGCCGGCGCCCGCGACGTCTCGACCGTCACCGATCCGCGCCTCGTCCCGGTGGCGCTGGACGTGACGCGACCGGAGTCCGTGGCCGCCGCCCGCGAGCTGTCCGACGTCCAGATCCTCGTCAACAACGCCGGCATCAGCCGCTCCGCGCCGCTGCTGGACGTGTCGCTCGACGACGCCCGCGCCGAGCTCGAGGTGAACGTCCTCGGGCTGCTCGCGACCACGCAGGCGTTCGCGCCCGTGCTCGCGGCCAACGGCGGCGGGGCGATCGTGAACATGCTGTCGGTCCTCTCCTTCCACACCCTGCCCCCGGTGCCGACGTACTCCGCCACGAAGGCCGCCGCCTGGAGCCTGTCCAACGCGTCGCGCCTCGCCCTCGCCGGCCAGGGCACCCACGTCCTGGGCGTGCACGTCGCGTTCGTCGACACCGACCTCACCGCGCACGTCGACGCCCCGAAGGTCGCGCCCGCCGAGGTCGCCGCGGCCGCGCTCGACGCGCTCGAGGCGGGGCGGCCCGAGGTGCTCGTCGACGAGCGCAGCCGCCAGGTCAAGGCCTCCCTCCCCGAGGACCAGGAGCGCATCTACGCGCCGATGCTCGGCGCGGCCGCCACGACCTGACGCGCCGCACCTCCCCGGGGCACGTGTGGCACATGGCGTCCGCATACCGGATGCCAGGTGCCACACGTCCAGGCATCCGGTGGCGGCGGCACACTCCGCCGCCGTGCCCCGTCCCGCCCACCGCCCGCCGCCCGGTTTTCGCGCCGACGTCGAGCGGGCGTGGGAGATCCTCGGACGGCTCAACGCGCTGCCGCCCGGCGACTTCGATGCCATGCGCGCGGTGCTGGCCGAGCTGACGGGCCGCGAGATCGATCCGTCGGTGCGGGTGCTCCCGCCGTTCCACACCGACGGCGGCCGCAACCTGCGCTTCGGCCGCAACGTGTTCGTCAACCACGGCTGCACCGCGATGGATCTCGGCGGGATCGACATCGGCGACGACGTGATGATCGGGCCCAACGTGCACCTGATCAGCTCCGGCCATCCGACGGACCCGGAGACCCGCCGCTCGCGCATCACGACGGGTCCGGTCCGCGTCGAGCGCGGCGTGTGGATCGCCGCGGGCGCGATGGTGTTGCAGAACGTGACCGTCGGCGAGGACGCCGTCGTGGCCGCCGGCGCCGTCGTCACGCGCGACGTGCCGGCGCGCACCCTCGTGGCGGGCGTCCCAGCTCGCGTCGTCCGCGCGCTATGAGCGCGCGCAGACTGCGCCGCGCCAAGGCGACGCGGGCCCCGGCGGTGGCGCGGCAGCGCACCGCCTGCAGCCCGGCCGCCCGGTAGCGCGCCGCGCTACGGGAACCGCTGCGCGAACGCCAGCGCCGTGTCGGCGACCTCCCGCCAGCCGTGGTCGATGGTCAGCGAGTGGCCGGGGCCTTGACGATCTCCGTCACGCCCGGGTTGCGGCGCTGGCGCTCGTCGGCGGCGTTGGCGACCGCCCACGGGACCGTGTGGTCCTTCTCGCCCTCGATGATCAGGAGCGGCCCGCAGTCGGGCGCTCGTCGTCGCCGAGCGCGTTCGCCCAGCCGTACTTGAACTGGTCGAACGTCAGCGCGACCGCGCGGCCGCGGTTGCGCGGGTTGGCCAGCACGGGCGCGGACACCCGCAGCGTCGAGATCGGCAACGGCAGGACCCCGCGGAACGGGCCCGGGTCGATCGCGACGGTGGCAAGGGCGAGCCCGCGGTCGGCGAGCATCTGCGCGATCGGTCCGCCGGTCGAGTGCCCCATGACCACGGGCGTGCGCTCGAGCCCCGCGATCACGGCGGCGACGGGGTCAGCGCCGCGTACCCGGCCTCCTCGAAGCGCTCCGCCCACCGCTCCCAGCTGCTGGGCAGCAGCCACAGGCCGTGGACGACACGATCGGGACCCTGCCGCTGGCGTTGGCCCGCTCGACCTCCTCTGCCTCACGGGGCGTGATCACGTCGGTCTGCGGGACCATGGTGGCCATGTGCGCTCCTCGCTCGCGGTGGCTCGGGCGCACGCTCTCACGGTCGGAGCCGCGGGACAACCCCGCCGGGGCTATCCGCCCTCCCAGCGGAAGCCCACCGGCGCCGGGCGCGGCTCGAGCGGGCTCGGCGGAAGCGGGCCGGCCGGGTCGTCCTCGTTGTAGGCGCTCGGCGCGACGTCGTTGGGCGTGTCCGGGTGGAACAGCGCGGCGAGCAGCTCGATCTGGCCGCGCCCGACGCCCAGCTCGGCCATGCCGCCGCCGTACATCGGCCGACCCTCCCCGCCGCATCTCGCGTACACGGCGAACAGCTCGCGCAGGCTCCCGATCCGCGACGGCTTGACGTTCACCGCGCGCGCCGCCAGCGGCGTCGCGCCGATGTCGGCCGCGGAGCGGATCGGCGCGTCGTAGGAGACCCGGTCGAGCCGGCCCTCCAGGCGTCGCGCGATCTCGGGCAGGTCGTGCGGATCCTCGAGGAACGCGTCGGGGAACGCGGCGATGACCCGGTCGTAGAGCGCGACGAGCGCCTCCGGGTCCTCGACCTCGAAGCCGTAGTGCCCCTTGAAGTCGATCGTGTCCACCGCGCCGGTCGCCGCGACTGCCTCGACGAGCTCGGCCGACCACGTCGGCTCCGCGTCGAGCTTGAAGCGCACCCCGGGCGCGCGCGCCAGGCGCCGGCGCACGTGCTCGATCGACGGCTCCTCTCCGAGGCCGAGCGAGTTGACGAAGCGCACCGGTCGCGGCTCGAGGCCCAGGACCTCGTGCAGCGGCCGCCCCGCCTGGCGCAGCGCCAGGTCCAGCGCCGCCGACTCGAATGCCCAGGCGCGCATCCCGCGCGCCATGTCCCACTCCGGCGGCGCCGGGAACGTGTCGAGCGTCGCGACGTGCGCGCAGAAGCTCGCGAGCGTCCACTCGCCCGCCAGCGGCAGCGCGAGCTGCGTCTCGTGCAGCGAGCTGCCGTCCTCGACGTGGACGGAGACGTCCTCCCCCAGCCCGTCGGTGCCGGCGCCGGTCAGGCGCACCTGGGTGGTGACGCGCTGGAAGTCGTGGGCGAGGACCGCGTGCAGCCGCTCGTACGCGCAGGACTCGACGACGAGCGGCAGATCGGCGACGCGCGGCCACAGGTTCTCCTCCATGTCCGCCATGGTCGCAGGCTCGCGCCATCGGCCCATGCCGCCCGGCCGCGCGGGGTACGATCTCGCCGTGGCGCCGGACCGAGACGAACGAGCCCGTCAGCGCGACGACGAGGCCACCAGACGGGACGAGGCGGCGATCCGCGACGGCCTGATCGACGAGGCGTCGCTGTCCGAGCGCGAGCGCGAGATGATCCGCCAGGCTCGCGCGGACCGCGAGGCGTCGGCCGCCGACCGGCGCGAGTCGGCGTCCGATCGCGACGCCGCGCGCGAGGCACGCGACGCCGCCCGCCGCAGCGGCGAGTAGTCAGGCGGAGCGCGCGAACCAGAGCGTCAGGTTCGTCCCGCCCCCGGGACGCGCGGCCACGTCGAAGCGCTGCGACAGCGAGGCGATCAGCGGCAGGCCCAGCCCGATGCCCGGGCTGTCGGATCGCGGGTGCATCCCCCGGCCGCGATCGCCGACCACCACGACGACGGCATCGGCCGTCAGCTCGACGCGCACGTCGACGTCCTGCGGCGCCAGGCCGACGTAGGCGTGGAGGATCGCGTTCGTGAGCGCCTCGGACACCGCGACCGCCAGGCCGTCGGGGTTCACGGCGCCGAGCTCCGCGGCGCACGACCGCACGGTCCGCCGGGCGCCGCCGATCGCCTCGGCGCACGGGGAGACCGAGAGGTTCAGCACGCAGCGCCGCACCTGATCCGGATTCCCGCGGCATGGGCCCCGGAATCGCGCGACGGACCGCGGCGTCGCGCCAGGACGCGGTCAGGCCCCGGGCACGTCGACGGTCGTCGTCAGCAGCACCGCCTCGAACGTGGCGGCCCGCCGCTCGGCCTGGTGGTCGGGCGCCGCGCACAGACGACGCGCTGGGCGCCGGCGACGGCATGCACTTCCACGACAGCCGCGGCACCGCGCTGCTGAACGTGTTCGCCGCGCTCCTGCTCGGGGTCCGCCGCTTCGACGCGTCGATCGCCGGCCTGGGCGGGTCCCCGTTCGCGACCGGCGCCGCCGGCAACGTCGCCACCGAGCAGGTCGTGGACCTGTGCGCCGACCTCGGCGTCGCGACCGGCGTCGACGCCCACGCGCTGGCGGCCGCCACCCGGCTCGTGCGGCGGCTCCTGGACCACGCATCGGCGCCCGAGGCCGACTCGCAGCCGGCCTGAGCGCGCCGGTTCCGTCCGGCCCCGCTCCTACGGTCCCGTCCGCCCCGCCCATACCCCGGGGTGACGGGAGACGCAGCGAAGTCCGGTGAGATCCCGGCGCTGTCCCGCAACGGTGATGCCCTCGCACGAGGGATGAGCCCGGTCGCCTGCCTCCCGTCGTTGGAACGTCCTCGGTAGAAGGACCGCCCTTCGGCGCCGCACCGGCGTGCGCGCCCACCGGACGGCCCTTCCCCGCACGAACGCCGGAGGAAGGCGATGCAGACGCAGTACACGATCGGAGACCGGACCTTCGTCCTCGACCAGGGCAAGGCGGAGGCCGCGCTCGCGGCCAAGCGCGTGGTCGGCGGCCGCGAGACGATGACCTTCAACCTGCTCCCGCTGCGCTACGGCTGGGCTTACGAGCTGTACCGCACGATGAAGGCCAACCACTGGGAGCCGGAGGACATCCCGATGGGCCGCGACGTCGAGCAGTGGCGCGATGCGCGAGCGCTCAGCGACGTCGACCGCTGGATCGTGCGCATGGGCATCGGCTACTTCAGCGCCGCCGAGGGGATCGTCGGCGACAACATCCTCCACGTCGTGCGCGAGCTGGTCACCGCGTCGGAGCTGAAGCTCGTCCTCGGCCGCCACGCCCACGAGGAGAACATCCACGCCGACAGCCTGCTCTACATGATCTCCTCGCTGGGGATCGACCCGCACGAGTGCGAGGCGATGTTCGACGACATCCCGACGATCGTCGCCAAGAACGCGTTCGTCACCGGCGTGTCGCGGGAGCTGCGCCGCGACCTCGACATGGCCGACCCGCGCGCCAAGCAGCTGCTGGCCAAGAACGTCTTCGTCTTCGGCCAGTGCATGGAGGGCACCCAGTTCTACGGGCTGTTCGGGATGATCCTGTCGCTCTACCGGCAGGGCAAGCTGCCCGGCGTCGGGACGATGTTCCGCTACACGCTGCGCGACGAGAGCAACCACATCGAGCTCTTCCGCCGGCTGCTGCGCGAGCTCGTCGACGAGAACCCGGAGATCTGGACCGACGCGTTCCGAACCGAGCTGCGCGAGCTGATGGCGGAGGCGGTCGCGCTGGAGAAGCGCTTCATCGCCGACTGCCTGCCCGTCGAGGCGGTCGGGCTGTCCGCGGCCGAGTTCGCCCGCTACATCGACTTCATCGCCGACCGCCGCCTGGCCGGCTGCGGCCTCGCCCCGCTGCACGCCGCCGTCGAGAACCCGCTGCCCTGGCTGGCCGAGCTGATGGACGTGCGCAAGGAGCAGAACTTCTTCGAGGGCCGCGTCACCGAGTACCGCAGAGCCTCCGCCCTGGCCCTGGTCGCCGACGACGAACTGTGAGCACCGCCATGACCCTCGCCGAGCTTCCCGCCCTGCACCCGCCCGGCACGCTGCGCCTCATCCGCCGCAGCGGCCACGTCGTCGCCTGGAACGAGCGCAAGATCGAGGCCGCGGTCGCCAAGGCGTTCGCCTCGCGCGGCCTGCCGGCCGACCCCGCCGGCCCGCTGGCCGCGCGCGTGACGCGGCGCGCCCGCGACCTCGGCCAGGTCTACGTCCCGATCGAGACCGTCCAGGACCTCGTCCAGGAGGAGCTCGTCCTCGCCGGCCACATGCGCGTGGCCGAGAGCTACATCGTCTATCGCGCCGAACGCGCCCGCCGCCGCGCCGAGCAGGACCCGCCGCCGGTCCCGGCCACGCCGCTCGGCGTCGTCGAGGACGACGGCCGCGAGACCGCGTGGACGGGCGCCGACCTGCGCGCGCGGATCGCGTTCGCCTCGATCGGCCTCGACCTCGACCTCGACGCCGAGACGCTGGAGCGCGAGCTGCGCCGCTCGATCCACGCCGGCATCCGGCGCGCCGACCTCGGCCGCACGATCGTGCTGAACGCCAAGGCGCTGGTCGAGCGCGACAGCGAGTACTCCCGCTTCGCCGGGCGCATCCTGCTCACCTTCGTCTACGAGGAGACGCTCGGCTGGGACATCGAGCGCGACGGCATCGGCGGGCTGCGCGACCTGCACCGCGCGGCGCTCGAGCCGACCCTGCGGCGCGGCGTCGAGATCGGGCGGATCGACCCGGCGCTCCTGGAGTACGACCTGCCGCGCCTGGCGGGCGCGCTGGACCCGACCGCCGACCTGGACTTCGACTTCCTCGGCCTGCAGACGCTCTACGACCGCTACCTGCAGGTCGACAAGACCGGCGACCGGCCGGTGCGCATCGAGGCGCCGCAGGTCTTCTGGCTGCGCGTGGCGATGGGCGTCTGCGTCCCCGAGACCGGCGACCGCGAGGCGCGCGTGCTCGACCTGTACGCCGCCTACAAGGAGCGCCGCTTCTGCTCCTCGACGCCGACGCTGTTCAACGCCGGCACCCCCCATTCGCAGCTCAGCTCCTGCTACCTGTACGTGATCCAGGACACGCTGGCCTCGATCGTCGGCCGCGGCATCGCCGAGAACGCGATGTGCAGCAAGTGGGCCGGCGGGCTGGGCGGCTCGTGGACGGCGGTGCGCGGCACCGGCAGCCACATCGAGTCGACCAACGGCGAGAGCCAGGGCGTCGTGCCGTTCCTGAAGATGCACAACGACCAGCTCGTCGCCGTCAACCAGGGCGGCAAGCGGGCCGGCTCGGGCTGCGCGTACCTGGAGACGTGGCACAACGACATCCGCGACTTCCTCCAGCTCCGCCGCAACACCGGCGACGACCGCCGCCGCACCCACGACATGAACACCGCCAACTGGGTGCCCGACCTGTTCATGCAGCGCGTGGAGGCGCGCGAGCACTGGACGCTGTTTCGCGCCAACGAGGTGCCCGAGCTGCACGAGACCTACGGGCGCGCGTTCGAGGCGCGCTACCTGGAGGCCGAGCGGCGCGCGGAGGCGGGCGAGATCTTCGGCGAGCGGGTGCCCGCGATCGAGCTGTGGAAGGAGATGCTGCGGCTGCTGTTCGAGACCGGGCACCCGTGGATCACGTTCAAGGACCCGTGCAACGTCCGCTCGCCGCAGGACCACGCGGGCGTCGTCCACTCGTCGAACCTGTGCACGGAGATCACGCTGAACACGAGCGAGGAGGAGACCGCGGTCTGCAACCTCGGCTCGATTGTGATCGACCGCCACCTCGACGCCGACGGCGAGATCGATCACGAGAAGCTGCGGGCCACGGTGCGCGTCGCCGTGCGCGCGCTCGACGACGTGATCGACGTCAACTTCCATCCCACCGAGCCGGCCCGGACGGCGAACCTGCGCCACCGGCCGGTCGGCCTGGGCGTGATGGGGCTGCAGTACGCGCTGTACCGCAAGGGCCTGGCGTTCGACGCGCCGGAGGCGATCGCATTCTCCGACGAGATGATGGAGGCGATCGCCTACCACGCCTACGAGGCGTCCAGCGACCTCGCCGCCGAGCGCGGCCGCTACCCCAGCTACGCGGGCAGCAAGTGGGACCGCGGGCTGCTGCCCCAGGACACGCTCGACCTGCTCGAGCAGGAGCGCGGCCTGCCGATCCAGGTGCCCCGCGGCGGCCTCATGGACTGGACGCCGCTGCGCGAGAAGATCGCCCGCCAGGGGATGCGCAACAGCAACGTGCTGGCGATCGCGCCGACGGCGACGATCGCCAACATCATGGGCACGTCGCCGTGCATCGAGCCGATGTACAAGAACCTGTTCGCGAAGTCGAACCTGTCGGGTGACTTCACGGTCCTCAACCCGTACCTCGTGCGCGACCTGAAGGCGGCGGGCGCGTGGTCGCCGGAGGTGGCCGAGCAGCTCAAGTACTTCGACGGCGACCTGTCGGAGATCCCGGCGATCCCGGCCGAGATCCGCGACCGCTACCGCACGGCGTTCCAGGTCGACCCGGCGGCGCTGATCGACGCGGCCGCGCGCCGGCAGAAGTGGATCGACCAGTCGCAGTCGCTGAACCTGTTCCTCGCCGAGCCCGACCTGAAGGCGATGTCGCACATGTACCGGCGCGCGTGGCACGCGGGCCTGAAGACGACGTACTACCTGCGCACGCTGGGCGCCTCGTCGATCGAGAAGGCGACGGTGACCGCGGCCGCGCCCGACGCCGCGGCGGCCTGCTCGATCGACGCGATGCGCACCGGCGAGGCGTGCGAGGCCTGCCAGTGAGCTACTGCGCCGTGTAGCCGCCGTCGGCGAGGTAGTAGGCGCCGGTGATGTTCGACGCCTGGGGCGAGCCGAGGAACGCGACCAGCCGCGCGATCTCCTGCGGCTCCCCCATGCGCCCGCTGGGGTGCAGGCCCTCGAACTCGGCGCGCATCTGCGGGGTGACCTTGGCGAGCAGGCTCGGCGTCGCGATGACGCCGGGCCCGACGCAGTTGACGCGGATGCCGGCCTGCGCGTAGTCGATCGCGGCGCTGCGGGTGAGGCCGAGCAGCCCGTGCTTGGACGCCGTGTAGGCGGCGGTGTCGGGCAGCGCGACCGAGCTCTGGATCGAGCCGATGTTCACGATCGCCCCGGCGCCCTGGGGCACCATCGCGCGCAGCTCCTCGCGCATCGACAGGAACGCGCCGTCGAGGTTGACGGCCAGCGTCGCCCGCCAGTCCTCGAGCGCGAGGTCGCCCACCGGCCCGCGCCGGCCGCCGATCCCCGCGTTGTTGACCGCGACGTCGAGCCGGCCGAACGCGTCGAGCGCGGCGCCGACCATCGCGGCGCAGTCGGCCTCGTCGGCCACGTTCGCGCGCACGCCGACGGCGCTTCCGCCGGCCGCGCGGACGGCGGCGGCGACGCGCTCGGCCGCCGCCTCCTCGAGGTCGGCGACGACGAGGTGCGCGCCGCGTCCGGCCAGCTCCGTGACGCACGCCTCGCCGATGCCCATGCCGCCGCCGGTCACCAGCGCGACCGTCCCGTCGTAGTCCCCCAACTGTCTCTCCTCGCCGTCCGTGTGCCGATGCGGCGGGAGATGATGGCGGACGCCAACGACTGCTTGGCGGCCGAGATGTCGAGCGCCAGCTTGACCTTGTCGCCGACGAGCATGTTGCCGCTGCCGAGCGCCTGGTTGAACGTCATGCCGTAGTCGCCGCGGCTGAGCGCGCCGGTGATCTCGAGGCCGACCTTCTCGTTGCCGTACGGGTCGATGCAACTGTCTTCGACCTTGACATGGCGCGCCGGCGGCCTACCTCCATGGGTGAGACCAGACACCGAAGGAGGAATCCGTGACGTTCTCGACCCCCGCGGCCAAGGAGGCCACATGACGGTGCGAGGCGAATCCCGGCGGCGCAGCGGCGCGTCCGCGCTGCGACCGCCGGTCGCAATCGGACGCTGCGAGCGCTGCTTCACGCCGATGCTGCGCCGGACCTCCGACGATGAGCGGCTCTGCGCCTCGTGCGCCGCCGGCGCGCGCGCCGTCGAGCTCGCCAGCCGCGCCGAGCCCTCGGTCCGCACCCAGCTCTACAGCCCGCAGAGCGCGCCGAGCACCGTGCACGTGCTCGACAAGCGCCGCACCAACCCGCTCGCCGCGCCGGCGCCGTCCGCCGGCCGTCCGCTGCGCATCGCGCTGCTCGCTCCCCCCTGGCTGCGCATCCCGCCGCACGGGTACGGCGGCATCGAGTCGGTCGTCGCCCTGCTCGCCGACGCGCTCGTCGCCCGCGGCCACGACGTGACGCTGCTCGCCGCGCCCGGCTCGCGCACCGACGCGCAGACGATCGGCCTGCTCGACAGCTCCCATCCCGACCGCATCGGCGCGAGCGTCGTCGAGGCCGACCACGTCGCGCGCGCCTTCGAGCACGTCGAGCGCGAGGCGATCGCCGGCCGCCCGTTCGACGTCCTGCACGACCACTCGGGCTGGATCGCGCTCGCGATGGCCGACCGCATCTCCGTCCCCGTCCTGCACACCGTCCACGGCTCGTTCGACGAGGACGCCCGGCGCTTCTACGCCGCGCACGGCAACAAGGCGGCGATCACCTGCATCTCGCGCGCCCAGGCGGCCTCGCGCCCCGACGGGGTGCGCGTCGACGCGATCGTGCCCAACCCCATCGACGTCGACGCGTGGCCGACCGACGTGCCCAAGGACGACCACCTGCTGTGGATCGGCCGCTTCGCGCCGGAGAAGGGCGCGCACCGCGCGATCCGCGTGGCCAAGGAGTCGGGCCGCCGGCTCATCCTCGCCGGTCCGGTCCAGCCCGGCCAGGAGGAGTACTTCGCCAAGGAGATCGACCCGCACCTCGACGGTGACAGGATCCGATACGTGGGCGAGGTCGGCGGCCGCTACAAGCAGGAGCTGTTCGCGTCGGCGCGGGCGCTGCTCATGCCGATCACCTGGCCGGAGCCGTTCGGCATGGTGATGGTCGAGGCGATGGCCGCGGGCACGCCGGTCATCGCGTTCGCCGAGGGCTCGGCGCCCGAGGTCGTCGAGGCGGGCCGCAGCGGCCTGCTGGTCGGCGACGAGCACGCGATGGCGCAGGCGGTCGCCCTGGCCGAGAACCTCGACCCGGACGAGTGTCGCGCCAGCGCGCGCGAGCGGTTCTCGCCCGACCGGGTGGCCGCGCGCTACGAGGAGGCCTACCGCGCGATCGCGACCCCGGCGCCGCGGCCCCGCCCGCGCATCGAGCCAGCGGCCGACGAAAGCGAGGCGGTGCCGGCGTGACCGATGCGGACGTCAGCGCCACCACCGTCATCAAGGCCGGCAACGCGTTCTGCGTAGCCGGCCGCGACGGCGAGCTGCCCGACCGCGACCACGCCCTCGGCGTGTTCGTCGACGACTGCCGCCATCTGAGCGCCCACGTCCTGCGCCTGGGCGGCGAGTCGCCGCGGCTGCTCGTGTCCTCCGACGCCGCCGGCACCGGCGCGACCTACGAGCTGACCAACCGCGAGCTGCGCCTCGATACGGGCGCGACGCTCCCGCTGCAGGCGCTGCGGGTGCGCCTGGAGCGGCGGATGCGGCCGGACGCGCTCGACGAGCGGATCCTGCTGCGCTCGCACCACAACGAGGCGGTCGAGCTCGACCTGGAGCTGCGGCTGGACGCGGACTTCGTGCCGATGCTGGAGCTGCGCGGCTTCCTCGAGCACCGGGAGCGCGAGGTGCGCCGGGTCGCCGACGGCTCGACCCTGCGCTTCTCCTGCGTCGGGACCGACGGGTGGACGCGCACCACGACCGTCACCTGCGAGGGCGCCACCGCCGACGACGACGGCCGCCTGCGGGCGCGCGTGCGGCTCGAGCCGCACGGCGAGCACACGCTCGCGCTGACCTGCCGGTTCGCCGCCCGCGCTCCGGCCGAGGAGGAGCCCGCGCCGCCGGCGCTGAACCGCCAGCACACCGCACATCAGGCCGCCGCCGACGCCGAGGCGTGGCTGGCCGGCCGCACCCGCGTGCGCTGCTCGGACGAGCTGGTGGAGCGCATGCTGCGCCGCAGCCTGCTCGACCTGCGCCTGTTGATCTCCGACCTCGACGGCCAGCCGTACCTGGCCGCGGGCATCCCCTGGTACGCGACGCTGTTCGGGCGCGACTCGCTCATCACCGCGACACAGGTGCTCGCGTTCGACCACGGCCTGGCCGCCGGCACCCTGCGCCTGCTGGCCGCCTACCAGGGCACGCGCGACGACCCCGCCCACGACGAGGAGCCCGGCAAGATCCTCCACGAGCTCCGGCTCGGCGAGGCCGCGGTCGGCACGCCGCTGGGCCGCTACTACGGCACGGTCGACGCCACCGCCCTGTTCCTGCTGCTGCTGGCCGCGCACGCCGACTGGACCGGCTCCACGGAGCTGCTGCAGGAGCTGCGCCCCAACGTCGACGCCGCGCTGCGCTGGCTCGACGAGCACGGCGACCTCGACGGCGACGGGCTCATCGAGTACCGCCGCCGCGCGGATGGCGGCCTCGAGAACCAGGGCTGGAAGGACTCCTGGGACGGCGTGTGCGACGAGCAGGGCAACCCGCTCCGGGCTCCGATCGCGCTGGCCGAGGTGCAGGGGTACGCGATCCGCGCCCGCCACGAGATCGCCCGGCTGCTCGACACGCTCGGCGAGCACGACGAGGCGCGGGCGCTGCGCGAGCGGGCCGACCGCACGCGCGCGGCGCTCGAGCGGCTGTGGCTCGAGGACCTCGGCGCCTACGCGATGGCCCTCGACGGCGACAAGCGCCCGAGCCGCGCGCTGGCGTCCAACCAGGGCCACCTGCTGTGGGCGGGCGCGATCGACCCGGCACGTGCCGCCGCGGTCCGCGACCGGCTGATGAGCGAGGACCTGTGGTCCGGGTGGGGGCTGCGGACGCTCGGCTGCCACGAGGTCGGGTTCAACCCGGTCGGCTACCACACCGGGTCGGTGTGGCCGCACGACACCGCGTTCGCGGCGGCCGGCCTGCGCCGCTACGGCTACGACGAGGACTTCCTCACGCTGTTCGAGGCGCTGCTCGACGCGGCCGCCGGGTTCCCCGACTACCGCCTGCCCGAGCTGTTCGCGGGCTTCTCGCGCGCGGACTACGAGGACCCTGTGCCCTACCCGGTCGCGTGCCGCCCGCAGGCGTGGGCGGCGGGCGCGATCCCGTACCTGCTCGTCACCTCGCTGGGCCTCATCCCCGACGCGCTCGAGGGGCGGCTGCGCATCCGCCGCCCGGTGCTGCCGCGCCACCTCGACTCGGTGACGGTCGGCGGGCTGCGGGTCGGCGATGCGACCGTCGCGCTGCGCTTCGACCGGGTGCGCCGCGACGAGCCGACGGCGGCGGTCACCGACGCGCGCGTCGACGGCGACCTGGAGGTCGTCGTCGATCTGGCGGTCCCCGACGGGCGGGTGCCGCACCTGGTCTGACGCCTACGCCGGCTGCGGTCCGGCACCGGCCGCGGCGGCGAGCTTGCCGAGCGCGCGGCGCTCCAGCTGGCGCACGCGCTCGGCGCTCAGGCCCAGCGGCGCGGCGATGCTGCGCAGGCTCTGCGCGTCGCCGGCCAGCCCGTAGCGGGCGCGCAGGATCTCGCGCTCGCGCTCGGACAGGCTGGCCAGGAGCGAGACCAGCTCCTCGACCTCGATCGCGTCCAGCACGCGCTCGTACTCGTCCTCGGCCAGCGGGTCGACGAGCAGGTCGCCGAACGTGCCGACGACGCCGTCCTCGGCCTGCACCGGCTCGTCGAAGGACCGCGCCGGGCGCTCGAGCGCCAGCAGGTTGTCGACCTGCTCGCGCGAGAGGCCGGTGCGGCGCACGATCTCGTCGCGGCTGGGCTCGGCGCCCGTTTCGCGCACGCTGTCGCGGTGCGCGTCGCGGATCCGGGCGAGCTGGCGCAGCGCGCGGTCGGACAGCACGACCGGGCGGGTCAGCTCGGAGACGAGCCCCTGCATCGCCTGGCGCACCCACCACGCCGCGTAGGCCCAGAACGGCGTGCCGCGTCTCGGGTCGAAGCGCTCGAGGGCGCGCAGCAGGCCGACGACGCCCTCCTGGAGGAGCTCCATCCGCTCGATGCGGGGCGAGTCGCGGTACATGCGCGAGAGCGAGGCGATCATCGGCAGGAACGCCTCGACGAGCTGGGCGCGCGCGCTCGGGTCGCCGGCCTGCGCGGCGACGATGAGCGCCCGCTCGGCGTCCGGGTGGAGCATCGGGCGGCGGCCGAGCGCCTCGAGGTAGCGGGCGCTGACGACCGCCTTGGCGGGGCTGGGGCGCCGCAGGGCCGCGGCCAGCTCGCGATCGGCCGCGCGCGCTCGCTGCGCGGCCTCGGCGAGCTCCCGGCCGGCGCTGCCCGACAGCGCCGACGGCTCGCCCGGTTCGCGACCGTCGTGAACGGCTGGATCGGACATGCCTGACCGCCACCGATCCTAGGGGGCCCGTGGCCGGGCCCCGGGGATCGTCAGCGCCCGCAGGACGCCGGCTGCAGCCCGCACGACGCGGTCGCGCGTCTGGACGGCGCCGGTGGGCTGGCGCAGGCTCATGCGGACGATCGCGCGGACGGTGCCGCAGCCGCCGATCGAGCGCCGGACCTCGCGCTCGTCGCCAACCCGCTGGGCCGGTACGCGCCGGGCGACCGCACGCCGGGCCTGCGGCGGGACCCCGACGGGTCGCTGACGATCCGCGTCTCCCACGCCCCGCCGGCCGGCGGCGACGCGAACTGGCTGCCCGCCCCCGCAGAGCCGTTCCGGCTGTACCTACGCCTGTACGAGCCGGGGCCGTCCGCGCTCGACGGCCGCTGGCGCCCGCCTCCGATCCGGCGGGTCCGATGAGGCGCCTCCTGCCCGCCGCGGCGGCGCTGCTGGCCGTCGTCGCCATCCCCGCCGTCCCTGCGGCCGCCGCGCCGCAGGAGCGGCCGAACGTCGTGCTGATCATGACCGACGACGCGCGGGAGCGTCGCACGGGCGCTCACCGTCAACGCCGACCTCGCGCCGACGATCCTCGACGCCGCGGGCGCGGCGCCCGGCCGCCGGCGCCTGGACGGCATCTCGCTGATGCTGCTGGCCGCGCACCCCCGGATGCGCACCGACCGGCCCGTGCTGCTGGAGACCGGCGAGTCCAGCCACGGGCGACATCGACCAGGACGGCAACGCGGTCGGCGGCATCGGCGCGGGCATCGACGTGCCGATCTACAACGGCGTGCGCACCGACCGCTACGTCTACCTCGAGTACGACGGCGGGGAGCGCGAGCTGTACGACCTGCGCCGCGACCCCCACCAGCTGCGCTCAGTCCACGCCGATCCGCGCTACGCGCGCACCCGCGCCGCGCTGGACCGCGTGCTCGCGCGACTGTCGCGGTGCGCGGGCCCGTCGTGCCGCGCCGGCGCCGGGCCGATCCCGCCGCCCGCGTCCTGAGCGCGCCGCGACGCCGAGGAGCAGGGCGACGGCCGCCGCGAGCGCCAGCGCGGGCACGTGGGCGCCGATCGGGACGAGCGCGACGAGCACGGCGGCCACGGCCAGCCGCGCGACCTGGACGTGCCCGGTGATCCGCAGGCGGAAGAGCGCCTCACCGGTCAGGTAGAGGGCGGGGCCGCCAAGGGTCAGCGCCAGGCCGGCGCCGCGGAGCGCCGCGCCGGGGTGGGCGATCAGGAGGTCGTCGCCGACGGCGACAGCGATGATCCCGGCGACGACCGGGACGTGCAGGTAGGTGTAGGCGTCGCGAGCCAGGCGGCCCGGGTCGGCGCTGGCGCGCATCGTCTCGCGGCATCGCTGGGCCAGGGCGCCGAAGTACAGCCACCACAGGGCCGCGGTCTGCGCGAAGGCCAGGGCGAGCGCGGCGACCGTCGTCATGTCCAGGCCGGCCGCGGCCGCCGTGGCGCCGGTGACCACGATCGACTCGCCGAGGGCGATGATCACGAACAGCTCGCAGCGCTCGGTGAAGTGGCCGCCCTCGACGTCCCAGTCGGTCGTGGCGGCGCAGCCCCGCCGCGGGAGCCAGTAGCGCAGGTACGGGGCGGACAGCTCGATCGCCAGCGCCGGGATCCACAGCAGCAGCCGGCGGTCGCCGGGCAGCGCCGCGCCGGCCAGCCACAGGGCGCCCGAGGCGGCGCTCCAGGCGACGAGCCGCTGGAACACGTCGCGCAGCGGGTGGGCGCGGGCGAGCAGGCGCGCGGCGGCGGCGCTGCGGCCGACCTGCAGTGCGACATAGGCGGCGGCGAACAGCGCGCCGTCGCCGCCGAAGGCGCCGGGCAGCGCCGCCGCCATCAGCAGGCTCGCGAGCATCCCGCCCGTCAGGACACCCGCGACCGCCGGCGAGCGCGGATCGAACCAATTCGCCATCCAGGTGGTGGAGATCCAGGCCCACCACACGACGACGAGCAGGAACGTCGCGCGGGCGACGCCGGCGAGCGTGGGCTCGTCGAGGATCGCGTGCGCGAGCTGCGTCACCGCGAAGACGTAGACGAGGTCGAAGAACAGCTCGACGGTCGTCGTGGCCTGCTCGGCGCCGGCGACGCGGATGCGCAGGTGCGGCATGACCGCCACCCTCGCGCGCGGCGCGCGCGCTCGCGTCCGGGCGGGTCCCGAGTCGGCACCCCAGGGGGCTCGACCGGGGACGGCGACGGATGCGGCGCGCGCCGGATCGCGCGACGGTGCTCGCATGCAGCCCACCGCCACCCCCACCACCGATCGGCCCGCCCGGCGCGAGGCCGTCCGCGTCCCCGCCCCGGCCGACCCGCGCCTCGTCGAGGCGCTGCTGCGCCGGCGCCGCGACGAGCTCGAGCGCTACTGCTGGCAGGCGCGGGTGGCCTCGCCGTAGGGCGGGCTGTCGCGCCGTTGTCAGATCGAGCTCGCTATGCGATCGCGAGCCGACAACGGTGGCGGCGAGGGCCGTGTGGCGCCGCGCTCCGGCCCCTGCGCCGCGCCTCGCCGTGGGCGGCGTCGACCGCCGCGCGCGTGCCGACGTCGACGCCCATGTCCGGCGTAGAAGGCGCGGGTCGCCTCCGGATCGGTCGTCGCGTGGTACGGGATGATGCGCCGGACCGCCATCGGCTCGCTCAGATCCGGTCGCGCAGGCTCGGGTCGACGGTCTCGATCAGCTCCGGGTGGCGGCGGATGTAGGCGACCGCGAACGAGCAGGTCGGGATCACCGTGAGGTCCGCGGCCCGGGCGGCGTCGATCGCGCCGCGCACCAGCTCGCCGCCGTAGCCCTTCCCGCCGTGCTCCTCGCCCACCTCGGTGTGCGTGAGGATGATGCTCGGCCCGGCCGGCCGGTACTCCAGGAACCCGACGAGGTCGCCGTCGACGTGCAGCTCGAAGCGGCTCTCGGGCTCGTTGGTCGAGAAGGTCGCGGCCATCGGACCAGACTACGGGGCCAGGACCTCGGTCAGGTCGAGCCCCGCCAGACGCGGCCCGGCGTACGCGTCGATGGCGACGATCCGTCCGCCGGCGACCCTGAAGCGCAGGAGCGCGACCGGCGCGCCGTCCTCGACCGCGACGAACCCCGCCGCGCCGTCGACGAGCGCCGGCACGGCGACGCGAGCGGCGCCCGATCGCGCGCGGCCCGCCACGGCCGAGGCCCCCCGCACCACGTCGAGCACGCCGGCGCCGCCGTCCGCGCGCAGCACGACGTCGGGATGCAGCACCGCCAGCAGGCGCTCGAAGTCCCCGTCGCGCGCGGCGGCCACGAACGCGTCGACGACCGCCCGGTCGGCGGCCGGCGCGGCCTGGTCGCTGCCGCGCACGCGGCGGCGCGCGCGGCTGGCGAGCTGGCGCGCCGCGGCGGGCGTGCGGTCGAGCACGCGGGCGACGTCCTCGAACGGGATCGCGAACACGTCGTGCAGGACGAACGCGAGCCGCTCGGCGGGGGTGAGCTGCTCGAGCACCACGAACAGCGCGACTCCGGCCGCCTCGGCCGCGAGGGCCTCCGCCTCCGGATCGGGCGCGTCCGGATCGGGCCGTCGCACGATCGGGTCCGGGAGCCGCCCGGCGTCGAGCGCCTCCTCGCGGCGGCGCCGGCGCGCGTCGAGCATCGTCAGGCACACCCGCGACACGACGGTCGTCAGCCAGGCGCCGAGGTCGTCGATGCCGCCCGTGCCGGCGCGGTTCACCCGCAGCCACGCCTCCTGCAGGGCGTCGTCGGCCTCGGTGGGCGAGCCGAGGATCCGGGTGGCGACGGCGTGCAGCCGGGGTCGGTGGGCCTCGAAGTCGTCCATCGGCGATGTCACATCCTCACGGTCGGACTGGTCAACGGGATGACCGCCGTCAACCCCCCGATGTGACAGAGGAGGCCCACCCATGGTGACGACCGCCCGCATGCCCCACCCCGCGTTCGCCGTACCCGGTGCGATGGAGGCGCTGCAGGCCCTGTCGAAGGCCATCGATCGCGCCGGCGTCCCGGTCTCGCGGGAGCTCGTGCACCTGCGCGCCAGCCAGATCAACGGCTGCAGCGTGTGCGTCGACGGCCACGCCAGGCACGCCCGCGCCGGAGGCGAGTCCGAGGAGCGCGTCTTCGCGGTCGGCGCGTGGCGCGACTCGCCGCGCTTCACCGACGCGGAGCGGGCCGCGTTCGCGCTCACCGAGGCGGCGACGCGGCTCGCCGACCGCGAGGACCCGGTGCCCGACGCCGTCTGGGACGCCGCCGCCGCGCACTTCGACGAGGTCCAGCTCGCCGCGCTCCTGCTCGACATCGCGAGCGTGAACGTGTGGAACCGGCTCAACGTGGCCACGCGCCAGATCCCCGGCGAGCACGCCTGGTGAGGCGATAGCGCCGCGGGCGCGGGGCGGCACGCCGCCCTGCGCCCGCCCACGCCTCAGGAGCCGGCGAGCGCCTTGCGCTTCAGCACGTCGAACTCGGCCTGCGTGATCGCGCCGCTGTCGAGCAGCTCCTTGCCCTTGGCGATCCGCTCGGCCGGGTCGGCCGCCGGCGCGACGCTCTTCACGTAGTTGGCGAACTGCGACTCGGCCTCCTTGCGCTGCGCGATGTTGCGCTCCGTCATGCCCTTGTGCTGCGTGATCAGGTAGATGAACACGCCCAGGTACGGCAGGACGATCAGGAAGAACAGCCAGGCCGCCTTCCCCCAGCCGGACGTGTCGTCACGACGGAACAGGTCGACGACGACCGTGAACAGGATCCACAGCCAGATGACGAATGCGAAGAAGATCAGCATCGTCCACAGCAGGTTGAGCAGCGGGTACTCAGCGGCGAACGGCACGCTCGGCACGGGCTCTCCTCCTTGAGGTCGGGTGATGTCCAGTGTCGCGGCACCGGGCGCGCCGCGCAAGCGACACTATGTCATCTGCACCCGCCGGATCCAGATTCCGCATCCGCCCGGGCTTCCGGATATCTTGAGTCCTTCCAGAAAGCCGGATGCCCTCGACCGCGACATGCCGACAGATGCTGCGCGACGCCTCGCTGCGGGCGACGCGTCCGCGCGTGGCCGTCCTCAAGGCGGTCCACGACCATCCGCACGTCGACACGGGGACGGTCATCCGCCTCGTCCGCGAGGACCTCGACGTGTCCCACCAGGCCGTCTACGACGTGCTCGCCGCGCTCACCGACGCCGGGCTGCTGCGGCGCATCCAGCCGGCCGGCTCGGTCGCCCGCTACGAGTCGCGCGTCGGTGACAACCACCATCACGTGGTGTGCCGCTCCTGCGGCGCGATCGCCGACGTCGACTGCGCGGTCGGCGAGGCGCCGTGCGTAAAGGCGCCCGAGGGCCACGGCTACGAGATCGACGAGGCCGAGGTCATCCACTGGGGCCTGTGCCCGGAGTGCTCGGCCTCACCCACCCCGACCACCTGAACGACCACCACCAGAAAGGACGCGCGTTGTCCGAGAGCCCAGACGCCGTTGTCGGCGAGATGAACGACGAGAGCGCCGGCGGCTGCCCGGTCACGAACGGCAACGGGAAGCTCCCGCTGCCCACGCAGGCCTCCGCGAACGAGCGGTGGTGGCCCAACCGCCTGAACCTGAAGATCCTGGCCAAGCACCCGCCGGCGTCGAACCCGCTCGACGAGGACTTCGACTACCGCGAGGCGTTCCTGAAGCTCGACCTCGACGCGGTGAAGAAGGACATCGAGGAGGTCCTCACCACCTCGCAGGACTGGTGGCCGGCGGACTTCGGCCACTACGGGCCGCTGATCATCCGCATGGCCTGGCACAGCGCCGGCACGTACCGCATCCACGACGGTCGCGGCGGCGCCGGCTCCGGCCAGCAGCGGTTCGCGCCGCTCAACAGCTGGCCCGACAACGCCAACCTCGACAAGGCCCGCCGCCTGCTGTGGCCGGTCAAGCAGAAGTACGGCCAGAGCATCTCGTGGGCCGACCTGATGATCCTCGCCGGCAACGTCGCGCTCGAGTCGATGGGCTTCAAGACGTTCGGCTTCGCCGGCGGCCGCGAGGACGTGTGGGAGCCCGACGACGACGTCTACTGGGGCCCGGAGAGCACCTGGCTCGGTGACGAGCGCTACACCGGCGACCGTCACCTCGAGGAGCCGCTCGCGGCCGTCCAGATGGGCCTCATCTACGTCAACCCGGAGGGCCCCAACGGCAACCCGGACCCGCTCGCCGCGGCGCGCGACATCCGCGAGACGTTCGGGCGCATGGCGATGAACGACGAGGAGACCGTCGCGCTCATCGCCGGCGGCCACACGTTCGGCAAGACGCACGGCGCCGGTCCCGCCGACCTCGTCGGCCCCGAGCCGGAGGCGGCGCCGCTGCAGGAGCAGGGCCTCGGCTGGAAGAGCGCGTACCGCAGCGGCAAGGGCCCGGACACGATCACCAGCGGCCTCGAGGTCACCTGGACGTCGTCCCCCACGCAGTGGACGAGCAACTTCCTGTGGAACCTGTTCGGCTACGAGTGGGAGCTGACGAAGAGCCCGGCCGGCGCCCACCAGTGGACGCCCAAGAACGGCGCGGGCGCCGAGACGGTGCCGGACGCGCACGATCCCGAGAAGCGCCACGCGCCGGCGATGCTGACGACCGACCTGGCGCTGCGCTTCGACCCGATCTACGGGCCGATCGCGCGTCGCTTCCTGGAGAACCCCGACGAGTTCGCCGACGCGTTCGCGCGCGCCTGGTTCAAGCTGACGCACCGCGACCTGGGGCCGAAGTCGCGCTACCTGGGGCCGGAGGTGCCCGAGGAGGACCTGCTGTGGCAGGACCCGCTCCCGGAGCGCACCTACGAGCTCATCGACGCGACCGACGTCCGCACGCTCAAGGACCAGATCCTGGCGACGGACCTGACGGTGTCCGAGCTCGTGTCGGCCGCGTGGGCGGCGGCGTCGTCGTTCCGCGGCAGCGACAAGCGCGGCGGCGCCAACGGCGGCCGGATCCGCCTGGAGCCGCAGCGCGGCTGGGCGGTCAACGACCCCGAGCGCCTCGCGAAGGTCCTCGGCGTCCTCGAGGGCGTCCAGCAGCAGTTCAACGCCGCCCAGCCGGGCGGCAAGCAGGTGTCGCTGGCCGACCTCGTCGTGCTCGGCGGCTGCGCCGCGGTCGAGAAGGCGGCGCGCGACGCCGGCTTCGACGTCGAGGTGCCGTTCACGCCGGGTCGCGTCGACGCGTCGCAGGAGCAGACGGACGTCGAGTCGTTCGCGGTCCTCGAGCCGCGCGCGGACGGCTTCCGCAACTACCTGGCCGACGATCGCGGGATCCCGGCCGAGCACCTGCTGATCGACCGCGCGAACCTGCTGACGCTCAGCGCGCCGGAGATGACCGTGCTGATCGGCGGCCTCCGCGTCCTGGGCGCGAACACCGGCCAGTCGCCGCTGGGCGTGTTCACCGACCGTCAGGGCCAGCTGACGAACGACTTCTTCGTCAACCTGCTGGACCTCGGCCTCGAGTGGTCGCCGACGTCGGCCGACGAGCAGACGTTCGAGGGCCGAGACCGCGCCACCGGCGAGGTGAAGTGGACCGGCAGCCGCGTCGACCTCGTGTTCGGCTCCAACTCGGAGCTGCGCGCGCTGGCCGAGGTGTACGCCAGCGACGACGCGCGCGAGAAGTTCGTGCGCGACTTCGTCGCCGCCTGGGACAAGGTCATGAACCTCGACCGGTTCGACCTGGACCGCCCGGCTCAGGCCTGACGCAGGAGCTCCGCGACGCGGCGGCGGCCGGCGTCGGTGGTGGGGACGACGACCACGAAGTCGGCGTCGGCCCCCACCGCCGCGCCGCCGCCGCGCCCGCCGAACGCGCGGGCGCAGAGGCCCAGGGCGCGCTCGAGCAGCATCTGCGGATCGGCGTCGTCCTGCGCCGCCCATCGGTCGAGGACGTCGTTCATGGCCGCGACGATGCCGGCCGCGGCGATGCGCGCGCCGGTCGCCGCGTCTGTGTCGTCCGCGCTCTCGGCGAGCAGGTGCTCGGCGATCGCGGCCTCGTACTCCAGGTCCTGGATGCGCTCGTGGTCGCGCAGGGTCGGCACCGACCGGATCAGCCGGTAGCGCGGGCGGTAGAGGTCCGGCGCGTCGAAGTACTCCCCCATGAGCTGGCGCGTGACGTCGAGCACGGCGTCCAGCGGCGCGCCCGCGCCGCGGCGGGCGGCCAGTCGCAGGCGCATCTCGGCGACGCGGTCGCGGTGGTCGGGGAACGCCGCCGCCTCCTTCGTCGGGAAGTAGCGGAAGAACGTGCGCACGGACACGCCCGCCGCGGCGGCGATGTCCTCCGCGGTGGCGGCGTCGAAGCCGCGCTCGGCGAACAGCGCGATCGCCGCCGCGGCGATCGCGAAGCGCCGGTCGCGCGAGCCGTGGTCCGCCGGCCGGTCAGCGGCCATGTCCGTGGCTGCAGCAGTGCGACAGCTTCGAGTCCGACGGCGGCACGTCGAGCGCCGGGTTGCGGTCGAAGAAGCCCGACGGCCGCAGCTGGAACTTGCAGCGCGCGACCGGCATCACCGGCCAGTCCTCGGGGCGCACGACGTGGTGCTGGCCCATCACGTACCAGACGACGATGTCGGTGTCGCGGACGCTGCGCCGCGCCTCGGTCCACGCCGGCAGGCCGTCGCCGCCCGGGTGCTGGTTGGGGAACTCGCCGGCCGGATGGCGCTCGTCCTCGGCCCACGGCGTCACCCAGACGTGGTGCCACATGTAGCCGGCGCGCTGCGCGATCGCCGAGTCGGGCCGGGCGAACGGCCGGCAGTTGTCGCCGGGCGCGAGCTTGTACGCGGTGGGCGAGCCGTGGGCGTTCGTGCGCTCCGTGCTCTCGATGAGCCAGTAGCGGGCGCGGTCGAGGTCGATGTCGCGGCGCGCCTGGTCCTCGGTCTCGAACGTCGTCCGCCGGGTGAAGAAGGCGTTGCCGTACGGGTTGCTCGGTCCGGTCGGGTCCGCGACCGTGTCGACCTCGGTCACCTGGTTGCGCTCCCCGTCGATCGTCGTGTCCAGGCGGACGCAGAAGAAGTGCTGGTGGTGGGGCGCGTACAGGTTCGGGCCCAGCCGCGCGCCGTGGGCGGGCTGCTCGCCCTCGGCGACGTAGCCGGTCTGGACGATGCCCGTCGCCTTGACCTCGAGCTCGATCGTGCCGTCCTGGTAGAGCGACCAGTAGAACGCGTACTCGTAGTTGCCGACCGTGGCGATGAACGAGATCACGAGCCGGCGCGAGCGCCGCATCTCGGTGCGGCCGGTGCGCATGTCGTAGTGCTTCCAGAGGATCCCGTCGTCCTCCTCGTGCAGGCAGATCGCGTTGCGCAGCTCCCGGATCCCGCCGTGCGGGTCGACGTAGGCGGCGTCGAAGTAGTGGATCTCGCCGAGGCAGTCGCAGCCGAGCTCGAGGCTGTTGGCGAGCGCGCCGAGCCCGTACTCGCCGACGTCGAAGGCGTTCTTGCGCCGCTGGATGAACGCGGCGTCGCCGTAGGGCACGGTGAGCTCGGCGACCGACGCGCGATGCAGGATCGGCCGCACGTCGCCGTGGTCGTCGTAGGCGATGTCGTGCAGGACGAGCCCCTCGCGCTGGTTGAAGCCGACCCGGAAGCTCCAGTTCTGCCAGCTGACCCGCCACCCGTCGACGCGGAAGCTCGGCCCCTCGGGCTGGACGATCTCGAGCGGCCGCAGGTCCTCGCGCCAGGCCTCCTGCACGGCGGCGTGGTAGTTGCCGTGCTCGCGCGGGATCGGCAGCACGGCGTGGTCCTCGACCTTGACGACCTCGCGCCGGTGCAGGTCCACGACCGTCGACAGCCCGTCGATCGGGTGCGCGTACGGGTTGTCGTCCTCGTGATCGCGCACGAAGAACAGCCCGCGCGCGATCCGGCGCTCGCCCTCCTCGGGCGCGCCGAAGTTGCCCGCCGACCAGGGGTCGATCTGCACCTCGTGCCGGTCGACGTCCAGACCCCGGCGGCGCAGCGCCTCGCGGACGCGCGGGTCGCGCTTGGAGATCTCCTCGACCTCGGCGTACTCGTCGTCGACCATCCGCGGCTGGACCCCGTCGAGGCGCTCCCACGGCGTGCACGCGCCGCTCGCCGGGTTCACGCGGAAGCGGTGGGCGGTCTCGCGCTCCCCGTCGAGCAGGATCACGTCGGCCAGCCGCGGCGGCGGCACGCCGTCGCGCAGCGCGCGCTTGTCGGGCTCGACGAGCGCGACCTGGCCGAACCGCATGCCGGCGCGGAACTCTGGGTGCGCGCGCACGTGCGCGACGACGGCGTCCATCTCGGCGGGCGACAGCGGGTCCAGCGGATGGGCTGTGGTCACGGCGGTGACAGTACCTGACACCGCCGTGACATGCCGTGTCAGGCCTGTGCCATGATCGTGTCGAGCACCCAGTAGCGCGGGCCGCGCTCGGCCTCGAGCTTGGCGAGCTGCTCGCGGTGGATCTCGCGCACCCGGGCGGCGGTGATCGCCTCCGCCGGGTCGACCTCCTCGATCTCGAGGCTCGTCTTGTCCTCGTAGAGGTGCTCGCCCTTGAGGCGCCCGCGCTCGTCGTAAGGCCAGATGAACGCCTGGCGGCTGGACACGTGGTAGAGCGCGTCGTCGGAGTCGACGTCGTAGCCGATCGCGCGCAGGTCCGAGCCCTTCGCGAGCTGGTGGAACGTCAGCTCGTCGGCGATCCCCCAGTCGGCGACGGCGATGTCGTCGTCGGAGTTCCACAGGACCGCCTCGCCGACGCTCTCGTAGAACGCGACAACGCCCTCGCGCCCGCGCACGACGACGGGCTCGACTCCCCACGTCACGCGGTACACGGGCTCCTCGACCATCATGTCGTCGGCCGTGATCAGGTCGAACTGGCCCGAGCCCTCGAGGTGCACGTGGCGCCAGAAGTTGAGCAGCATCGCCCGGTGCAGCGGGTTCTCGGTCTTCTCCAGCAGTGCCGCCGTCGGCTTCATGCAGTCGTAGACGGCCTGCTCGAAGCGGTTCATTCGGAGTCCTCCCCTCGTTGCCTGATGTTCGCATGCTGACAGGCGCGGCAACGCGCCAGCCCCGCTGCGGGTAGCGCACAGGTGACCGCACCGGCGGCGGCCCGTATGGCCCTGCTCCGCGGCTGCCGCGATGAGCTTCCCCGAATACCTCGACACCCGCTCCGAACTGGTCCTCGAACTGACCGTCGAGCACGCGCTCGTCGTCGCCCTGTCGATCGCGATCGCCGTCGTGATCGCGGTCGGGATCGGGATCGCCGTGTACCGCCATGCGCGCGCCGCCAGCGTGGCGCTCGGCGTCGCCGGCGTGCTGCTGACGATCCCGTCGTTCGCGCTGTTCGGCCTGCTCATCGCGCCGCTCGGCCTCGGATACCCGCCGACGGTCGTCGCGCTCGTGGCCTACGCCCTCCTGCCGATCATGCGCAACACGATCACCGGCCTGCGCGGCATCGACCCGGCCGTGCTGGAGTCCGCGCGCGGCATGGGCATGAGCGCCCGGCGGCGCCTGCTGCGCATCGAGCTGCCCCTGGCCTGGCCGCTGATCCTCACCGGCATCCGCATCTCGACGCTGATCACGCTCGGGATCGCGGCGATCGCCGCCGCGATCAACGGGCCCGGGCTCGGCGAGCTCATCTTCAGCGGGATCGGGCGCATCGGCGCGGTGAACTCGGTCAACGAGACCGTCACCGGGATCCTCGGCGTCGTTGTCCTCGCGCTCCTGTTCGACGTCCTCTACTTCGTCGTGCGGCGGGCCACGACCCCGCGGGGGCTGCGCGCATGAGCACGCCGATGATCCGCCTCGAGCACCTCGAGAAGCGCTTTCCCGGTCAGGCGCGCCCGGCCGTCGAGGACCTCACGCTGGACATCGCGCGCGGCGAGATCGTCGTGCTCGTCGGCCCGTCGGGCTGCGGCAAGAGCACGACGCTGCGCCTGATCAACCGGCTGATCGAGCCGACCGCGGGGCGCATCGAGATCGACGGCCGCGACGTGACGCACGCCGACCCCGACGAGCTGCGCCGGCACATCGGGTACGTCATCCAGCAGGTCGGGCTGTTCCCGCACATGACGGTCGCCGAGAACATCGCGACCGTGCCCGAGATGCTCGGCTGGGACCGCGACCGGATCCGCGCCCGCGTCGACGAGCTGCTGACCACCGTCGGGATGCCGCCCGACGAGTACCGCGATCGCTACCCCAAGGAGCTGTCGGGCGGCCAGAGCCAGCGCGTGGGCGTCGCCCGCGCGATGGCCGCCGACCCGCCGGTGCTGCTGATGGACGAGCCGTTCGGCGCAATCGACCCGATCACCCGCGTGCGCCTGCAGGACGAGTTCCTGCGGCTGCAGGCGCAGATGGCCAAGACCGTCGTGTTCGTCACCCACGACATCGACGAGGCGATCAAGATGGGCGACCGCATCGTGCTGCTGCGCGAGGGCGCGCGCATCGCCCAGTACGACACGCCCGAGCGGCTGCTCACCGCGCCGGCCGACCGCTTCGTCGCCGACTTCATCGGCGGCGGCTCGCTCGTCCGCGGTCTCACCCTGGCGCGCGTCGCCGACGCGAAGCTGGCCAGGTGGCCGGTCGTCGACGCGACCGCCGACCGCGACCGCGCGCTGGCGGCGCTGCGCGAGGGCGGCCGCGACGCGCTCGTCGTGCTCGACGGCGGCCGGCCGATCCGCTGGGTCGGCGCCGAGGACCTGCGCAACGGCCATGCGCTCACCGAGGCCGGGGCCCCGATCCGCCGCGTCCTCACCCCCGACGTGACGCTGCACGACGCGCTCGACGAGCTGATCGGCTCCAGCGCGGGCGCGGCGGCGGTCGTCGACGAGGACGGCGTCTACCAGGGCGTCATCGAGCTGCGCACGCTCACCGACGCGGTCGCCGCGATGCGGGACGGGCGATGACCGACGCCGTCCTCGAGCGCCGCCACGCGTCGCGCCTGCCCGCCCGCGTCTTCGTCACGCCGCTGGCGCTGGCGGCGGTCGTCGCCGCCCTCGCCGTCTACCTGAACGCCAGCGACCTCGACGCGATCGAGCGCCGCAACCTCGACCTCGACGTGATCCTGCGCGCCGTCCGCGTCCACGTCCAGCTGACGGTGATCTCCACCGCGATCGTCATCGCGATCGCCCTCCCGCTGGGGATCGCCCTTACGCGTCCGGCCGCGCGGCGCGTGGCGCCGGCCGTCCTGGCGGTCGCCAACGTCGGCCAGGCGGTGCCGTCGATCGGCGTCCTGGCCCTGTTCGCGATGATCATCGGCCTCGGCGCCACCGGCGTGATCTTCGCGCTCGTCCTCTACTCGCTCCTGTCGGTGCTGCGCAACACGATGGTCGGGCTCGACGGCATCGACCGGTCGATCGTCGAGGCGGCCCGCGGCATGGGCATGAGCCGCTGGCGGACGCTGCGGCGCATCGAGCTCCCGCTCGCGGTTCCGGTGATCCTCGCCGGCGTCCGCACCGCGCTCATCCTCAACGTCGGCACCGTCACGCTGGCGACCTTCACGCTCGGCGCGCCCCCGGACGGCAGCGGCGCGCTCGGCGAGATCATCAACAGCGGGCTGCGGCTCGGCCGCCTCGACACGGTGGTGCTGGCCGGCGCCGTCCTCACCGCGGTCCTCGCGCTCCTCGTCGACTGGATCGCCGGTCTGGTCGAGGACGTCCTGCGCCCGCGCGGCCTATGACCACGACCCCCGGAGGCATCCGCATGCGCCTGACCCCGCCACGACTCCTGACCGTCCTGCTCGCCGCGCTGGCGCTGGCCGTCGCCGGCTGCGGCGACGACGACGGCGGCGGCGGATCGGGCGGGACCGTCGCCTCCGGCGTGGACCTCTCGGGCGCCTCGTTCACCGTCGGGTCCAAGGAGTTCACCGAGCAGCTCATCCTCGGCCAGATCACGATGCAGGCGCTGCGCGCCGCCGGCGCGGAGGTGCGCGACCAGACCGGCCTCGAGGGCAGCCTCGCCGCGCGGCGCGCGCTGACGTCGGGCGAGATCGACATGTACTGGGAGTACACGGGCACCGCCTGGGTCACCTACCTCGACAACGAGGAGGGCGTGCCGGACGCCCAGGGCCAGTGGGAGCAGCTGGCCGAGGCCGACCGCGGCAACGGCGTCGCCTGGCTCCCGATCGCCGAGGCCAACAACACATACGCGTTCGCGGTGCGCTCCGACACGGGGACGGAGGTCGACCAGGTGGAGACGCTGTCGGACCTGGCGGAGCTGGCCCGATCCAATCCCGAGCTGGCGACGCTGTGCGTCGGCGAGGAGTTCTCGACGCGGCCCGACGGCCTGCCCGGCGTCGAGGAGACCTACGGCTTCAAGTTCCCCAACGACCAGGTGTCGCTCGTCGGCGACGCCGTCGTGTACGACCAGGTCGCGCGCGGCGACCGCTGCAACTTCGGCTCGGTGTTCGCGACCGACGGGCGCATCGCCGCCAACGAGCTGCGCGTGCTGGAGGACGACAAGGCGTTCTTCCCGTTCTTCAACCCGGCGCTGACCGTGCGGGCGGACGTGCTCGAGGAGCATCCGCAGCTCGAGGAGCTGTTCGCGCCCGTCACCGAGGCGCTGACCGACGAGGTGCTCATCGACCTCAACGCGAAGGTCGACGTCGAGGGCCAGACGCCGGAGGCGGTGGCCGCCGAGTTCCTAGAGGAACAGGGGATCGTGTCGTAGGTAGATGGTTGATCCCACGAGAGGCGCGTCCGGCTGCACGCCCTCCGCGGAATCGACCATCTAGGCGCTGCGCCGCAGGAGCAGCAGTCCGTCCCCGGGCCGGATGGTGGCGGCGGCCGGGTCGTTGAGGTCCAGCTCCTCGCCGTCGCGCGTCATCACGAGCGGGACCGCGCGCCGGTCGAGCAGCGCGCGGTGCGCCGCGACGAACGACACCGGCCGGTCGCCGGCGTGACGCACGGCGTGCGGCGACAGGCGGGGGTCGAGCACGAGCGCCTCCTGGGCGGTGGTGCGGTCCCGGTCGGTGCTCGACAGCACGAGCGACCGGGCGGCCATCTCCGCGCGGCTGATCGCGCGGATGCGCGGGTCGGCCAGCCGCAGCCGGCGCGCGTGCGCGCTGGAGTGCTGCTCCACCACGATCGGCACCGGGCGCTCGGTCACCCGGCTCACGTGGAGGGCCGCGAGCGCGGCGCGCGCGTGGCAGGCCATCGGGTCGGCGCCGCCGTTCGCGCCGGCGAGGAGGACCACGATGTCGGGGTCGACGCCGGCGACGGCGGCCTCGATCGCGGCGTGCTCGTTCGGATCGCCGGGACGCAGGCGGGCGGCCGGGAGACCCGCCGGCGCGTCGTCGAGGAGGGCGAGGACCGTCAGGACGCCGGGATCCGGGATCTCCCGGGCGAGATCGGCGCCCGCCGCGCTCCAGCCGAGCACGAGGACGCGGCGCACCCCGGGCGCCACCGGCTCGAGGGCGAGCGCCGACGCGTCGGCCTCCCCGGCCGACGCGCGGGGGCCGCGCCGCTGCGCGGCCGCGCGGTCGGGCGCCAGCACGATGAGCCCGTCGGCCGCCTCGATCAGCGTGTCGGGGGCGGGCGCGTACTCGGCGCGATCGCCGCGCAGCAGGCCGAGCGGCACCGCCTGCGGGCACCGGCCGAGGGCGTCGCCGAAGCGGGTCCCGGCGAGGTCGCCCGCCGCGACGACGAACGGCACGGCGCCGTCGGGCCCGGTGGGCGCGTCGAGGACGCTCGGGTACTCGGGCAGCGCGACCCCGAGCGCGAGGATCGTGCCGATGTTGCGGTCGCCGGGGACCGCGTCGAACGTGTCGGGCAGCAGCGGCCACACGGAGTCGGCGTTCGACGCGCGCTCGACGTGGACGGCGACGAGCGGCGCGGCGCCGGCGCGGTCGAGGTGATCGGCCAGCGCGGCGCAGGTCTCGAGCGTCTCGAGGTCGGCGACGTCGCGGTCGGTGGCGCGGCCCCCGGCGATCACGATGCCGCGGGCCGCGGCGGCGCCCGCGGCGTCGAGGGCGGACGCGTCGCCGGGGTCGCCGGTGCGCGCGAGGAGCCGGTACGGCCGCCCGGTCTTCGGCGGCATGTCGTCGCGCGTCGGGGCGAGCGCGACCACGGCCGGCCGCCGCTCGCCGGGCTCGGGCTCGAGCGCGGCGAGCGCGTCGAGGACGGCGTCGCGCACCGGGCCGCGTCCGATCACGAGCACGTGCCCGGACTCCGTGACCGGCGGCGCGTCCTCGCTGAGGCGCCGCAGCCCGCGCTCCACCCCGTCGGCGAGCACGGTGAACGCGACGCCGGCGAGGAAGATCAACCCGGTGAAGACCTGGGTGACGCCGACGATGCGCTGGGCGGTCGTCTCGTCGTCGCCGAGCGAGCCGGGATCGAACAGGTGGCGCAGGCCGCTCCACAGCGCCATCCCATAGCTCGAGTGCGCGTCGGCGAGCGCGGCGATCGCCGCGGTGACCAGCCACACGACGACGACCGCGGCCCCGAGGATCGCCAGCCGCCCGCCCGTGCTGCCGGCGGCCGCGGCGAGCGCCAGGCGCCCGCGCCGGCGCCAGCCCAGCCGCGGCCCGCGCGTGTTCCTGGGCGCCGCCGAGCTCACGCGGCTATCCAACCAGACCCGGCACGCCGGGGTTTCGTCTTTTTCGGCGTCGAGGTCACCCAGGTGCGCGCGTTCCACGTCTGCGAGGTCGCCACCCTGCGCGAGCCGTTCGATCTCGTGATCCTCGGGGTCAAGGCCTACGACACGCGCTGGTCCAGCGAGCTCATCCGCCCGCTGCTGAAGCCCGACGGGGCGGCCGTCGGCATCCAGAACGGGATGACCGTCGACGACATGACCGCCGTCTTCGGGCCCGAGCGCACGCTCGGGGCGGTCATCGGGATCGCGGGGAACTGCTTCACCCCCGGCGTGATCGAGCGGCAGGTCGGCCGCTCGGGCACCTGGTTCGCGCTCGGCGCCCCCGACGCCGCCGCGCGCGACAAGGTCGACGCGATGGCGGACGTGCTGAAGCACGCGGGGCGCGTCGACGTCACCGACGACATCCTCTCGGCCAAGTGGATGAAGCTCGTGGCCAACGCCGCCGAGATGGTGCCGTCGGCGATCCTCGGCGTCCCGCTCGTCGAGGCCGCCCACATCCCCGGCATGCGCGAGGTCATGGACGCCGCCGGCACCGAGGCGCTGGCCGCCGGACTGGCGATCGGCCACCGGATGGTGCCGATGTTCGGGCAGGAGGGGATCGAGGACCTCTCCCCCGAGGACTACGCGCCCGCGCTGCTGGACGCCGTGCTCGGCGGCTGGTCGCTGGAGGACACGCGCGTCGCCGTGCTGCAGGACTGGATCAAGGGGCGTCACGCCGAGGGCGAGGAGATCAACGGCCTCGTCGTCGTCGAGCAGCGGCGCCGCGGCGGGCAGGCGCCGGTCAACGAGCGCCTCATGGACGTCGCCCGGCGGATCGAGGCGGGCGAGCTGCAGCCCGATCCCGCCAACGCGCGGCTCCTGGTTCCCGCGCTCGAGCGCTGAGCCCCCGGCGGCCCCGGGGCGGCGACCGGGGATCCGACCGGGGGCCGACCCGGACGCGACCCGGGACCGCCGGTGGGACGGTCATCGGTGTCATCGCCGGACACCGCAGCGCCGGCGCCCCCGACCGGGAGGACCACCATGACCACCACCTCCAGCCGCGCCACCCCGCTGCCCGCGGCGCTCGACATCGTGCGCGGCGTCGCGCTCATCCCGATGGCGTTCGTCGTCGCCAGCACCACCGCGCCGGGCTTCCTGCTGTGCGTGCCCGCGTTCGTCCTCGCCGGGCTGTTCGTCGCGATCCCGCTCGTGGCGCTCGCGGTCGCCGGTCTCGCCGCGGTCGCCGTCGTCGCGATCCCCTACCTCGCGGTCCGGGGCGTCGTCGCGCTCGCCACCGGGGCCGCCCGCCGGCCTCAGGCCCTCGGGCGCTCCTGGGCGCGGCGCACGTCGGCCTCGGCCGCCTCGGCCAGCTCGGCCGCCCGCGCCAGCCGCGGGTCGTCCCTGCTGCCGGCCAGGTTCAGCGCGAGGATCGGCCCGCCCGCGCGCACGACCGACTCGGCCAGGATCGCCGCGGTGATGGCCTCGCCGCGGACGCCCCCGCGCGCGTCCTGAGCGGCGTCGGCGGCCAGGCGCGCGACCTCTGCCGCGAGCTCGACGATCCGCATCGGCGGGTCGGCGGCCTCCGACAGGGCCGCGCGCAGCCGCTCGCCGTGGCCGGGCTCGTCGCGCCGGCGCATCACCGCCATCACGCCGCGGTAGGCGACCGCGTCCTCCTCGGCGAGGTCGAGCGCCCGCTCTCGCAGCTGGGCGGCCCGCGCCTGGCGCACGGGCAGGGCCTCGAGGTCGGAGTCGCGGCGCATCGTGACGGCGGTGACCATCTCCACGAGCGCGGCCGCGAACGCCGCGGTGACGGCGAGGGTCGGGCCTGCGCCGGGCGTGGGATCGGGCGCCGCGACGCCGCGCAGAAGCGTGCTGACGGTGCGATCGGCGAAGCGGGTCATCGTGCCCGCAACGATCGCATCTGACGCGCGCGCATGCGTTCACGCGCGTCCGCGGACGTCGTCGAGCAGCGCCTTCAGGGCCGACGCGTACGCCTCCGAGAACGTCGGGAACGGCTGGATCGTGTCGACGAGCGTGTCGAGCGGGACGCGGGCGCGGATGGCCAGCGTGGCCTGCTGCAGCCACTCCCCCGCCTCGGGCCCGACCGCGTGGGCGCCGGTCAGGCGCTCCCCGTCGCTCACCAGCGTGAGGAACCCGCCGTCCTCGGCGTACGCGCGGCTGTAGGTCGAGGCGCGCGGCACCTCCGCAAGCGTGACGGTGCCCGCGTGCCGGTCCTCGGCCGCCCCGACCGACGCCGCCTGCGGATCGGTGAACACCACGCGGGGCACCGCCTCGTAGGAGGCGGCGCGCGGCTCGCCGAGGATGTTCGCGGCGACCACGTCGGCCTGGTACTTGGCGACGTGCGTGAACGGCCACACGCCGGTGACGTCGCCGATCGCCCACACGCCGTCGCCCGCGTGCAGCCGCTCGTCGACGACGATGCCGCGTGCGGCGGACTCGATGCCCACGGTCTCGAGCCCGATCCCCTCGACCCGCGGCCGGCGGCCGGTCGCCACGAGCAGCCGGTCGCCGCGCACCGCCTCCCCGCCGGCCAGCTCGACCACGTAGCCGTCGCCGTCGCGGCGGGCCGCGGACGCCTCCGCGCCCAGCACGAGCTCGACGCCGTCGCGGCGCAGCGCGTCGGCCAGCGCGTCCCCGAGCGCCGCCGGCTCGCGCGCGAGCAGCCGCTCGGAGCGCTCGACGAGCGCGACCTCCGCGCCGAGACGCCGGGTCGCCTGGGCCAGCTCCACGCCGACCGGCCCGCCGCCGAGCACGACGAGGCGCCTGGGGATCTCGGTCATCGCGGTCGCCTCGCGGTTCGTCCACACGCCGTCGAGGTCGCGCAGCCCGGGGACCGGCGGGAACGCCGGCTCGGAGCCGGTGGCGACGACGACGTGGGCGGCGGTGTGGCGGACCCCGCCCACCTCGACGACCCCGGGGCCGGCGAGCCGGCCGTCGCCGCGCAGCAGCGCGATCCCGGCGTCGGCCAGCCACCGCACCTGGCCGTCGTCGGCGTGGTCGGAGACCATCCAGTCGCGCCACGCGAGCGCGGCGGGCACGTCGATCCGGGCGTGGCCGGCGGCGTGGTCGGCGGCGCGGGCCGCCTCACCCGGCCGCAGGAGCGTCTTGGACGGGATGCACGCCCAGTACGAGCACTCGCCGCCGACGAGCTCGCGCTCGACGACCGCCACCCGCAGCCCGCCCTCCGCCAGCGCGCCGGCGCAGTGCTCGCCGCCGGGGCCGCCGCCGAGGACGATCACGTCGTAGTCGTGGTCGGGGGTCACGTCGGGCCTCCTGGTCGCTGACTTGCGGGCACCCTACGCTGCCGCCACCCGGCTCAGGTGGCGGCAGCGACCATCGGTCCGCCGATGAGTTTCCGGACGCCGCGCGGTCTGGACGACGACACACCACCCCGACCTCTTGGAGGACCGACCCATGGGCGAGATCAACGTGCACATGTTCATGACCCTCGACGGCGTCGTCGACGAGCCGAAGTGGTCGATGGACTTTCCATTCCTCCCCGAGATGGAGAAGACGCTCGGGGCGGTCTGCGACCGGTCGAGCGCGATCCTGCTCGGCCGCAGGACGTACGAGATGTTCGAGCCGGCGTGGTCGACGCGGACCGTCGAGGACGATCCTGGCGCGCCGTTCTTCAACGACACGACCAAGTACGTCGTCACCTCCACGCTGACCGAGGCGACCTGGCGCAACTCGCGGATCCTGGGGCCCTACGACCCTGCCGCGATCCGCCGCCTGAAGGAGGAGACCGACGGCGACATCTTCGTCAGCGGCAGCATCACGCTCGCGCGGGCGCTGCTCGCCGACGGCCTGGTCGACGAGTTGCACGTCTTCCTCTACCCGCTGACGCGCGGGTCCGGGCCGCGCCTGTTCGCCGAGGGCGACGCCCCGGTGCGGCTCGAGCGCTCGGCATGCGAGGCGTACTCGAACGGCATGACGTACCTCGGCCTGCGGCCCCGGCAGTAGGGCACCTCGACGCCACCCGGCGCGGTTGCCGCGCCGGGTGGCAAGGCGTACGGTGGCGAGCATGCCTCCGATCTCACGGGGCTTCCGGGGCCGCCGCCACGCCGACGTCGATCCGGCACGGATCCCTCCCGGCCAGTACCTCACGACCGACTTCCCCGTCCTCTCCGCGGGGCCGACGCCGCGCACGCCGCTGGACCGGTGGACGTTCTCGATCGACGGCGAGATCGACGCGGTCCGCCGGTGGACGTGGGACGAGCTGCTCGCGCTGCCGCAGGAGACCGTGATCGTCGACATCCACTGCGTGACGAAGTGGTCCAAGCTCGACACGGAGTGGACCGGCGTGTCGCTCGACACGCTGCTCGACGGCGTCGAGACGGAGGCCGAGCACATCGTCGCCTGGTGCGACGGCGGGTACACGACGAACCTGCCGCTGGAGGACGTCATGGGCGGCCGGGCGTGGATCGCGCACACCTACGGCGGCGAGCCGCTGGCGCCCGAGCACGGCGGCCCGGCACGCCTGCTCGTCCCGCACCTCTACTTCTGGAAGAGCGCGAAGTGGGTGCGCGGGATCACGCTGACGATCGAGGACCGGCCGGGCTTCTGGGAGGGCTACGGCTACCACGACTACGGCGACCCGTGGCGGGAGCAGCGGTACTGGAGCGATTGACGCCGCGCGCCCCGATCACCTGGCGCGTGGCGACCGTGGTCGCGGTGGTCGACGAGACGCCCACCGCCCGGTCGCTGGTCCTCGACGTGCCCGGCTGGCCCGGCCATCGCGCCGGCCAGCACGTCGACGTGCGCCTGACCGCCGAGGACGGCTACCAGGCCCAGCGCTCCTACTCGATCGCGTCGGCGCCCGAGTCGCCCGAGCTGGCGATCACCGTGCAGGTCGTGCCCGACGGCGAGATGTCCCCGTACCTCGTCGAAGAGGTCCGCCCGGGCGACGAGCTCGAGCTGCGCGGCCCGATCGGCGGCTTCTTCACGTGGCGGGTCGAGGACGGCGGGCCGGTGCTGCTCGTCGGCGGCGGCTCGGGGCTGGCGCCCCTGATGGCGATGCTGCGCCACCGCGCCGCACGGGGCAGCACGGTCGACACGCGCCTGCTCGCGTCGGCGCGCACGATCCGCGACGCGCTCTTCCGCGACGAGCTCGGGACGCTCGGCCCACGCGAGGGGCTGCGGGTCGCGTGGACGCTCACGCGCGAGACGCCGCCCGCCTGGGACGGCTTCACCGGCCGCGTCGACGCCGAGAAGCTCGCCGCGGTCGCGCCCCCGCCCGACGCCGCGCCGCGCTGCTTCGTGTGCGGCCCCACGCCCTTCGTCGAGGCCGTCGCCGACCTGCTCGTGCAGGCCGGCCACGACCCACGCGCCATCCACGCCGAGCGCTTCGGCCCGACCGGGAGCTGACATGTCCGACGACCACACCCTCGACTGCAACGGCGTCGCCGGCCTCCTGCGCGAGGTCCTGGCGCCAGACCCCACGACAACCCACCGCCGCTGTCCCGACTGCGGCGACACGCAGCCCCTGGGCCGCCACCGCGCCTACCGCGGCGCGGGCGTCGTCCTGCGCTGCCCGAGCTGCGACGCGGTCGGCGCCGTCATCGCCGAGCAGGCCTCCGAGCTCGTCCTCCACCTCCGCGGCGCGCTGCTCGTCTCCCGCGCCTGAGCGCGTTCAGGGCGCGAGCACGTCGCAGCGGAGCCCGGGCGCCTGCGCGATGCGGCGGTCGAGCGTGACGAGCGGCGCGCCGATCGCCTCCGCGACGCCCACATACGCCGCGTCGTAGCTGGAGAGGTTCCGGCGCAGCTCCCACGCTCGGCCGGCGACCGCCTCGTACGGCCAGGCGTCGAAGGCCAGGTCCAGCAGGTCCGCGTGAGCCTGGGCGGCCATGTCGGCGCCGATCGTGCCGCGGAGCTCCTGGCGGCGGATCACGTTCGCCACCTCGAACGGGAGCAACCCCGGCGCTGCGAGGTCCGCACCATCGATCGCGTCGGCCGCCCACCGCCCGTCGGGGCCCTCGTCCAGCAGCACGGCGGCGAGGACCGACGCGTCGCACACGACGACCGTCGTCATCGTCGGTCCGCGTCTCGGGCCTCGAGGATCGCCTCCGCGGGTACTCGTGTCCCGGTCGTCTCGACCCGGCGCCGCGCGCGCGCCACCACGTCGGCGACCGTCGGGCGGCTCGCGGACGTGATGAGCATGGTCCGCAGGTACTCCTGGAGCGACTGACCGGACCGCGCGGCGCGAGCCGCGAGCTCGTCTCGCACGTCGTCGGGCACATCACGGATGGTGATCGCGACCCCCATGACGCCAGGATACCTGCGATGCAGGCGTTCTGCAGGCATCACTGCCCTCCGAGCTCGGCGGCCGTGCGGAGGTCGGCGAGGATGCGGTCGATCGTCGCCTCCATCAGCGCGCGGGCCTCGGCCACCGCGCGGGGGCCCGCGGCCGCGATCGCGGGGGCGGCGCTCCCGGCCATCATGTCGATGAGCACGGCCGCGGCGGGCTCGCCGTCGACGCGCTCGGGCATCGCCTCGACCAGCTCGCTGCCGAGGTCGACGAGGATCAGGCCGGTGCGCAGGAGGTCGGCGACGTAGTCGTACGCGACGCCGCGGTTCGTGATGGTCATGGCCGGCTGAGGCGCCGGCGCCCGCAGGCTCGCCCCCCGCGGCCTCAGCAGTCGCCGGGCGGCAGGTGCGCCATCGCCCACTGGGCGATCTGCTCGAGCGCGGGCATGAGCGCGCGCCCGCGCGGGGTCAGCGCATAGGTCACGGTGACCGGCGGCCCCTCGTCGACCGTGCGCTCGATCAGGCCGCCGGCGGTGAGGTCCGAGAGGCGGTCCGACAGCACGGAGTCGCTGATGCCGTCGATCGCGCGAGAGAGCTCGCGGAAGCCGGCCGGGCCCGCGCTCAGGCGCCCGAGGACCACCGCGTTCCAGCGCTTGCCCAGGAACCTGAAGGCCCGCGCGAGCGCGTCGGCCCGCGGCACGCACGCCTCGGGGTCGTGCCGGTCGGGGCTGATCGTCGGCGTGTCGGTCGTGGCGGCGATGACGATCACGATAGCAACAACGAAGGCGCTACTATTTCCGAAGCCGCTTTCATCGCAGGTGCAGACCGGAAGGTGACCCGATGCCGGACTACGGACACGACCTCAGATTCGGAACGTTCATCACCCCGCAGTCGGCGCAGCCGGACACCGCCGTCGCGCTCGCCCAGCTCACCGAGCAGGTCGGGCTCGATCTCGTGACGTTCCAGGACCACCCGTACCAGCCGGCCTTCCTCGACACCTGGACGCTCTTGTCGTGGGTCGCCGCCCAGACCGAGCGCGTCCACGTCGCGCCGAACGTCGCCAACCTCCCGCTGCGCCCGCCGGCCGTCCTGGCCCGCGCCGCCGCCAGCCTCGACCTCCTGTCGGGCGGCCGCGTCGACCTCGGGCTCGGCGCGGGCGGGTTCCCCGACGCGATCGCGGCGATGGGCGGACCGCGCCGGTCGCCCGGCGAGTCCGTCGACGCGCTCTCCGAGGCGATCGACGTCATCCGGTCCATCTGGGACACGTCCGCGCGCGGCGGCGTGCGCGTCGAGGGCGAGCACTACCGCGTCCGCGGCGCCAAGCGGGGTCCCGCGCCGGCGCACGACATCCCGATCTGGCTGGGCGCCTACAAGCCGCGAATGCTGCGCCTCACCGGGCGCAAGGCCGACGGCTGGCTGCCCTCGCTCCCCTACCTGGACCTCGCCGACGTGCCCGCCGCCAACCGCACGATCGACGAGGCGGCCGAGGCCGCCGGCCGCTCCCCGCGCGAGATCCGGCGCCTGATCAACATCAACGGGAGCTTCGGCGCGCCCGGCGGCGGTCTCCTCCAGGGCCCGGCGGAGCAGTGGGTCGAAGACCTGCTCCCGTTCGTCCTCGAGCTCGGCTTCTCGACGTTCATCCTGAGCGGCGACGACCCGCGGGCGATCCGCACGTTCGCCGAGGAGGTCGCCCCGGCGTTGAGCGACGCGGTCGCACGGGAGCGGCGCGCAGCGGGCACGCCGACCGGCCCGGCCCGCGGGCCGGCCGCCCTCGCCGCGCGGGCTCCGGGGATCGACTACGACGCGATCCCCGCCGACCTGGCGCCGCGCGCCGTGGAGCCGGGCGACCGCGCCTACCCCACCGTGCGCTCCACCTACGTGCATCGCGGTGCGCCCGGCCTCGTCCTGCGGCCGGCAGACGCCGCGGAGGTCCGGTCCGCGCTGCTGTACGCGCGCGAACAGGACGTCGAACTCGCCGTCCGCAGCGGCGGCCACGGCATCAGCGGCCGCGCGACCACCGACGGCGGCATCGTCATCGATCTCGGCGCGCTCGACCGCGTCGAGGTGCTCGACCCGGCCACCGGGCGCATCCGGGTCGGCGCCGGCGCGCGCTGGGGCGAGGTCGCCCAGGCGCTCGCCCCGTACGGGCTCGGCATGAGCTCGGGCGACTACGGCGACGTCGGCGTCGGCGGGCTGGCCACCGCCGGCGGGATCGGCTTCTTCGCCCGCCGTCACGGGCTGACGATCGACCACGTCGTCGCCGCCGACGTCGTGCTCGCCGACGGCCGGCTCGTGCGCGCGGACGGCGAGCAGCGGCCCGACCTGCTGTGGGCGCTGCGCGGGGCGGGCGGCAACTTCGGGATCGTCACCGCGTTCGAGCTCGACGCCTACCCGGTCGGCGACGTCGTGTTCGCGACGATGACGTTCGACGCCGCCGACACGGCCGGCCTGCTCGAGGCCTGGGGCGACGCGATCGAGCGCGCGCCGCGCGAGCTGACGAGCTTCGCGACGCTGATCGCCCGCGGCGACCGCCGCTACGCGCAGGTGTACTCCGTGTACGCCGGCGACGACGTCGACGCGGCCGCCTCGGCGCTGTCGCCGCTGCTGGACGTCGGCCCGGTCCTGCGCCAGCAGGCACAGCTCGTCCCCTACCCGTCGATCATGTCGCCCCACGGCGGGATGCACGTGGGCGGCGGCCCGCCGGCCGTGCGCGCCGGCCTGTTCGACCAGGTGACGCCCGGCGTCGCGGCGGCGCTGACGGGGCTGCTCGACTCCGGCACCAGCTTGTTCGTGCAGCTGCGGTCGGTCGGCGGCGCGGTCAACGACGTCCCCGCCGACGCGACCGCCTACGCGCACCGCACCCAGACGGTGTCGGTGAACGCGGTCGGGCTCTCGGTGGGCGAGCTGAACGCGCACTGGGACGCCGAGGTGCATCCGCTCGCCGACGGCCTGTACCTGAGCTTCGACACCGACCGGCGGCCGGAGCGCCTGCACGACGCGTTCCCGAGACCGACCCTCGACCGGCTGCGGGCGCTGAAGGCGACCTACGACCCCGACGACGTCTTCAACCGCAACTTCCCGATCCCGCCGGCCGAGGCGACCCCGCCGGCGTGGCCGGAGCGGCTCGCGAGCTGACGCCGGCGTGCCGGCCGGGCCGGGCGCGCGGGCGGACGTGACACGCCCGCCCGCTCGCCGCGCCCGCTAGAGGAGGCGCGTGTGCCCGCGCACGACGCGGCCGCGCGCGTCGACGCCCCGCACCCGCAGCGCCGGGTCCTTCGACTGCGACGGGACTCGCAGGCGCGTGCCGGACACCGGCCTCCACGTGCCGCCGACGCGCAGGTGCGCGCGGACCTTGCGCAGCTTGCCGCCCGCCACCCGCCAGCGCAGCGTGCGGCCGTCGCGATGGATCCGCACGTGCGCGCCGGAGCGGCCGAGGCGCAGCGCGGGGCCGGTCGAGCGCCACGGCTTCTCGCACGCGATCGCGGGCACCTGGACGTCGGGCGATCCCATCAGCGGCGCGGTCGGCGCCTTCTCGGATCCGCAGTACAGCGCCGAGCCGCCGAGCACGACGATCGCGTCGCCCTTGCGCGAGCGGCCGAGCGAGCCGCCCCGCTTCGTCGCCGCCGCGCGGTGGTGCAGCGGGATGACCGTGTCCAGGCGCGTGCCGCGCTGCGCGACCGGGGCGTCGGCCGCGGAGGCGCCGCCGGCGCTCGCGGCCTTCAGCGCGCTCGTCGACGCGGCCGCGCACGGGCCCGCGGGCGGGCTCTCCACCGACGAGACCACGGCGGCGCCCACGTCGGCCGAGTTCAGCTCGGTGTTCGGTGACAGGAACGACAGCGTGGACGAGTGCACCACGTCGAACAGCTGCCCGCCGTTCGGCGCCGCGACGGGCGTGAACGGCGCGGCGTCGGTCCAGGGCAGCCAGGTGCCCCGGTTGAGCGCGCTGGCCATGCCGACGATGCCGTCGTTGGGGGTGTAGTACGTGCCGACGCCGACGTTCACGCCGACGTGGTCCCCGCCGAGGGTGGTCACCGGGCAGCCGATCGACGTGGTCGGGTTCCAGCCCCCCAGCCACGACGACGTCAGCTCCTCGATGACGTCCTCGCCGAGGCCCTGATAGGCGGCCTCGACCGCGTCCTCGGCGAGCTCGCACGCGAGCTGCTCCCACGACTCCTTCAGCTTCGAGCAGGCCCCGCCCGCGTTGACGAGCGCCACCGTCAGGTCGGCGCCGAAGGAGCCGGTGTGCGGGGTGCCGATCGTCGTCAGGCTCGCCACCGTCACCGGCGAGCCGCCGCCGCGCAGCTGCGTGATCGCCGCGCGCGACCACAGGCCGCCGTCGCTGTGGCCGACGAGCTGCACGGTCGTGATCCCGTAGCTGCTGTTGAGGAAGCGCAGGAACGCGACGAGCGCCGCCTGGTTGCCGGCCAGCTCGCCGTTCGAGTCGATCACGGTCGAGCCGTCGGCCGGGATGTCCGGCGTCGACCGGCCGCCGAGGCACGACGCCGCGACCGGCGTGCCGACGTTGGCGATCGGCGCGACGAACACGGGCAGACCGGCGCCGTCGAGCGACGCGGCGGTGCCGGTCGCGTTGCCCCACGTCGGGCCGCGGTCCGTCGTCGCGCACGCGGGCGTCGAGAACGGCGAGCTGGAGTTGAACCCGCCGACGAGGACGACGGCGTTCGTCCCGAACGGCGCGGACTGCTGCGCCGGGGTGATCGTGTCCGCCGGCACGGTCGGCGAGACCGGGTCGAGCGGGGGTGTGACCGGCTCGAGCGGCGGGTTGACGGGCTCGAGCGGCGGGCCGTCCTGGGCCCGGGCGGCGGACGCGGCGACGAGCACCAGCAGCGCCGCGCTCAGCAGCGCCGCGGCGCCGGCGCAGCGGCGCGTGACCTTCCTGGCAGCTTCTCCCATGCGCGCCAGCGTAGGGATCCGGTCGGCGCCGCTCGCAATGATCAGCCCGTCGCGACCTCGCGTGCCATCTCGGCGACGAGGATCAGCGCGCTGAACAGGCCGACCTGCCGCAACAGCCCGGCCAGGTACGTGAGCGCCGCGGCCCGCAGCACCGTGCGCACGGCCGCGGTCTCGGCGGGGTCGGTCAGGCCGCTGCGCGAGACGAGGTCCAGCGCGCGGCGGCTGGCGCCCAGCTCGACCGGCAGCGTCGCCAGCGCGAACGCCACGAGCCCGGCGACGTACGCGATCGACGCGGCCATGAGCAGCGGGATCCCGAACCAGAAGCCGCCCAGGAAGAACAGCCACGAGAACGGCGCCAGCGCGGCCAGCGGCTCGCCGATCGCCTTGCGGATCCGGTAGGCGCGGCTGCCGGCCGCGTCCTGGTAGGCGTGGCAGGCCTCGTGGGCGGCGATCGCCAGCGCCGCCACGCTCGCCTCCGTCGCCACCGGCGGCGACAGCCGCAGCACGCCGGCCACCCCGTCGTAGTGGTCGGTCAGGGCGCCGGGCGCCATCTCGATGCGCACCCGATGCAGGCCCTGCGCATCGAGCAGGGCGCGCGCGACCTGGGCGCCGGTCACCCGCAGGCGGTTGGGCACGCGCCGGAAGCGGGCGAACTCCTCGCGCACGCGCTGCTCGGCGAGCAGCCCGGCGACGAGCGGCAGGAGCAGGAGGAGCCACAGCAGCGCGAGCACATGGCGCGTCCTACCCGATCCGGCGCCGCGGCGCGGTCTCGGGCGGGCCCTCAGGCGGCGGCGCCGTGCGCGGGATCGGCGCCGTTGACGACCCCGAGGATCGCGCTGGTGTCGGTCTCCGCCAGCACGAGGCCGATCGCCCCGAGCACCTCGGCGCGATCCCCCAGCCGCGCCGACACGACCCGCGCGTCGTCGCGGATCGCCGGGATCGTCGCCTCGGCGATGCCGGCGCGGACCGCGTCCACGAGCACGTCGCCGGCAAGCACCATGTCGCCGCCGACGATCACGAGATCCGGGTTGAACACGTTGCAGACCGCGCCGGCCGCCCGTCCGACGGCGCGGCCGGCGTCGACGAACAGGCGCCGGCTCCCCTCGTCGCCCGCGCGGGCCAGGTCGATCGCGTCGTGCAGCGTCACGTCGTCGCCGTGCAGCGGGCGCAGCGTGCCCAGCAGCGCCGGCGCGGCGGCGACCGTCTCCAGGCAGCCGCGGTTCCCGCAGCGGCAGATCGCCCCGCCGGGGTCGACGACGACGTGGCCGAGCTCGCCGGTCAGCCCCCGGTGGCCGCGCACGAGCTGGCCGCCGAGCACGAGCCCGGCGCCGATGCCGGCCGACAGCATCACGTAGAGCACCGCGTCGGCGCCGCGGCCGGCGCCGTCGCGCACCTCGGCCAGCGCGCCGAGGTTGGCGTCGTTGTCGATGAGCACGGGCCGCCCGAGCCGCTGCTCGAGCTCCTCGACGGGCGCGAACGCCGGCCAGCCGGGCAGGATGTGCTCGCCGCGCTCGGCCCGGCCGCGCACGACCGGCGCCGACACGGCCACGCCGACGCCGACGGTCCGCTCGAGGCTCATCCCGGCCCGCTCGAGCACCTCGTCGACCATCTCCACGGCGACGTCGATCGCGGCGGCGCTGTCGTGGTCGACGTCGAAGTCGCGCTTGGCCTCGGCGTGCACGGTGCCCGACAGGTCGGCCACCGCGACGCGCACGAACGCGTGCCCGAAGTCGATGCCGACCGCGGTGCCGGCGGCGGGCGTCAGCGACAGCGCCATCGGCGGGCGCCCGACCGCGCTGCCCTCCCCCGGCGCCGGATGCTCGACGACGAGCCCGTCGGCCTGCAGCTCGGAGACGAGCTTGGAGACCGTGGTGCGCGACAGGCCGGTCGCGCGGATCAGGTCGACCCGGCTCGCCGACCCGGACCGCCGCAGCACGTCGATGATCCGCAGGCGGTTGCGCCGGCGCGGCGCCCCGGGCGTCCCGAGAGGCTCGGTCATGCGCGCGACTCCGTCATCGGCGGCCCACCATAGCCGCGGGCGGCGGGGCCGCGACCGCGAGCGCGAACACGGCGCGGAACGCGCCGCCCGGCGCGACGAGCGGCAGGCCCCGGCCGGTGCGCAGCGCGTCGGTGATCGCCGTCATCGGCTCGAGCGAGACGACGTCGGCGTCGGTCGGCGCGAACACCTGCGCGGCCGGGTAGCCGGCCTCCAGCGCGACCGCCAGGCGCCAGCCGCCGCCGCGCACGGCCATGACCGCGCCGGGCGCCAGGCCCGCGAAGCCGACGTCCAGGCGCCGGGCGCCGAGCGGCGCCGCCTCCGCCGCCTCGGTCACCGCGGGCCCGCACGGCAGGCCCCACGCGTCGGCCGCGAGCCGGTCGCGCTCCGGCAGCTCGAGCACCCAGCCGTGGCGGGCGACCCCGGGCAGGCGCAGGTACGGATGCCATCCGAACGCGACCGGCACCGGCACTCGGCCGGTGGCGTGCAGCGTCGTGACGATGCGCAGCCCGCCGTCTTCGAGGACGAGCTCGATGTCCAGCCGGTGCGGGAACGGGAACGGCCCGCCCTCCTCCCCCGGGTGCGTCAGCGTCGCGGCGAGCGTGGCGTCCTCGGCCCGCAGGCGCCACGCCCCCGCGGGCGCGGCCAGGCCGTGGATCGCCAGCCCGTTGACGTCGCGGCCGACCGTGGGCCCGCCCACGTCGAGTCGCACGTCGCGGCCGGCGGCGCTGAAGCAGTCTGCGCCGACGCGATTGGCCCACGGGTGCAGCAGCGTGATCCCGGCGCTCACGCCGTGGACGGTCGCGGGCGGCGGCAGCTCGTCGGGGCCGACGAGCAGCTCGCGGCCGGCGTGGCGCAGGGAGGTGACGGCCAGGAGCCCGTCGGCGGCGGCGGCGGCGAGCTCCAGCGGACCTCGCCGCAGCCTGACGCTCGCCGCGACCGGGGAGCTCACCGCAGTCCGAGCAGCACGTCGACCACGAGCTGGTCGAGCGCTTCGTTGTGGTAGCCGCGCTCGGCCAGCTCGTCGAGGCGGTCGGCCTCGGCCTTCAGCGCGTCGGCCTCGGAGGCGCCGCCGCAGCTCGCCTGCGCGAGCTCCGGCGTCGACGCGGCCGCGAGCGCCTCCTGCACCTCGGGCAGCGAGTCGAAGCGCTGAGCGCGCTCGGCGAGCGCCCGGTAGGTGCGCATGCAGCCGGCCGCGAACGCCCAGACCCCGTCGGGGTCCTCGTTGCGGTAGGGGTGCGCGTCGAAGTGCAGCGGCCCGTCGTAGCCGCTCCGCTCGAGCAGCCGGACCAGCAGGAATGCCTCCTTGAGGTCCTCGGCGCCGAAGCGGAAGTCCTGGTCGTAGCGGCCGATGCGCTGGGCGTTGAGGTCGATGTGGAAGAGCTTGCCGGCCCACAGCGCCTGCCCGACGGCGTGGTGGAAGGACAGCCCGGCCATCGTCTCGTGCGCCACCTCGGGGTTGACGCCGACCATCTCCGGGTGCTGGAGCGTCGAGATGAAGTGCAGCGCGTGGCCGACGGTCGGCAGGAAGATGTCGCCGCGCGGCTCGTTGGGCTTGGGCTCGATCGCGAAGCGCATCTCATAGCCCTGGCCGATCGCGTAGTCGCACAGCACGTCGATCGCCTCGCGGTAGCGCTCGAGCGCGTCCCGCGGGTCCTTGGCCGCGCCGACCTCGACGCCCTCGCGCCCGCCCCAGAAGTCGTAGACCTCGGCGCCCAGCTCGGCGCCCAGGTCGATCGACCGCATCGCCTTGCCGATCGCGGCGCGGCGCACGCCGCGGTCGTTGCTCGTGAACGCCCCGTCCTTGAACGCCGGGTGCTTGAACAGGTTGGTGGTCGCCATGCCGACGCCGAGGCCGGTCTCGTCGAGCGCCGCCTTGAAGCGCGCCACGATGCGGTCGCGCTCGGCGGGCGGGGTCCCCCACGGGACGAGGTCGTCGTCGTGGAGGGAGATCCCCCACGCTCCCAGCTCGGCGAGCTTGCGCACGGAGTCAACGGGATCGATCCAGGCCCGCGTCGGCTCGCCGAACGGATCGCGTCCCGGGTTGCCGACCGTCCACAGCCCGAAGGTGAAGCGATGCGTTCGCGTGGCCGTCGACCCGGCGGCAGCGGTGCTCATGGCGCAGATTCGTAGCAGGACGGAGCGAGTTCCGTCAAAGTGCAGGCGCAATCCGGGGCTTGAGCGCCTTAGTTTTGGTTGGAACTTGACATTACGTTTCGAAATCGGCGACAGTCGCGCGGCACGATGGGGTCGGTCACGGAACAGATGTGCGCGACGGTGCTCGTCGGCATCGCCGTCGGAGAGGAGCGGATGGGCGTCGCCGTGCGCGACGCCGGCCGCGGCCTCGACGCGGAGCGCTGGGCGCCGACCGACGCGCCCGCCGCGGCCGCCGTCCTGCTCGCCGACCTGCTGCGCGAGCACGACGTCGCCCGCGACCGGATCGCCGGCGCGGGCGCCGCGCTGAGCGGCGACGCCCAGCGACGGGCGCATGACGCCGCCGACCTGTCGGCGGCGCTGGGCCTCGACGTCCGCGGCGACCGCGCGCTCCACGCCGCCGCGCTCGGCGAGTGGTCCGAGGGCGCGGCGCGCGGCGCGCAGCTCGGCGTGCTCGTGCGGCTCGACGACCGCATCGGCGTGGCGATCGTGAACGACGGGAGGATCTTCTCCGGTGCCCACGGCGGGGCCGGCGAGCTCGGACACGTGCTCGTCGACCCCGCCGGGGCGCTCTGCCGCTGCGGGAACCGCGGGTGCCTGGAGACCTACGTGTCGTCCGGCGCGCTGTGCGAGCAGCTCCTGCGCTCGCACGGGCCGCTGGGCATCGAGCAGGTCCTCGCGCTCGCCGCGGCCGGCGACCGGGGCTGCCGGCGCGTCCTGCACGACGCCGGCCGCCACGTCGGCCGGGCGCTCGCCGGCCTCTGCAACGCGATCGACCCGGACGTCGTGGTCCTCGGCGGGACGCTGGCGGTCGCCGGCGACGTCCTGCTCGAGCCCGTGCGGACGGCGATCGCCCAGCACACCGTTCCCGGCGCGGCGATGCGCGTCGAGGTCATCACGAGCGCCCTGGGGGAGCGCGCCGAGCTGCTCGGCGCCCTGGCGCTTGCCGCAAGTCCACCACCACCCGCCTACGCCGGCGCGACCGGCGCGGCGACGACCAGGAGGAGAGAGGGATGAGGTACCACGGAAGCGTCCACCGCGCGCTGCTCTCGACGGCAGCGATCGGTGCGGCGGCCCTGGCGCTGGCCGCGTGCGGCTCCAGCGACGACGACGGCGACACCGCCGCGAGCACCGGCGCCGCGACGAGCGCCTCGACGGCCGCTGCCGACAGCGGCGGCGGCGAGGCCCAGAAGGTCGCGGTCCTGCTGCCCGACACGCAGAGCTCGGTGCGCTGGGAGACCGCGGACCGGCCGCTGCTGCAGGCCGCGTTCGACGACGCCGGCGTCCCCGTCGAGATCCACAACGCGCAGGGCGACAAGTCCACCCAGCAGCAGCAGGCCGAGCAGGCGATCACCAACGGCGCGAAGATCCTCCTGCTCACCAACCTCGACTCCGGGTCGGGCGCGGCGATCCAGAACCTGGCCGCCGCCAAGGGCGTGAAGGTCATCGACTACGACCGCCTGACGCTGAACGGCAAGGCCGACTACTACGTCTCGTTCGACAACGTGAAGGTCGGCGAGCTGCAGGGCCAGGGCCTCGTCGACTGCCTCGAGGCGGCCGGCGTCGAGAAGCCGAACGTGGCGGTCCTCAACGGCTCGCCCGACGACAACAACGCGACGCTGTTCGCGCAGGGCTACAACTCGGTCATCGACCCGAAGTTCGAGTCCGGCGAGTGGGTCGAGGTGGCCGATCAGTCCGTGCCCGACTGGGACAACCAGCAGGCGCTGACCATCTACGAGCAGATGCTCCAGAAGGCCGACAACAAGATCGACGGCGTGCTGGCCGCCAACGACGGCCTCGCCAACTCCGTCGTCTCGGCCCAGAAGGCCCGCAAGCTCGACCCGATCCCGGTCACGGGTCAGGACGCGACGCTCCAGGGCCTGCAGAACATCCTCGTCGGCGACCAGTGCATGACCGTCTACAAGGCGATCAAGGCCGAGGCCGACGCCGCGGCGCAGCTGGCGATCGCGCTGTCCAAGGGCGAGGAGCCGCCGGCCGGGCTGGTCAACGGCGAGTCCGACGACGGCCAGCGCCAGGTCCCGTCGGTGCTGCTGACGCCGGTCGCGGTGACGACGGACAACATCGCCGACACCGTGCTGGCCGACGACTTCGTCAAGCGTGACGAGCTCTGCGCCGGCAAGTTCGCGAAGGCCTGCGAAGAGGCGGGTATCTGACGATGACCACCGCGGCGGGGCGCCCTTCGGGGCGCCCTGCCCCGCTGTTGGAGCTGCGGGGCATCTCAAAGGCGTTCGGCGCCGTGCAGGCGCTCTACCGCGTCGACCTCGAGGTCCACGCCGGCGAGGTGCTGGCCCTGGTCGGCGACAACGGCGCCGGCAAGTCGACGCTGATCAAGTCGATCGCCGGCATCCACCCCATCGACGAGGGCGAGATCCTCTTCGACGGCCGGCGGGTGACGATCCACGGGCCCAAGGACGCGGCCCGTCTCGGCGTGGAGGTCGTCTACCAGGACCTCGCGCTGGCCGACAACCTCGACGTCGTCCAGAACATGTTCCTCGGGCGCGAGGAGGTGACGGGCCCGCTGCGGGCCCTGCACGAGACGCGCATGGAGCGGCGGGCCCGCGAGACGCTCGCCACGCTGTCGGTCACGACGATCCGCTCGGTGCGCCAGCGGGTCGCCGGCCTGTCGGGCGGCCAGCGGCAGTCGGTCGCAGTCGCCAAGGCGGTGATGTGGAACTCGAAGGTCGTGCTCCTCGACGAGCCGACCGCCGCGCTCGGCGTCGCGCAGACGCGCCAGGTGCTCGACCTCGTGCGCCGGCTCGGCGAGCAGGGCCTCGGCGTGATCCTCATCTCCCACAACCTGCACGACGTGTTCGAGGTCGCCGACCGCATCACGGTCCTGCGCCTCGGCCAGAACGTCGCCGAGTTCCGCACGTCGGAGACGAGCCAGGCGAAGGTCGTCGAGGCGATCACGGCCGGGGCGCTCAGCCACGTGCCGGGCCAGCAGGAGGAGACGTCGGGCGCCACCCACGCGGCGGTTCATGGCTACAACGAGGTCACCGGGGTGGTCGAATGAGCACGCCGGTCATCGACCCCACCCAGCACGAGACCGCGATCGACCGCGCGCCGACCGGCGACTCGCTGGGCGCCTACGTCGCCCGCTGGTGGGCCGAGGTGCGCTCCGGCGAGCTCGGCTCGCTCCCGATCTTCGTCGGGATGGTGATCATCGTCATCGTCTTCCAGGCGCAGAACGCGAACTTCCTCACCGCCGGCAACTTCCTGAACCTGGTCATCCAGGCGGCGGGGATCATGACCATCGCGATGGGCGTGGTCTTCGTCCTGCTGCTGGGCGAGATCGACCTGTCCGTCGGATACGTCAGCGGCGTGGGCGGCGCGATCGCGGCGCTCCTGACGCTGCCGGGCGGCAACTGGGAGTTCGCGGGGCTGCCGGCGGTGATCGTCGTGCTGATCGTCGGCCTCGGCATCGGCGCGCTGAACGGACTGCTGTTCACGAAGATCGGGATCCCGTCGTTCGTCGTGACGCTCGCCGGCCTGCTGGCCTGGAACGGCGCGGTGCTGCTGATCATCGGCGACAAGGGCACCGTGATCATCCAGAGCCAGCTCATCATCGACCTGGCCAACGGCTTCATCTCCGACACCGCCTCCTACGTCCTGGTGGCCGCGGGGGTCGTCGGCTTCGCGGCCGTGCAGGTCGCGAGACACCGATCGCGCCGGGCGGCCGGCCTGCCCGCGGACCCGGTCTCGCTGCTGGTCCTGCGGGTCGTCGCGCTGGCGGTCGCGCTGTTCGCCGCCGCATGGGTCGCCAACCAGGACCGCGGCGTCCCGTACGTCGTGCTGATGCTGGCCGGCCTGTACGTCCTGTGGACGTGGGTGCTGAACCGCAGCCGCTTCGGCCGCCACGTGTACGCGATCGGCGGGAACATCGAGGCGGCGCGCCGCGCCGGCATCCCCGTCGACACCGTGCGGATCGCCTGCTTCGCGCTGTGCTCGATGATGGCGACGCTCGGCGGCGTCGTGCTCGCCTCGCGCCTGACGTCCGTCGACACCGGCGCGGGCGGCGGCACGATCCTCCTGTACTCGATCGCTGCGGCGGTCATCGGCGGCACCTCGCTGTTCGGCGGGCGCGGCTCGATCAAGGCCGCGGTGCTGGGCGCGATCGTGATCGCGTCGATCGACAACGGCCTGGGCCTCCTCGGCCTGGCGGCCGGGACGAAGTTCATCATCACCGGCCTCGTGCTGCTGGCGGCGGTCACCGTCGACTCGCTGGCCCGGCGCAACCTGGCGGGCGCGGGACGGGCCTGAGCGTGCGCCCGGCGCGGCGGTCCGCCGCGCCGGGCGTCACACCGGGAGCGGGCCGGGCTCCTTGATCGTGCGCAGGACGAAGTTGGAGCGCACGTCGCTGACGTGCGGCAGCGTCAGCAGCGTGTCGAACAGCAGCCGCTCGTAGGCGGCCAGGTCGGCGACGGCGACCTCGAGCAGCACGTCGCCCTCGCCCGAGACGATGTGGGCGGCGACGACCTCCGGCGTCCGGTCGAGCGCCTCGGCGATCGCGGCCGCGGTGCGGTCGCTGTGGCGGTCGACCTTCAGCGTCACGAACACGGTGAGCCCGAGACCCAGCCGCGCCCGGTCGAGGTCGGCGCGGTAGCCGCGGATGACGCCGTCGCGCTCGAGCGCGCGCAGGCGCCGCAGGCACGGCGACGGCGACAGGTGCAGGCGCTCGGCCAGCGCGGCGTTCGCGATGCGGCCCTCGCGCTGGAGGATCTCCAGCATCCGGCGGTCGGTGGCGTCCAGGGGCATGATCATCTCCTCTGCGGTCGCAGCGTGGCAGATCATTGCGCAAACGCCGCATGCTCGGGATGGGATCGGTCATCATCTGCCCAGGGATCCGCGCGACACTGCTCCAATGACGGGCACGCTGACCACGCGCACCGCGGCGGCCCTCTACCTCGGGGCGCTGCTGGGCCCCGGCGTCCTGATCCTCCCCGCGCTGGCCGCCGAGGCCGCCGGGCCGGCATCGGTCGTCGCGTGGGCCGCGCTGCTGGCGATCTCGGCCCCGCTGGCGTTCGTGTTCGCGGGCCTGGGCGTGCGCCAGCCCGAGTCCGGCGGCACCGCCGCGTACGCGCGCCGCGCCTTCGGCCGGCGCGCCGGGGCCGTGACCGGCTGGTGGTTCCTGGCCGGGGTCGTGGTCGGCGCGCCCGCGGTCGCGCTCATCGGCGGGCTCTACGTGGCCGAGCTCCTCGGGACCGGGCGCGGCGGCGCGATCGCGGCGGCCGCCGGCATGATCGCCGCCGTCGCGGTGGCGAACGCGGTCGGGCTGCGCGCGACTGCCCGCCTCCAGCTCGGGCTCGCCGGCGTGCTCGCCGCGCTGCTGCTCGTGGCGGTCGTGAGCGCGCTGCCCGAGAGCCGCGCCGGCCACTGGACGCCGTTCGCCCCGCACGGGTGGACGGCGATCGGGACGGCGGCGAGCCTGCTGATGCTGTCGTTCGTCGGCTGGGAGGCCGGCTCGCACCTCGTCTCCGGCCTCGCCGACCCGGCGCGCCAGCTCCCGCGCGCGATCTTCACCGCCCTCGGCGCGATGACGGTCCTCTACCTGGGGCTGGCGGTGGCGACGGTGGGCGTGCTCGGCACGGCGGCGCCGTCGGACGTCCCGCTCGCCGACCTCATGGGCGCCGGGCTGGGCTCGGCCGGCCGCACGATCACCGCGGTCCTCGCGGTCCTGCTGACGATGGGGACGATGAACGCCTACGTGGCCGCCGCCGGCAACCTCGCGGGCGCGCTGGCCGCCGAGGGCTCGGCCCCGCGCGCGTTCTCCCGGCGCGGGCGCGTGCTCATCGCCTTCGCCGTGGCGAGCGCGGTGCTGCTGGCGCCGCTGGCGGCCGGCGCGATCGACGTGGACGCGCTCGTGGCCGCGTGCAGCGCGTGCTTCCTGGCCGTCTACGTGATGGGGACGGCGGCCGGCTCGCGCCTGCTCTGCGGCCCGGTGCGGTGGGCGGCCCGCGCGGCGCTCGTGGCGGTCGTCGCCGTGCTGGCGTTCTCGGGGCCGTTCGTCCTCGTGCCCGCCGTCGTCGCCGGCGCGGCCGTGCTCGCGCTGCGCCGGGCGCGCCCGGCGGGCGTCGCTACGCCGAGCGCGTGCGAAGCCCGTCGAGCGCCATCCGGATGACCTGGTCGCGCTGCTCGTCGCTCACGTAGGTGGCGGCGGTGATGCCCGCCAGCATGCGCAGGACGGCGTCGAAGTCGGCGTCGGCGCGAATCTCGCCGGCGGCCTGGGCCCGGCGGAACAGCGGCTCGCTGGCGGCGACCATCGCGGCACGGCAGTCGTGCATCGTCACCGAGTCGCGGTTGAGACCCTCCTTGATCGCCATCTTCGTGGCGACGTACCCGGCGAAGCGGTCGACCCAGGCGGCGAACGCCTCCCACGGCGGCAGCTCGGCGAGCTCGCGCGCGGTGTCGCAGAGCTCCTCGACCTCGCCGAGGTAGACGGCGTCGAACAGATCCTGGCGGGTCGGGAAGTTGCGATACAGCGTGGCGATGCCCACGTCGGCCCGGCGGGCGATCTCCTCGAGCGGCGCCTGCGCGCCCTCGGTCGAGAACACGTCGCGCGCCGCGCTCAGGAGCGCGTCGTAGTTGCGCCGGGCGTCGGCCCGCTGCGGCCGGCGAGCGGCGACGGTCGGGATCGGTGTGGCCGGTTCGGACATTGTTCGTGGGACTGATTCTAGCCAACCGGAGACTCGCCTCCGGTATAGTGGAGGCCATCCTCCACATCACGGACATATCAACACCCGCCTCCCCGCGCCGCGCCGTACGCGCGCACGAGGGCGTCGTGAGCCAGTGGCTGCGCGAGCAGACCACCGAGTCGCGCGACGCCTCGCCCGCGCCTGCCCGGAGCGCGGACCGGGTCGAGGCCCAGACCACTTCGGCGGCGAGCGTGCGCGAGCGCGCGCGCTCGACACGCCACTCCGGCACGGCCCAGCCCCGTCGGGGCGGCCGCTGCCGCGAAGCGGGCGCGTTCGCCCGCGCCTAGCTGTCCTGCCTCTAGATGTAAGCAGCAGCAGTCTTGTTTCTCTCGGCCAGGCGCTCGAAGGGCGTCTGGCCGTTGAGTGACCGGTGCGGGCGTGTGGTGTTGTAGCGCGTGAGGAAGCCGGCGAGGGGGCTGCTCGTCGCTGGGCGCTGGTGTTGTAGGGGCGCTTGTAGGCCCAGCCGTCGAGCATGGTGCGGATGAATCGTTCGATTCTCCTATGTCAAGAGCTGCATGCTCGGGCAGGTCTCGGCCCAGGCCAGGAGGCGGCGGTAGACGACGTTGGCGAGGTGGCGTTTGAGGGCGCGGCGGGCTTCGCGGGGCG
>Ga0310831_100112_pt1 | contig 108533 bp, 117 predicted proteins | sample WT_ome_6_FD_201307 | JGI IMG/M metagenome (GOLD analysis project Ga0310831, IMG submission 201307) | Sorghum-adapted microbial communities enriched on wild type (WT) sorghum from Joint BioEnergy Institute, Emeryville, California, United... ... | reverse complement strand
TCATGCCGCCTTACCTTCCAGATGGTGCGTGGCGGGGATGGACTTCATGCTTGCTGCCGTCCATGGCTCAGGTGGCTGATCCCCCCGCTGCGTCGCCTTTCTCTGACCGCTGATTAGGCACTGCGGCTCATCGCTGTGTAAGGCAAAGTCGGGAGAGCAAGGCACGGCCAGTCCTTCGAGGCAGAGAGGAGAGCAGCGGTGGGTGTTGCGGTCGGGATCGATGTCGCCAAGGAGTTCCATTGGGTGAGAGCGATCGACACATCCGACAGCCGGCTTTTGGTGGACCGGCGCGTGGACAACGAACCGGTCGCGCTGCACGAGCTCGTCGCCGAGCTGCAGGCGCTGGCGGTCAAGCATGGCCAGTTGCGTGTCGGGATCGACGTGGTCGGCGGGATCGCCGGTCTGGTGGCCGCGATGCTGCTGGAGGCCGGCATCGATCTGGTGCATGTCTCGGGCTTGGCGGTCAATCGGGCGCGCCAGGGCATGGTCGGGGGCGAGCACAAGTCCGATCCCAAAGACGCCGGCGTGATCGCCGACCAGGTCCGCCACCGTCGCGATCTGCGCCCGATCGATCCCGTCACGGAGATCGACGCCGAGATCCGGCTGCTGGTTGGTCGTCGCCGCGAGTTGGTCGCTGATCAGACCCGGCGCATCAACCGCCTGCGCGACCTGCTGGCGTCGATCTTCCCCGGGCTGGAACGCGTCGTCGACCCGACCCAGAAAGCCAGTCTGCGGCTGTTGGGGCGCTATGTCACCCCGACGGAGATCCGTCGCGCGGGCCGCCGGCGTCTGGTCGATCACATCGCTCGCGCCGGGCACCTCTCGCGCAAGCACGTCGAAACGCTCGCCGACCAGGCATTGGACGCTGCCCGGGCCCAAGACGTCGCGGTCGCCGGCGAACGCGTCGCCGCCGATCTCGTCCGCGAGATCGCCGACGAGATCACCACCGCCAAGACACGACTCGCCTCTTTGGACGCCGATCTGGAGGCGGCCTTGGAGCGCCACCCTGACGCGGCCCTCATCCGAAGCCTGCCCGGGATGGGGGCCACCCTGACCGCCGAGTTCATCGCCGAGGCAGGCAGCATCGACCGCTTCCCAACGGCCGACCAGCTCGCCGCCGCGGCCGGCCTGGCCCCGGTGCTCAAGCAGTCGGGCAAGGTCCGCTACCTCCAGCGCGCCAGCACCGGCAACAAGACCCTCAAACGCGTCTTCTTCCAGTCGGCGTTCTGTTCTCTGCAGCACCCCACGAGCCGCGCCTTCTACACCCGCAAACGCGCCGAGCGAAAGACCCACCACCAAGCCGTCATCGCGCTCGCCCGACGCCGCGTCGACGTCCTCCACGCGATGCTCAGAAACCGCCAGCCCTACGAGGTCCGCCCAGCCAAAGCCGCTTGACAAACGCATTAGGCAGCCACCCGCGGCCGGCGCCGAACCACCACGTCCTGATCCAGCACCACCTCCCGCACCAGCCGCGACAGCAACGGATGCATGCGCGACTCATGCGGCATCGGGCCACCATCGAACACGTGCTCCACGTACCGGCGCGCGTACTCCGCCCCGTACCGATCCAGCGCGTCGAGATGATCCCCCAGCTCCGTCATCACCTCGGCCAAAACCTCAGACATGGAACCCTTCCCTTCCATCGTTGGACCTCAGCCGCCCGGCCTCTAGCTCGAGGAGGCGGCACCCCACCAAGTAGCCGACCTGGACCTGAACTCTGTCCCCGAGAGCGGACAGTCGGGATCGCTCCACCCTCGTAGAGAACAGCCTCCGATCCCATCGAAAGAGTCCGCCAACCGTCAGCACCCCCTTCATCCCGCCATCCGCGAGCACACCGGCCACGCCCCCGGCCCCTGCCGCCTGAGCAGCAGCACCCCCCGGTACATCTGCTCCAGCTTCGACGCCTCGTGCGGGAAGCCCATCCCGCCCACCGCCCTCCACGACGACACCGCGAACTGGAGCCCGCCGTAGAACCCGTTGCCCGTGTTGATCCGCCAGTCGCTGCGCGACTCGCACCACGCGACCCGCTCAAGCCACGCCCGATGCGGCGCCACCACCCGCCGCATATGCGAGCGCTCCCCCTTCGAGAACCGCGCCGCCTCCGACACCGACACCAGCGTCACGCACAGCACGACCGCCGCCACGGCCGCCACGAACACACGCACCTTGGAACCCTTCCCTTCCTTTCGTGACCTCGACGGACACTCAGGCCGCCACGATCCTCCGCCCGCACATCGGGCACTCGTCCGGCGCCACCGCGCCCTCCGCATTCGCGTCCCGCACCACCGGCGCCGCCAACCCATCGCAGTCGTGCCAGTAGAACCTGCCGCACCCGCACCGGCACGGCACCTCACCATCCCCCGGCCCGACCACCAGCCGCGACGGCACCGGCGGCAGCCTCCGCGGCCACACACGCTCCAACAGCCGCCACGCCGCACCCACGAACAGCCACCCCAGCACCGTCATCCGCCCACCTCGAAGTCCCTCGGATCGACCAGCACCCGCCGCCGACCGCGCGGCCGGAACGCACGCCTCGGCCGGCGCACCTCCGCCCGCTCCTCCGGCGTCAGCTCCGCCGCCCGGTCCACCCGATCCGCCTCGTCGTACATGCGGTCCATCGCCGCCTCGTCGCGCACACGATCGAACGCCGTCCAGTCCGCGTTCCCGGAGCTGCCCATCAGGCCACCCTCCGCGCGTAGCGGTCCTCGGCACCGGACTCCTCATCGAGCGCGTCCACCCAGGCGAGCGCGTTGTCCCCGACCGCCTCGAGATGCCGCGAGTCCGTCTCCCAGCAGCCCGAGCGGTCCCGCCACCGCAGCCGCCACGCGCCGCCCTCCCGGCCGAGCTCGACCACGTAGCCACGGCGCGCGAGCGTCTCGAGCGCCTCCTGCACGACCTGGCGACTCACGGCCGCCCCCTCCGACCGCACACGAACCGAGTCGTGTGCGGAGCCGTGTGCGGTTCGTGCCCGACACCGAGCCCGCCCCGGGCCCGATGCCCACCGGGCCCGCCTAGCCGCGAGCCCCGATACTGGCGAGGATCCTGCTCACTTCTGCGTGCTCCCGCGTGCGCCAGCACACGCCCGGAGCGAAGTCGGGGAGACAGGATTTGAACCTGCGACCGCCCGGCCCCCAGCCGGGTGCGCTACCAGACTGCGCCACTCCCCGTATGTGTTCAAGCGGGCGACGGGAATCGAACCCGCCCTAGAAGCTTGGAAGGCTTCTGTGCAGCCACAACACTTCGCCCGCAAGCTCGCGCGTTCATCCTAGCGGCCGCATCGCGGTTGCGGACCTACGTTCGCGCGCGGCGCTCCTCGGTCGGGACGGTCCCCTCCTCGTCGAGCAGGCTGCGCGGCGGCCACGGCCCGAACCAGTTGTCCCGGGCGCCGTCGAGCGTCACGACCGAGCCGCCGAAGACGCGCCCCAGCGGAGAGGCGAGGAGCGTGATCAGCCAGGCGTGCTCCTCGGGCCGGCCGAGGCGGCCGAACGGCACCGAGCGCGCGACCGACTCGCGCACGACGTCCGGGTACTTGTTCAGCGCGTCGGTGTCGAAGTGGCCGGCGGCGACCGCGACGACCGTCACGCCGTCGGCGGCCCACGTCTGCGCGAGCTCGCGGGTCGCGGCCTCGACGGCGGCGCGGGCGGCGCCTGAGTGCGTCATGCCCGGCATCCCGTGATGGGGCGAGAGCGTGACGTTGACGATCGTGCCGCGACGGGCCGGGCGCAGCGCGCGCTCGTGGGCGACCCGCGCCATCGTCAGCGTGCCGCCGACGTTGAGCCGCGTCACCGCCTGCCAGCCCTTCAGCGAGATGCCCTCGGCCGGCACGAAGTACTGGCCGCCGGCGTTGTTGACGAGCGTGTCGAGGCGGCCGTGGCGCTCCAGGCAGGCGTCGACGATCCGCTCCGCGTCGGCCTGCTCGCGCACGTCGCCGACGACGAAGCTGCAGCGCTCGCCGAGCTCGGCGGCCGCCGTCTCCAGCACCTCCTCGCGGCGCCCGCAGATGACCACCGAGGCGCCGCACGCGAGCAGCTCGGCGGCCGTCGCGCGCCCCAATCCGGTGCCTCCGCCGGTCACCAGCGCGACGTGTCCGTCGAGCAGTCCGGGGGTGAAGATCCGCGACGCCATGATCTGCAGCCTACGGCGCGCCGGGAGGGGTAGCATCGCGCCCATGGAGTACGGCGAGGACGATCTCTTCGACGATCCCGAGCTGGCCGCCGTCGAAGACGAGCTCGAGAGCTTCGACGACGACTTCGGCGAGGACCACCGGGGGGACAACCCCGGCTTCGACCTCGATGAGCAGGTCGCCATCGAGGAGCTCGAGGACGAACAGGGCGAGTAGCCGCGGCGTTCGCCGCCGCCGCTCAGGCCTCCGGGCCGACGTGGGAGCGATCGCTCACGGTATGCCTGTCCGATGGCTCCCACCCCCCCGCGCCCGCGAGCGCCGAGCGGCGCGCGGACGCTAGAGTGAACACCGTCTCGGGGGACTGGTGTAATGGCAACATAGGGGTCTCCAAAACCCTTGCTCGAGGTTCGATTCCTCGGTCCCCCGCCTTCTGGCGCGCCCCGCTACGCCACCCGGCGCAGCGGGGCGCGCGTCTTCTCCACCCCCGCCCCGAAGTCCGGCAGCGTCCGCCGGCGCAGGCTGCGCGCGACGCTGCGATACGCCTGGTCGGGCAGCTCCGCCCGCCGCCCGCGCGCCATCAGGTTGTGGCCCATCGCCGCGAGGTCGGCGGCGCTCGGCTCGATCGTCACGACGCGCACGCCCGAGGCCTCGAGCTTGCGCGTCTCGCTCGCCAGCCGCCGGCTCGCCGCCGCGCGCATCGCGCCCGACACCTGCGCGACCGGGTTCAGCGAGCGCGGGACCCGCGCGCGCTCGTCGACATGGGGTTCAGGCACACGGCGACGTCGACGTCCTCGCGGCACAGCAGGTCGAGGTTTGACGGCGAGCAGGCGCCGCCGTCGACGTAGCGGCGGCGGTCGACGGACGACGCCCCGCGGCAGCCAGCCCCCGAGGACGGCGGCGGGCGTGTGGCGCAGCGGCCGGCGCAGCGTCGAGAGCGCCATCCGCCACGAGCCCGGCCCGATCGGAGGGAGGGCGAGCTGCAGGCGGAAGCGGTCGGGCGAGTCGCTCGCGATCCGGTCGATCTCGTCGAGCTCGTCGCCGACGAGGTGCTCGAGGTCGGCGAGCTCGGCCCGCGGGCGGCCCGACGCGTACGCGGCCAGCAGCGCCGGCGGCACGCCCGCCGCGCCCATCGCGCCCACGACCGATCCGGCCGAGGTCCCCACGATCACGTCCGCGCGCGCGGGCGCGAGGCCGGTCTCGGACTCCAGCGCGTCCAGCGCGCCGATCAGCCACGACGCGCCGACGACGCCGCCGGCTCCGAGCACGAGACCCACGCGCATCCGCCGGGCCTACCCGTCTGCGCGCGGACCAACCGCGCACCGGGCGCTTGACGGACCAAGTGAGTGAGTGCATACTCACACCCGTGCAGCCGCCGGGACGCGTCCTCTCCACCGCCGAGACCCGCCGCGAGGAGGTCATCGCCGCGGCCAGGCACGTCATGGCCGCCCGCGGCTACCACGGCACGCCGACGACCGAGATCGCCAAGGCCGCCGGGATCTCGCAGGCCTACCTCTTTCGCCTCTTCCCCACGAAGCTCGAGCTCTTCCTGGCCCTCACCGACGACTGCTTCGAGCGCGTCTCGCAGACGTTCACCGAGGCGGCCCGCCGCGCCCGCGCCGCCGGCGAGAACGAGCTCGCCGCGATGGGCATGGCGTACGGGGAGCTGCTGGCCGACCGCGACGTGCTGCTGCTCCAGCTGCACACGTACGCCGCGTCGGACGAGCCCCGCATCCGCGACGCCGTGCGCCGCGGCTACGCCCACCTCGTCGAGGTCGTGCGCCGCGAGTCCGGCGCCGGCGACGGCGAGCTCCGCGACTTCTTCGCCATGGGGATGCTCATGAACGTCGTCGCCGCGATGCGGGCCGACGAGGTCGACGAGCCCTGGGCGAAGGTGCTGATGGACCCCTCCAAGTGACCTCGTTTGTTTCGCGCTCGCAAGTGAGTAACCGATCACACACCATCCCGCCGGAGGAGAACCTCATGTCTGTCCCGTCCGTCCACCGGGCCCGGCCCCGGCCCGGCGCGACGCTCGCGATCGTCTCGGCCGCGCTGTTCATGACCGCGCTCGACAACCTCGTGGTCGGCGTCGCGCTGCCGTCGATCCGGGCCGACCTCGGCGGCTCGCTCGAGTCGCTGGAGTGGACCGTCAACGCGTACACGCTGACGTTCGCCGTCCTGCTCGTCACCGGCGCCGCGCTCGGCGACCGCTTCGGGCGCAAGCGCATGTTCGGCGTCGGCCTCGTCGTGTTCACCGTCGCGTCCGCGGCCGCCGCGCTCGCCCCCACGATCGGCGCGCTCGTCGCCGCGCGCGCGGTGCAGGGCGCCGGCGCCGCGATGCTCGCGCCGCTCACGCTCGTGCTTCTGTCGGAGGCCTTCCCGGCGTCGCGGCGCAGCGCCGCGCTCGGGATCTGGGCCGGCGTCAGCGGCCTCGGCGTCGCGCTCGGCCCGGTGGTCGGCGGCGCCGTCGTCGAGGGCATCTCGTGGCAGTGGATCTTCTGGCTGAACGTGCCGATCGGCGTCGCGCTGCTGCCGCTGGCCGCCGCGCTGCTGGCCGAGTCGCGCGGACCGGCCGACCGCCTCGACGTGCCCGGCCTGACGCTCGCGGCCACCGGCCTGTTCGGCCTCACGTTCGGCATCGTGCGCTCGCAGGCGCTCGGCTGGGAGCACGGCGCCGTCGTCGGCTCGATCGCCGCCGGCCTCGCCTTCCTGGCGGCGTTCCTGGCCTGGGAGCGGCGCGCGCCGGCGCCGATGCTGCCGCTCAGCCTGTTCCGGGCGCGCGGCTTCTCGGCCACCAACGCGGCGGCGTTCGCGATGTTCTTCGGGACGTTCGGCGCGATCTTCCTGCTGTCGCAGTTCTTCCAGACCGCGCAGGGCCTTGACCCGCTGCAGGCCGGCATCCGCACGCTGCCGTGGACGGCGGCGCCGATGATCGTCTCGCCGCTGGCCGGGCTGCTGATCGACCGGGTCGGGGCGCGCGCGCTGATGGCCACCGGCATGCTGCTGCAGGGCGGCGGCCTGCTGTGGCTGGGGCTCGTGCAGACTCCCGACACGCCGTACCTGTCGATCGTCGTGCCGCTGATGATGGGCGGCGTCGGGATGGCGCTCGTGTTCGCGCCGTCGGCGAGCGCGGTGCTCGCCGCGGTCCGTCCCGAGCAGGCCGGCCAGGCCTCGGGCGCGACGAACGCGATCCGCGAGGTCGGCGGCGTGCTCGGCGTCGCCGTGCTGGCGACCGTGTTCAGCGCGAACGGCTCCTACGTGTCCCCCCAGGCGTTCACCGACGGGCTGACCGCCGCGCTGCCGATCGCCGCGGCGGTCCTCGCCGTCGGGGCGCTGGCCGCGCTCCTGGTTCCGCCGCGCCAACCGGCCACATCCGGACAAACCACGGTTGTGGGCGACACCTCCCCTGCGTAGCCTCGTCGGCAAGGAGGTGATCCGGATGCGCTTCGGATCCGAGAGCAAGCCGCAGGACCAGGAGCAGGAGCACCTGGGCGAGTGCCGCACGCTGGATGACGTGCGGCGCCTGTTCGACCGCTACCGCGCGGAAGCGCGCCTGCATGCCGAGATCACCGGCGAGGACGAGCCGCTGACGGTGCCCGGGGTCGAGGCCGAGGACGAACGCCTCGTCAAGACCCCGTAGCCCGCGTTCCATCGACCGCGCCGGCCGGCTCGCGCACCGCGCGGGCCGGCCGCGCCGCGCCCAGCCGCTGGGCGCCGAGGAAGGCGAGGCCGCCGGCGAGCCCCCAGAAGGGCGCGCTGATGCCGGCGACGGCGATGCCGGAGGCGCTGATGACGAACGTGATCGTCGCCGCCTCGCGGTGCTCGCTGCCCGAGAGCGCGGTCGTGAGCGCGGCGCCGAGCGTCGCCACCAGCGCGAGCCCGGCGGCGCCCTCGATCAGCAGCGGCGGCGCGGCGGCGACCACGGCGGTGGCCACGCCCGCCGCCAGCCCGAGCGCCAGGTAGGCGACCCCGCTGGAGACCGCGGCGACCCAGCGGCGCGCCGGGTCGGGGCCCGCCTCGGGTCCCGCGACGAGCGCGGCCGTGATCGCGGCGAGGTTGATCGCGTGCGCCCCGAACGGCGCGCCGGCGGCGGTCGCGGCTCCCGTCGAGACGAGGACCGGGCGCAGCGGCGGCCGGTAGCCGAAGCTCGCGAGAACCGCCATGCCCGGCACGTTCTGCGAGGCCATGGTCACGATGAACAGCGGCAGCGCGAGCCCGACGAGCGCGCCCAGGTCGAGCGCCGGCGCGGTGACGGCCACCTCCGGCCACGGGTCCGACAGCGCCCCGGGCGGCAGGTCGCCGGCGAGCGCGATCGCCGCGACCGTGGCCGCCATCGCGCCCGGCACCGCCCACCGGCGCGCGAACAGCGTGAGCACCAGCCACGTCGCCACGACGGGCCCGGCCTGCCACGGCAGCTCGACGACCGCCTTCACCGGCGCCACGCACAGCGGCAGGATCACGCCGGCGAGCATCGCGCTCGCCACCGGGACCGGGATCGCCGCGATCCAGCGCCCGAGCGGGCGCCACAGGCCGCACAGCACGATCAGCCCGCCGGTCACCGCGAACGCGCCGAGCGCGGCGGGGTAGCCGCCGGGCACGTCGCCCGAGGAGATCAGCAGCGCCGCGCCCGGCGTCGACCACGCGATCGCGACCGGCATCCGCGTGCGCAGCGCCAACCCGATCACGACGACGCCCATCAGCACGCACAGCGCCAGCAGGCCCGACGACGCCTGCCGCGGGTCGGCGCCGACCGCGCGCAGCCCGGCGAGGACGAGCGCGAACGTGCTGGCGAAGCCGACGAGCGACGCGACGATCCCGGCCAGCGCCGGGGTCAGCAGGCCGCGCTCACCCATGCGCGCCCAGGTAGCGCATGAGCCCCAGCAGCCGCGTGTTCTCCAGCGCCACGTAGCGGTGCGCGCGGTCGGCCACGAACCACACCGCCTCCCCCGGACCGACCTCGACCTCGTCGCCGACCGGCCCGATCCGCGCCCGCCCGGCGATGCACATCAGCACCTCCTCGGTGCCGGGCAGGTGGGCGCCGGTGCGCTGCTCGGTGCCGGCGGGCAGCTCGAGCTCGTAGAGCTCGGAGCGGTGCGCCCGCGGCTCGGCGCTGATCGGCCAGGCGTCCATGCCCGAGTCGGCGTGCAGCGGCGCGCCGTCGCGCGGGCGGATGCGGCGCACGCGCGGCGAGGCCTCCTCCTCCAGCAGCGCGCCGAGCGGCAGGTCCAGCGCGCCGGAGACCCGCCACAGCGTCTCGAGCGACGGGTTCCCGGCGCCGCTCTCGATGCGCGACAGGATCGTGCGCGAGAGCCCGCAGGCGCGCGACAGCTCGCCCAGCGACATGCCCCGGGCGGTGCGGTGGGCGTGGATCGCCGCGCCGATGCGGGCGGCGAGGCGGTGGAGGGCTTGGTCGCCACTCTGGTTCACAGGCCGCAACTATAGCTGCGGGTTCACCGGGCCGGCGGGCGCGCCGGCGAGCCGGCGGCGCGCCCGCCGGTGACGGGTCAGCGCACGACCTCGTCCAGCCAGTCGAAGAACACCTCGTTGCGCCGCTGCGGAGCCATCGGGCCGCAGTGGTACTGGGCGCCCTCGGCGGCCGTGAACTCGACGAACCGCTTGCGCCGGACGGTCAGGCGCTCGTAGACCTCGCGGCCCTCCCCGCCGACGGCGTCGTCGAGCTCGTACTGGCTCACGAGCGTGGGCGCGGTGATGCGGCGGACCTCGTCGCGCACGTCGTAGTCGAGCATCGCGCGCATCTGGTCGTAGAACGTCGGCTGGCCGAACGGCAGCACGAACTTGTCGTAGGTGAGCTGGGTCGACGCCGGCAGCTGCGGATAGATCTCGGCCCACTGCGCGTTGGCCTCGTCGCGGCGGCCCTCGCGGATCAGGTCCCACAGCTCGGTGGGCAGCGGGATCGTCTGGGCGAGGTCGAGCACGCCGGGGTCGAGGATCACCGCCGCCAGGCGGCGCTCGCGCGCGGCGGCGCGGGCGACGAGCTCGCCGCCCTGGCTCCAGCCGATGATCGCGATGCGCTTCGGGTCCACGTCGGAGCGGTGGCGCAGCCAGTCGACGATCGGCGTCACGACCTTCTCCCAGTCGGGCCGGAACGGGACGCCGCGCTCGAACCACATCGCGCCCTGACCGGGGCCCTCGAAGATCAGCGCGTTCCAGCCGCGCTCGATCGCGGCGGCGCCGCCCCAGGCGTAGAGGTCGACGTTCTGCGCGTCGTTGCCGTTGTTGAGGATGACCGTGCGGCGCCGGCGCTTGGGGCCGGGCGCGCGCAGGAACCAGCCGGGCAGGTACGAGCGGCCGTAGGGGATCCGCACGGGCTCGAACCCGAAGCGGGTGGCGGCCGCCGTCCACAGGCGGTTCATCGCCTGGTAGACGGCCCGCTGGTCGGCCGTGCTGCGGCGGTCGGTGGCGAGCGCGAAGAACAGCGGGGTCGTGAGGTACTTCGCGGCGCGCAGGTAGGCGCCGCGCGCGGTGACCTCGTCGCCGCGCTTGCGGGCGGCGTCGCCGATGCCCTGGACGCGCACCCCGAGCCGCCAGAACGCCTCGGCCGTCGCGGCGGGCGTGCCGCCGGCGGCGCGGGCGGCGTCGATCGCGGTCGTGGCCTCGCCGAACTCGGCGGCCCCGTACCCGGCGGCGCCGAGCACGAACAGCGTCTGGAAGTTCGCGTCGCTGCTGGACAGAATCGAGCCGGCGATCCCGCCGGCGGGCGCGGCCTCCTGCGCGTTCGCGGTCCCGCCGCCCAGCAGCAGCGGAGCGGCGCCGACCGCCACGCCGCCGAGGATCAGGTCACGTCGCCTCAAATGCGATCCCTCCCGTGGTCTCCGTTGCGGCGCGCATCCTCCCATCTGGCGCGGTCGCGCCGGGAGGTGTCGGGCGGCTTCAACCTGTGGCCGCCGCGCCATGGCGGAGCACGCAATCGCAATGCGGGCGGAGGGACTCGAACCCCCACGGCTGTTCGCCACTGGGACCTAAACCCAGCGTGTCTACCGGTTCCACCACGCCCGCCTGGTTCGTATGATCCGGCACATGGCCGGAGAGGACCGGGGCGACATCGTCATCGATCACCCCAACCGCCGCAAGGCCTCGTCGAAGGCGACGAAGGCGATGGTCATCGTCCTGTTGCTGATCAGCGTAGTCCTGATGGCGATCGTGGCGATCGGCGGCTGGGATGCGCTGGCGGGCGCCAAGGGCGTGCTCGTCGGCTACATGGGCGTCTACGTGGTCCTCGCGTTCTACTGCGCGCGCTGGTCGCGCGGGACGCTGCCGGTCTCGGCGGCGCTGGGGATCATCCTGCTGATCTTCGCCGCGATCGCCGGCCCCGAGTGGCTCGCGCGCGACAAGACCGGCTTCACCGACCCCAACATCGACTCCGGCGTCCTCGGCCTCGTCACGCTGCTGCTGATCCCCGTCCAGCTCCTGTTGATCGCGTTCGCGATGCGCGGGTTCTCGCAGGAGTGGAACGTCGAGGTCGAGCGTCCGCGCGACCCGGGTCCCGCGCCGGCGTAGGCCGTAGGCTGAACGCTGCCCGCCCGGGTGGTGGAACGGTAGACACGGGGCCCTCAAAAGGCCCTGCTCGCATGAGCGTGCGGGTTCGAATCCCGCCCCGGGTACCTCCGACCGGCCGAGACGGCGGGGGTGGTCGACGTTTCCGCCGCATAGCGCAGGAGATGTCGACCACCCCCGGCGCACCGCTTCGGACCGAGCGGCGCTCGTCAGCCGTCGAGGCGCGCCAGCAGCGCGTCCAGCAGCGGCTGCGGCCCGGCGGCCAGGCCGCGCGGGAGCACGTCGTCGCCCGCGAGCTCGACCACGTCGAGCCCGGCCTCGCGGCAGATCAGGCCGGCCGCCGCGTGGTCCCAGTGCTGGACGCCCCACTCGTAGTAGGCGTCGTGGCGGCCCAACGCGGTCCAGCAGAGGTCCAGCGCGGCGCTGCCGGCGCGGCGGATGTCGCGGACCTGCGGCAGCAGCGCGGCCACGCGGGCGCCCTGGGCCTCGCGCACGCGGCTGTCGTAGCCGAAGCCGGTCGCCACGAGCGCCTGCGCGAGCGGCGGCGGGTCGCCGGCGCGCGAGGCCGGCAGCGGGCGGCCGTTGAGCCGCGCGCCCTCGCCGCGGGACGCCGCGAAGCACTCGTCGCGCACCGGGTCGAACACCACGCCCGCGACGGCGCCGTCGTCGTCCTCGACGGCGACGCTCACGCACCACTGCGGGATGCCGTACAGGTAGTCGATCGTGCCGTCGAGCGGGTCGACGACCCAGCGCAGCCCGGTCGTCCCCGGCACGTCGCCGGTGCCCTCCTCCCCCAGCACGCCGTCGTCGGGCCGCCGCGCGCGCAGCACCTCGCGGATCGCGCGCTCGCTGGCCAGGTCGGCCTCGCTGACGAGGTCGGTCGGCGAGGACTTCGACGCCAGCGCCCGCTCGCGCCCGAAGCGCGGCACGAGCACCGCCGCGCCCGCCCGCGCGGCCTCCTCCGCCACCTCGACGAGCATCAGGACGCCAGGTCCGGTCGTCGCGCGGGCCAGCCGGTCTCGGCCTCGAGCTGGGCCGACAGCGACAGCAGCGTCGCCTCGTCGCCGGACCGGGCCACGAGCTGCGCGGCGAGCGGCACGCCGTCCGGCGTGAAGCCCGCCGGCACCGACGCCGCCGGCTGCCCGGTGACGTTCCACCACCCGAGGTGCGGGACGAACCGCCCGGAGCCGTTGAAGGTCCACAGCCCGCCGCGGCCCTCGAACCGGCCGATCGGCAGCGGCAGCGACGTGATCGCCGGCGTCAGCAGCACGTCGACGTCGTCCCACAGCCGCGCGATCCGCGCCGACACCTCGGCCTCCTCGGCGCGCGAGCGCTCCAGCACCGACCGCGGCACCATCCGGCCGATGCGCGCGATCGTCTTCGTGCGCCGCTCGAGCGCGTCGGGACGGTCCGTCCGGGCCGCGCCGTCGACGGCGCCGCGCACGTACCGGGTCAGCGCCCGCACGAGCGGAGCGGCCTCGTAGTCGGGGTCGCGCTCCACGACCGTGTGGCCCAGCCCGCGCAGCGTCTCGGCCAGGGCGAGCACGCCGTCGCGCACCTCCGCCTCGACCGGCGCCATCAGCGGCGGCGGGACCTTCATCGACACCGCGATCCGCAGCGACCCCGGCGGGCGCGCGGCGGCCTCGGAGAACGTCCCCCACGACGGCCGGTCGGCGACCGCGTCGAGGAAGACCGCCGTGTCGCGCACCGTGCGCGTGACGGTCCCGAAGTGGACGAGGCCGTGCCAGTCGTTGGCCCACGGGTCGAGCGGCACGCGCCCCTTCTGCGGCTTGAGCCCGAACAGGCCGCAGCACGCGGCCGGGATGCGGATCGAGCCCAGCCCGTCGGAGGCCGTGGCGGCCGCGACCAGGCCGGCGGCGACCGCGCTGGCGCTGCCGCCGCTGGACCCGCCCGGCGTGCGGTCGAGGTCCCACGGGTTGCGGGTCGCGCCCCGCGCCGCGGTCTCGGTGAACGGCCACAGCGTCAGCTCGGGCACGTTCGTCTTGCCGACCAGGATCGCGCCGGCGTCGCGCAGCCGGCGCACGATCGCGGCGTCGTGCGCCGCCGGGGTGCGCACCGCCAGGCTGCCGTAGCCGGTCAGCTCGCCGGCCATGTCCATGTCGTCCTTCACGGCGATCGGCACGCCCAGCAGGGGCCGCCGGTCGCCCGCCGCGCGCCGCGCGTCGGCCTGGTCGGCCTCGACCCGGGCGCGCTCGCCGAACACGACGCGGAACGCGTTCAGGCGCGGGTCGAGCCGCTCGATGCGTGCGAGCGCCAGGTCGACGAGCTCGCGCGAGCCGACCTCGCCCGCGGCGACCAGCTCGGCCTGGCGGGCCAGACCGGCGAAGGCGAGGTCGACGGCGTCCATGGCGGGCGGGAGCCTATCGGTGGCCCTAGATTCCCGCCATCGACACCGACCCGATGGAGATCGTCGAGGAGCTCGCCGAGATCGGCCCGCGCGGCGCGTGCGGCGACGGCGAGCGCCGGGCCGCGCTCGCGCTGCGCGACCGGCTGCGCCGCCGGGGCCGGCCGGCGCGGATCGAGACCGCCTGGGTGCGACCCGGCTGGCCGTGGCTGTACGCGCTCCTGTGCGCGCTCGGCGCCGGCGCCAGCCTGCTCGCGCTCGCCCAGCCCGAGGTCGCGCTCGCGATCCTCGTCGTCGTGCTGGTGGCGCTCGCCGGCGACGCGGGCGGCTGGGCGCCGTTCGCGCGCCTGCTCCTCCCCCGGCGCGCCACGCAGTGCGTCGTGAGCGAGCCCCCGCCGAGACCCGGCCGCCCTCGCCTGCGCCTGATCGTCACCGCCGCCTACGACGCGCCGCTCGGCGGCCTCGCCCGGCGCCTCGCGCCCGTCGCCGCCCGGCTGCGCCTCCCCAGCGGCCCCGCGCTCCTGTGCGCGGCGCTCGCGCTCCTCGCCGCGCTCACCGCCGCCCGCGTCGCCGGCGTCGAGGACCGCTGGGTCGACCTCGTCGCGATCGCCCCAACGGTCGCGCTGCTGCTCGGCGCCGGCCTCGCGCTCGACACGGCGCTCGCCGGCACGTCCGAGGGCGCCGACGCCAATGCGGGCGCGACGGCCGCCGCGCTCGCGGCCGTCGCCGACCTCGACCGCCTCCCGCCCAGCAACCTCGCCGTCGAGCTCGTCCTCGCCGGCGCCGGCGAGGCCGGGCGCCTGGGCTTCCGCGACTACGTCCGCCGCCGCCGGCGCGCGGCCCGGCCGCGGGAGCTGGCCGTCGTCGCGATCGGGGCCACGGGCGCCGGGCCGCCGCGCCACCATCGCTGCGAGGGCGTGCTGCCGCCGCGGCGCGCGCACCCCGGCCTGCTCGCCGTCGCCGACCCGGCCCACCGGGCCCGCCACGGGGGCACCGCGGCCGCCGACGCGCTGCGCGCCGGGTGGCCGGCGATCGGCCTGTCGGGGTCCGGCGCGCGGGATCTCGTCGAACGAGCGTCCACGCAGGCCATGGCTGCGTATGCGGCGAACCTGGTCAGGGCACTCGACCGTCGGATATAACCTCGGCAGGTCGGCACCGGACAGGGGGGTGATGGTCGCGGGCAACGAGCAGGACCAGGAGGCGGGCCACCGGCGCGACCATCTGTTGGCGGCGCTCGACCTGATGGACGAGGGCGTCATCTCGCTGGACGCGGAGCTGCGCGTGGTCGGCGCCAACGCGAGCGCCCTGCGGATCCTCGGCCTGGAGCCCGGCGACCTGCACAAGCCGCGCTGGTGGGAGCTCGTGCGCCCGCGGCGCCTGGACGGCACCATCCCGAGCTTCGAGGAGGCGATGCGCTCGCCCGCGCGGGACGTCGCGGTCCGCATCCGCCGGCCCAGCGACGGCCGCGCCCGCCACCTCGTCGTGCACCACGAGCCGGTGCCGGGCGTCGGCACGGTGCTCACGTTCCGCGACCGCACCGACGAGGAGCGCACGAGCGCGCGCCTCGCGTCGAGCGCGCTGCGCGACCGCCTGACCGGCCTGCCGAACCGCGCCGCCGCGCTCGCCGAGCTCGAGCAGGCGCTCGCCGCGGGCACGCCGTTCGCGCTGCTGCTCGTCGACATCGACGCCTTCCGCAGCGTGAACACCGGCCTCGGCCAGGCCGCCGGCGACCAGGTCCTGCGCGAGGTGGCGGGCCGTCTGCGCGGCGCGCTCCCCCGGACCGCCCGGGCCGCGCGCTTCGGCCCCGACGACTTCGCGGTGGTCGCGCCGGTCGCCGACGAGGCCGCCGCCCGCGCGATCGCCGAGCGGATCGCCGACGCGTTCGCCGGACCGTTCGCGACCGGCCAGGGCGCCCACCTGTCGGCGTCGGTCGGCATCGCGATGGGGGACGCGGCGCGCGACGCCGCCGGCGTGATCACCGCGGCCGAGGCGGCCCTCGCCCGGGCCCGCTCGCGGGGCCGGGGGCTCGTCGACGTGTTCGACGACGCGCTGCAGCGCTCGACCGCCGACCGCCTCGCGCTCACCGCCGACCTGCGCGGCGCGATCGAGAGCGACGCGCTCACGGTCGCCTACCAGCCGATCGTCGACGTCAGCGACGGGACGGCGAGGCTCGTCTCGCTGGAGGCGCTGGCGCGCTGGGACCATCCCGAGCGCGGCCCGATCCCGCCGAGCCGCTTCGTCGCGCTCGCCGAGGACGCCGGCCTCGTGCGGGCGCTGGGCCGGCGGGTGCTGGCGCGCGCCTGCCTCGAGGTCGCCGGGCTGCGCCGCGACCACCCCGACGTGGCCGGCCAGCTGCGGCTGTCGGTGAACGTCTCGGCGCGCCAGATCGCCAGCGGGCTGCTCGAGCACGACATCCGCGCCGCGCTGGGCGCCTCGGGCCTGCCCCCGCGGGCGCTGTCCCTGGAGCTGACCGAGACCGCGCTGATGGACGACGGCGGCACGCGCATCGACCCGCTCGTGGCGGTCCGCGCGGACGGCGTCCGGCTGTTCCTCGACGACTTCGGCACCGGCTACTCGTCGCTGGCGCGCCTGCGCCGCCTCCCCCTCGACGGGCTGAAGATCGACCGCTCGTTCGTCGCCGGGCTCGGCTCCGTCGCCGTCGACGGCGCGATCGTCGAGGCGATCCTCACGATGGCCCAGGCGCTGCAGCTGCCGGTCGTCGCCGAGGGCGTCGAGACGCGCGACCAGGCGCGGATCCTGCGCTCGCTGGGCTGCAAGCTCGCCCAGGGATTCCTGCACGGGCGCCCGATGCCGCTCGAGGAGCTGCGCGCCGGGCTGGCCCGCGACGGACGCTGGGCGTTGCGGCCCGTCCGAGCCAGCGGATAGAAGAGGCCCATCATGTACCCCGTTCTCTACGAGGCGGACTACGTCGAGCGCCGCAGCCGGCTCACGACGTTCTTCCGCTTCATCACCATGCTGCCGGCGGCTGTCCTCACGTGGCTGTACGTGCTCGCGGCGCACGTGGTGGTCTTCATCGCCTGGTTCGTCCTGCTCTTCACCGGGCGGTATCCCCAGGGGATGTACGACTTCGTGGCGGGGGCGCTGCGCAACGCGACGCGCCTCAACGGCTACGCGGCCCTGCTGACCGACGCGTATCCGCCGTGGAACGGCAGCGACGACCCCAGCTACCCGGTCCGGGTGCGGGTCGCCCCGCCGAAGGAGCACTACTCGCGGGTCAAGGTGCTCTTCCGCCTGATCCTGGCCATCCCGGTGATGGTCATCGCCTACATCTACCAGCTGATCATGGAGGTGGGCACGCTCGTCGCGTGGTTCGTCATCGTGATCACGGGCAAGCAGCCGAAGGGGATCCAGGACCTCATCAACATGGGGCTGCGCTACGTCACGCAGGCGCTGGCCTACTACTGGCTGCTCACGGAGGACTGGCCGCCGATCACGGTCGACCAGTCGGCCGTCGGCATGGTGCCGCCGCCGCCCGAGGGCGGCGCGCTGACCGGCGCCTCGTCGGGCACCTCGACCTACCAGCCGCCGGCTACGCCGGAGCGCTGAGCTCGGCCTGGCCGAACACGTCGCGGGCGCGCCGGGCCACGAGGTCCGGCCGCTCGTCGACGATGAAGTGGCCGGCGTCGACGAACTCGACGCCGGGGAAGTCCTCGACGAGGGCGCGGGCGATCGCCGTGTCGCGCGTGCCGAAGAGCAGGTGCGACGGCACCCGCAGCGACGGCGGCGGCGACGTGCGGCGGGTGATGGCGCCCAGCAGGCGCCGCAGGTAGGCGCGGTACAGGAGCTGCGTGGCCCGGACGCGCTCGGGTGGGCGCAGCGCGTCGGCGAACACCTCGAGGTCCTCGTCGCCGAACCCCGCCCCGCGGGTGTCGGAGGCGAGCGCCTTCTTGATCACGTCGGTGCGCCGCAGCAGCGCCGGCGCGAGCGGCGACGCCATCGTGAGCGCGTACCACGAGCGCCACAGCTCGAGCAGGAACCGCGGGCGCGGGCGCACCCACGGGTGCGGCGCGTTGCAGACGAGCACGGCGGCGAAGCGGTCCGGGTGGCGAGCGGCGAGCAGGAAGCTCGTGAAGCCGCCCCAGTCGTGGCCGGCGACGTAGGCGCGCTCGATCCCGAGGGCGTCGAGCAGCGCGATCTGGTCGGCCGCGAACGTGTCGGGGTCCATGCCGGTGCCCGGCGCCTCCGTCTGGCCGAAGCCGCGCAGGTCGGGCATCAGGAGCCGGTGGTCCCCGGCCAGCAGCGGCACGACGTGCCGCCAGCAGCGGTGGGTCTGCGGCCAGCCGTGCAGCAGCAGCGCCGGCGGGGCGTCGGGCCGCCCCGCCTCGGCCAGGTGGACGCGCAGGCCGCCGGCGTCGACGTCGCGATGCGTCACCTCGCTCACGGGCGGCTCCCGAACGGGCGCATCGCCGCCTCGGGCGCGTCGGCGTCGGGCGACGGCGGCGCCGGATCGGTGGGGCGCAGGCCGGCGGCGATCGCGACGGCGCCGACCGCGACGAGGATCAGCGGCCACCACAGCACGGTGCCGCTCGTGGCCGCCAGCCCGACGAAGGCGGCGAGGACCGCGGCGCCCAGCCACGCCGGCCCGCGCTCGCGGTCGACGGCGCCGTAGGCGACGAGCCCGAAGCCGATCGCGGCGAGCACGAGCTTCCAGCCCCACGGGGCGCTGAACCCGCCGAGCTCGCCGGAGCTCAGCGTCGCCGCCGTCGTGCCGAGCGACACGAGGTAGGCGAGCGCGATCGCCGCCACGCCCGCGACGTTCACGAGGGCGACCGCGTGGGCTCGGCGGGCGTCGCGCAGCACGACCGCGCCGAAGCCGGCGAGGACGATCCCGGCGAGGGCGAGCCACTCGAACGGCGTCACGCGGCGGGGCTCGAACGCCCATCCCCAGGCCGCCATCGCCGCCGCGATCAGCGCCAGCGCGCCCAGCAGCGTGCACGCCGCCGACCCGCGGCGCGCCGCCAGCCCCAGGTAGATCGCGGCGAGCGCCGCCAGCACCCAGGTGAGGCTGCCGGCCGACGTGATCGAGCCGCCCAGCGCGTCGGCGAGGTCTGCGAGCGCGAGCACGGTGAGCGGGAACGCGGCCAGCAGGAGCGCCGACACGTACACGCGCGGCGCGTGGCCCTCGCGCGGCGCCCGCCAGCCCAGCAGGAGCAGCAGCGCCGCGGTCGCGGCGGTCACGAGGAAGCGCACGCCGGCCGCCCAGTCGTCCTGCACCCGCACGTCGAGCAGCACCACGCCGACGGCCAGCGCGACGGCGCCGGCCGCGATGAGGTCGCCGCGGAACGGCAGGGGTCGCAGCCGCGCGGCAGCCTCTCCCCAGGCGGACATGGGCGGCAGCGTATCCATCTAGGGTTGCCCCATGGCCATCGTCACCACCGAGGACCGCGGGCCGGTCCGCCACGTCGTCATGAACCGTCCCGAGAAGCGCAACGCGATGAACGACGAGCTGATCGGCGGGCTGCACGAGGCCCTGTCGTCGGCGGCGTGGGACGACGCCGTCCGCGTGGTCGTCGTCCGCGGCGCCGGGCCGATGTTCTCCAGCGGCATGGACCACGCCGCCCTCGGCGGGCTGGCCGCCGACCCGGGCTCGCTGCGCCGTCTGCGGCGGGCGATCCTCGACACCTGGAACCTGTGCGAGGAGATGCCCAAGCCGGTGATCGCGCAGGTCCACGGCGCCTGCCTGGGCGGGGCGATGGAGCTGGCGCTGGCCTGCGACCTGCGGGTGATGGCGGCCGAGGCGGTCATCGGCCTCGTCGAGACGCGCGTCGGCCTGGTGCCCGACGTCGGCGGCTCCTCGCGGCTGCCGGCGGTGGTCGGCCTGGGCCGGGCCAAGGAGATGATCATGGCCTCGAAGGTCATCGACGGCACCGAGGCCGAGCGGATCGGGCTCGTCAACCGCGTCGCCCCGGCCGCCGAGCTCGACGGCGCCACCGAGCAGCTCGTGGGCGAGCTGCTGCAGTGCGCGCCGGTCGCCGTCGGCCTGGCCAAGCGGATCCTCGACGCGGCCGCCAAGCCCGCCCTCGCGCAGACGCTCGAGCAGGAGGTCACGGCGCAGGCGCTGTGCGCGCAGAGCGCCGACTTCGGCGAGGCGCTCAGCGCGTTCGTCGAGAAGCGCGAGCCGCAGTTCGCCAACCGCTGAGCGGCGCGCCTACAGCGCCCGCGCGACCGCCTCGGCGAGGTCGACGCAGCGCCGCACGCAGGCGTGGTCGACGTGCTCGGGCGTGTCCTCGGGCACGTGGTAGCGGCCGTAGCCGCCCTGCGCGTCGACCGACAGGATCGAGACGGTCGGCAGGCCCCGGTAGGTGGCGAGCACCGGGTCGGTCCAGGCGCCCAGCCGCCAGCGCTCGGGCGGATCGAGGCCGGCCGCTCGCGCCGCGCGCTCGACGAACGCGACGTCCGTCTCGCGGTAGCGGTGCGTCAGCATCGTGCCCTCGCCCACCGCGACGATCGGCCGCCCGCTGCCGATCGTGTCGAGGCCGAGCACGAACGCGGTCCGGGGGTCGAGCGGGTGCTCGTCGAGGAACGCGGCCATGCCGCCCATCCCCGACTCCTCGCCGCCGGTGAGCACGACCACGACCTCCACCCCGTCGAGCGGCCGGGCGACGAGCCGGCGCACGAGCTCGAGCACCCCGGCGACGCCGCTGGCGTTGTCGTTGGCGCCGGGGACCGTCGGCGAGCGCGCGACGTCGAGCAGCAGCGCGGCGGCCAGCGCGTGCACGGCGCCGCCGACCCGGCGGCCGATCCGCGTGCCGCTCGCCACGCCCAGCGCCGCCAGCGCGACCGGCGCCGCGGCCGGCGGGCTCACGTGGCGGCGGTTGCGCAGCCCGGCGCCCGCGTTGACGAGCCGCGGATCCCACATCAGCCCGGTGCGGGCCGCGTCGTGGTGGGCGACGAGCACGAGCGTGCGCCGTGGCCGCCCGGCGGCCGGCAGCAGCGCGACGACGTTGTCGCCCTGCCCGCTCGGCAGCAGCCGCCGCACCCACGGCAGCCGCCCGCTGACCTCCAGCTCGTAGGAGGCCAGCGTCGCCAGCGCGAGCGCCCGGCTGCCGCGCACCGCCGCGACGAGGCCGGCGAGCGCGTGCGCGAGGTGCGCCCACGCGTACGTGCGCGGGCCGCGGTAGGGCTCGATCGCGACGTCCTCGACCTCCAGCTCGCGCAGCCGGCCGGCGATCCAGCGCGCGCTCTCGCGCTCGCCGTCGCCGGCGGAGTCCCGCACGAGCGCGGCGAGCGCCGCGATGTCCTCGTGCAGGCGCTCGGTCATGCCTGCCCGTGCCAGTCGACGGGTCCGGCCACGAGCGTGTGGCTGCCCAGCGGCCGGCCGAGGATGCGCTGCACCTCGCGCGCCGCCTCGAGCAGCTTCGGCAGGTCCACTCCCGTGCGCACGCCCATCTCCTCGAGCATCGACACGAGGTCCTCGGTGGCGATGTTCCCGGTCGCGCCGGCCGGCACCGGGCAGCCGCCGAGCTCGCCGAACGACGACTCGAACGAGATGCACCCGGCCTCCAGCGCGGCGAGCACGTTCGCCAGCCCCTGCCCGCGGGTGTTGTGGAAGTGCGCGGTCAGCTCGACGCCGGGCAGCTCGCCGGCGGCGCGCTCGAAGAAGCGGCGGACCTGCAGCGGGTTGGCCATCCCGGTCGTGTCGCCGAAGCCGATCTCGGTGGCGCCCGCGTCGACGAGCCGGCGCGCGATCGCCAGCACGCGCTCGGGCGGCACGTGCCCCTCGTAGGGGCAGCCGAAGCTCGTCGCGATCACGGCCAGGCCGTCGAGCCCGGCCTCGCGGGCGAGCGGCAGCACGCGCTCCAGCCCCGCGAGCGACTCCTCGATCGAGCGGTTCACGTTGCGCCGGTTGTGGGTCTCGGACGCCGACAGGAAGACGCTGATCGCGTCGATGCGGTCGCGCTGCGCGAGCGCGCCCTCCAGCCCCCGCTCGTTGGGGACGAGCACCGACACGGCGACCTCGTCGGGGATGTCGGCGCGGGCCAGCACCTCCGCGCCGTCGGCGAGCTGCGGGATGACGTCGGGGCGCACGAAGCTCGTCACCTCCAGGCGCCGCAGCCCCGTCCGCGCGAGCATCTCGACGAGCCGGATCTTGTCGTCGGTCGGGATGATCTCCGGCTCATTCTGGAAGCCGTCGCGGGGGCCGACCTCGCGGATGTGCACGTGCTCGGGAAGCGCGCTCATGGCCCGCAATCTACGGGCTGTAGATTTCGCCACGATCACCGTCACCGGAGGGAACGCATGGCCGACAGGCTCGAAGGACCCGCGCTGGACCTCGTGAAGGACAAGAACTACGCGACGCTGTCGACCCTCCGCAAGGACGGGACGATCCAGAGCGTCGTCGTGTGGGCGGACGTGGACGACGACGGGAACATCGTCGTCAACACCGCCGAGGGCCGCGCGTGGCCGGCGAACCTGCGCCGCACCGGGCATGCGACCGTGACGGTCGTCCAGCGCGAGAACCCGTACGAGTGGGTGGCCGTGACCGCCGAGCTCGTCGGCGACACCCACGAGGACGGCGAGGCCGTCATCCACCGGCTCGCCAACAAGTACATCGGCAGCGACTACCCGTGGCTGAGCGAGGGCGAGCAGCGCGTCACGTTCCGGCTGAAGCCCACCCGCGTCACGTACGTGAAGCAGGGGTGAGCGCCCTCGTCGTCCTGCTGAGCGGCGGCACCGGCGGCGCCAAGCTGGCCCGCGGGCTGCTCGACGCGGCGGACGAGCTGGTCACGATCGTGAACACCGGCGACGACGTGGAGGCCTACGGCGGCCACGTGTCGCCGGACCCCGATCTCGTCACGTTCTGGCTCGCCGACCGGATCGACCCGCGCGGCTGGGGACTGCGGGACGACACCTTCAACGTCATGGCGGGCCTGCGGGAGCTCGGCGACGACGTGTGGTTCAACCTCGGGGACCGCGACCTGGCGTACTGCCTGCGCCGCGCGCGGCGCCTGGCCGAGGGGGCGACGCTCACGCAGGCGGTCGCCGAGCAGGCGGCCGCGTTCGGGGTGAAGGCGCGCGTGCTGCCCATGTGCGACGAGCCCGTGCGCACGCGCGTGCGCGTCAACGACACGTGGCTCGGCGTGCAGGAGTACCTGATCCGCGAGCGGACGCCCGAGCCGATCCAGGGCGTCGAGTTCGACGGCGCCGGCGCGGCGCGGCCGACCGCGGCGGTGCTGGAGGCGATCGCGAGCGCGGAGGCGATCGTCATCGGGCCGTCCAACCCGATCCTGTCGATCGGCCCGATCCTGGCCGTGCCCGGCCTGCGCGACGCGCTGCGGCAGGCGAGCGCGCCGGTAGTCGGCGTGAGCCCGTTCGTGCGCGGCGAGGTCGTCAAGGGCCCGACGCGCCCGTTCCTGGCCTGGGCCGGCGTCGAGCCCACCGGCAGGGGCGTCGCCGGCCACTACGGCGACCTGCTCGACGGCTGGGTCTGCGACGAGCGCTTCGACGACCCCGGCGTGCCGCTGCTGGTCACCGACACCGACATGGCGGCGCCGGAGGGGCGGGCGCGCCTGGCCGCCGAGGTGCTCGGCTTCGCCCGCTCGCTGGCATGACGACGCTGGCGATCCTGCCGGTCAAGGGCTTCGGCCGCGCCAAGCAGCGCCTGCGCGAGCGCGTGCCCGACGGCCCGCGCGCCGGGCTGGCGGAGGCGATGGTCCGCGACGTCCTGCGCGCGCTCGCCGCGTGCGACGGCCTCCACGGCGTGATCGTCGTGACCGCCGAGCCGGTCGCCGCCGCCGTGGCGCGCGAGGCCGGCGGCGAGGTGGTGCACGACCCGGCCGAGAGCGGCCAGTCGGACGCCGTCGCGCTCGGCGTCCGGCGCGCGCGGGCGCGCGGCGCGGCGCGCGTGCTCGCGGTGCCCGGGGACTGCCCGGCGCTCGACCCCGCCGAGCTCGACGAGCTGCTCGCCAGCCCGGAGGAGGTCGTGATCGTCCCCGACCGCCACGGGACCGGCACGAACGCGCTGCTGCTCAGCCCGCCCGACGCGATCGCGCCGTCGTTCGGCCCCGACAGCCGCGCCCGCCACGAGGCGGCGGCCCGCGCGAGCGGACGCCCGTGGGCGGTGCGGACGGTCGCCACGCTGGGCATGGACGCCGACACGCCCGACGACCTCGCCGCGCTCGAGGCCAGCGGACGCCTCGGCCCGCGCACGCTCGAGACGCTCGACCGCCTCGCGCCGCGGTGACGACGATCACGGCGACGCCCATCCCCGGGCTGCCCGAGGTGCGCCCCGGCGACGACCTCGCCGGGCTGCTGCTGTCGGCGGCGCCCGACCTGCGCGACGGCGACGTGCTGTGCCTCGCCCACAAGGTCGTGTCGAAGGCGGAGGGCCGCGTCGTCGACCTGCGCGACATCGAGCCGGGCGACACCGCCCGCGAGCTGGCCGCCTCCCACGGCAAGGACCCGCGGCATCTCGAGGTCGTGCTGTCGGAGGCGGCGGCGATCGTGCGCGAGCGCCCGGGCGTGCTGATCTGCCGCACCCGCCACGGCTTCGTCTGCGCCAACGCCGGCGTCGACGCCTCCAACGCGGGCGCCGACGACCGGGTCGTGCTGCTGCCGCTCGACCCGGACGCGTCGGCGCGCGCCCTGCGCCGCGCGCTGCGCGCCCGCGCCGGCGTCGCGCCCGCGGTCGTCGTCACCGACTCGTTCGGGCGCGCCTGGCGCCGCGGGCAGTGCGAGACCGCGATCGGCGTCGCCGGGCTGACCCTCGTCGACGACTGGCACGGGCGCGCCGACGCCGACGGCCGCTCGCTGCGGGCGACGGCGATCGCGATCGCCGACGAGGCCGCGGCCGCCGCCGACCTCGCGCGCGCCAAGGACTCCCGTGAGCCGGCCGTCGTCCTGCGCGGCCTGGAGCGCCACGTCAGCGCCGACGACGGCCCGGGCGCGGTGGCGCTCGTGCGCCCGGCGGCCGAGGACCTCTTCATCTAACGTCCCGCCGATGGCGCTCAAGATCGGCTACAAGGCCTCCGCGGAGCAGTTCGGGCCCCGCGAGCTGCTCGAGTTCTCGGTGCGCGCGGAGCGCGACGGGCTCGACATCGTCTCCACGTCGGACCACTTCCAGCCCTGGCGCCACCACGGCGGCCACGCCCCCAACGCGTTCGCCTGGCTGGGCGCCATGACGCAGGCGACGAGCCGGGTCACGCTCGGCACGAGCGTGCTGACGCCGACGCTGCGCTACCACCCGTCGATCGTCGCGCAGGCGTTCGGGACGCTCGGCCTGCTCGCCCCGGGCCGCGTCTACCTCGGCGTCGGCACCGGCGAGGCGATGAACGAGACGCCGGCGACCGGCGCCGAGTTCCCGGGCCGCAAGGAGCGCCGGCGGCGGATGGCCGAGGCGATCGAGCTGATCCGCCGCCTGTGGACCGAGGAGCGCGTCGACTTCGAGGGCGAGTACTACCGCACGGAGAAGGCGACGATCTACGACCGCCCCGACGAGCCGATCCCGATCTACGTCGCCGCGTCGGGTCCCCTGGCGGCCAAGCTCGCCGGCCGCGTCGGCGACGGCTTCGTGTGCACGAGCGGCAAGGACCCGCAGCTGTACGTCGACCTGCTCGACAACGTGCGCCAGGGCGCCGAGCAGGCCGGCCGCGACCCGTCGCGGATCCGCCGCCTGATCGAGATCAAGGTCGCCTACGACCGGGACCGCGAGTTCGCGCGCGAGTCGTGCTCCTGGTGGGCGGCGCTGGCGCTGACGCCCGAGCAGAAGGAGGGCGTCGAGGACCCGCTGGAGATGGAGCGCCTCGCCGACGAGAACGTCGACCGCGCCCCCAGCCGCTTCATCGTCTCCGACGACCCCGACGAGGTGGTCGAGCGGATCGGGACCTACGTCGAGCTCGGCTTCGACGAGCTGCTCCTGCACGCGCCGGGCCCCGACCAGAACCGCTTCCTGGAGCAGTTCGGCTCCGACGTGCTGCCCCGCCTGCGCGAGCGCTGGGGATGACCGCCGTGGGAGTCATCGACGAGCTGCTGGCCAACAACCAGGCTTACGCCGACGGGCTCGAGCCGCAGCACCTCGACGTGCGCCCGAGCCGGCGCCTGGCGATCGTCACGTGCATGGACTCGCGGCTGGACGTCTTCGCCGCGCTCGGCCTCGGCGACGGCGAGGCGCACGTGCTGCGCAACGCCGGCGGCGTCATCACCGACGACGTGATCCGCTCGCTGGCGATCTCGCAGCGGCGCCTGGGCACGCGGGAGGTGATGCTGATCCACCACACCGACTGCGGCCTGCTCAACCTCTCCGACGACGCGTTCCGCGCGGAGCTGCAGTCCGCGACCGGCGTCGCGCCCGCGTTCGCGATCGAGTCGTTCACCGACGTCGACGCCGACGTGCGCCAGTCGATCCTGCGCGTGCGCCGGTCCCTCTTCCTCCCCCATCGCGACATGGTGCGCGGCTTCGTCTACGACGTGGACACCCACCGGCTGCGCGAAGTGCAGGTCGACGACCGAGACAGCTGACCCCGAACCGCAATGACCGCCCGCGCGATCCTCGGCGTCCGCGCGCCGCAGCGCGGCTGGCGGATCGTCGCGGTCGCGTTCGCGGGCGCGATCCCGATGGTCGGCTGGGACGTCACGATGGACCCGCACCTGTCGACGATCGAGGGCGCCTGGATCTGGGAGGACGGCGGCGAGTACTTCGGCGTGCCGCTGCACAACTACGTCGGCTGGTTCGCGACCGTCTTCGTCTTCCTCGTGCTCTACGGCCTGTGGGAGAGCCGGACGGCGGGCGGCGCCGCGCCGCCGTGGCTGTGGGTCGAGCCGGCGCTCTTCTACGGGATCATCGCCGTGGGCGCGGTGCTGTCGCCGCTGCTGGCCGGCATCCCCGACACGCGCGCGTCGCCCGAGAACTACGCCGGGTCGAACCGCGACATGGTGCTGAGCCTGTCGCTGGTCGGCGCGTTCACGATGGGCGGGCCGCTGGCGTTCGCGCTGCTGCGCACCGCGCTCGACGCCCGCCCGTTCGCTCACGCGCGGCCGAGCGCGGCCGGCACGTAGGTGCCGAAGCTCCACAGGTTGCCGTCGAGGTCGCGCGCGAGGTACTCGCGGGCGCCGTAGTCGCGGTCGACCGGCGGCTCGACGACGTCGGCGCCGGCGGCCGCGGCCCGCCGGTGGTGGGCGTCGGGATCCTCGACGACGGCGTACAGCGCGGCGGTGCCGGGCGGCGGGGCCACCGCGTCGTAGGCGGTGCTGGCGGCGTCGCGGACCTGGCCGAGGACGACGATGCCGTCCCCGAGGCGCAGCTCGGCGTGGGCGACGGAGCCGTCGGGCGCCTCGTGGACGGCGACGGGCTCCAGGCCGAAGGCGGCGCCGAGCCAGTCGATCGCGGCCCGGGCGTCGCGGTAGCGCAGGACGGGAGTGATCATGGGCGCGACCGTACGCGCCGCGGGCGCGGACGTCTTGGACGGATGTGACCGCCGGCGGGCGGTCAGCCGGCCGTCCAACCGCCGCCGTCGGGCAGCCGCCGCGCGAGCAGCTCCGTCGGGCTCACCCCCGCGAACGCGCGGAAGTCGCGGTTGAGGTGCGCCTGGTCGTAGTAGCCGCAGTCGAGCGCGATCTCGGCCAGCGAGCGCCCGTCCGGCCGCTGCAGCTCCTGCGCCGCGGCGCCGAAGCGCAGCACGCGCGCGAACAGCTTCGGCGCCAGCCCCACGTCGGCGCGGAAGCGGGCGGCGAAGTGGCGCCGGCTCCAGCCGCTCTCGCGCACGAGGTCGGCGACCGGCGTAGCGCCGCGGGTGCGCGTCAGGCGCCACCAGGCGCCCTCGACCTCCGGCGCCGGCCGCCGCGCCGCGGCCAGCCGGCGGGCGAGCAGCGCGTCGAGGAGGCCGAACCGCGCGCCCCAGGTGCCGGCGTCGTGCAGGCGCTCGATCAGCTCGTGCGCGTCGCGGCCCAGCAGCGCGTCGAGCTCGACGACCCGGTCGGCGAGCTCGCCCATCGGCACGCCGAGCAGCATCCGCGCGCCCAGCGGCGTGAGCCGCAGCTCGAGCCCGTGCTGGCGGCCGTCGTGCTCGGTGATCGTCGCGTGCGAGTGCGGCGCTGCGACGAACGACGTCACCGGATGGGGCACGCGCATCCGCGGCCCGAAGCTGAGGATCACGTGCACCTCGTCGGAGGGCATCTCCAGGCGCCGGAACGGACCGGGCGAGTCCTCGACGTACCCGACGTAGCCGCGCACGTGCGGGCGCAGCGCCGCCGCGGCGTCGCGGCACGCCATCTCCCAACGGCCCCGCTCGGACTCGTGGCGCCGGACCAGCATGCGCTAATCCTCCACCGCGGCGCGCAGGCGGTCCAGCAGGTCGCCGAGCTGGGCGAGCTCCGCGTCGCTCAGCGCCGCGCGCAGGCGCGCGTCGTGGGCGACCGCGACCTCGCGCAGGCGCTCGAACACGGCCTCGCCCTCCGGCGTCAGCTCGACCCGCTGCACGCGCCGGTTGCCGGCGTCGCGCCAGCGGCGCACGAGCCCGTGGCGCTCCAGCGCGTTGAGGTGGTGGGTCAGCGTGGCGCCGGTGACGCCGAGCGCCTCGGCGAGCTTGGCCTGCGTCCCCCACTCCCCGGAGCGGACGAGCAGCAGGACCTGCCACGTGGAGACCGAGCCTCCCGCCTCGGCCATCGCCCGCTCGAAGGCCTGCGTGAGCACGCGGGCGGTGCGGCTGAGGCGCAGGCCGATCGGCGTGCCGCCGGGAGGACCGCTCATGTCCGGCATCGTACTACCATTTGACGTCTAATCATTAGAGATCTAACGTTAGCAGCATGAGGCGCTCCATCACCATCCCCTGCGCGGCGATCGTGCTGGCGATGCTGCCGGCCGTGCTCGACCAGACGATCCTCGCCACCGCCCTGCCGACGATCGCGACCGACCTCGGCCGCCTGTCCGACGTCTCCTGGGTCGTCACCGCCTACGTCGTCGCCGCGGCCGCGACGACGCCCCTGTGGGGCAAGCTCGGCGACCGGCTGGGCCGCAAGCGCCTCCTCGAGGCGGCGCTCGTCCTGTTCCTGGCCACGTCGGCGCTCTGCGGCGCCGCCCACGCCATCGCCCCGCTCGTCGCCGCGCGCGCCGCGCAGGGCGTCGCCGCGGGCGGCCTCATGACGCTGGCGATGGCCTGCGTGGGCGACCTCGTCTCCCCGCGTGAGCGGGCCCGCTACCAGGGCGTCATCGCCGCCGTGTTCGCCGTCGCGACGATCGTCGGCCCGCTCGTCGGCGGCCTGCTCGTCGAGCACGCGAGCTGGCGCTGGGTCTTCTACGTGAACCTGCCCGTCGGCGCCGCCGCGCTGGCCGCGCTGCGCCTGCGCCTGCCCGCCGCCCCGGTCTCGCCGCCGGCGGCCCCGCTGGACCGCCTCGGCGCCGCGCTGCTGGCCGGCGCGACCGCGGCGCTGATGCTGGCCTGCGTCTGGGGCGGCGACCGCTTCGCGTGGGACTCGGCGCCGCTCCTCGGCCTGCTGGCGGGCGGGGTCGTGCTCGCCGTGGCGCTCGTCGCCCGCGAGCGCGCCGCCGCCGACCCGATCGTGCCGCTGCACCTGCTGCGCACCCGCACGGTCGCGGTGTCCAGCGCCGCGCTGTTCCTCACCACGGCCGCGCTCTTCTCGGTCACCGTGTTCGTGCCGCTCCTGCTCCAGCAGGCGACGGGCGCGACGCCGACCGAGTCGGGCCTCCTGCTGGCGCCGGCGATGCTCGGCATCGCGGTCGCCACGACGCTCGCGGGCCGCGCGATCGCACGCAGCGGCCGCTACAAGCGCTTCCCGCTCGCCGGCCTGGCGCTGATGGCCGCCGCGCTCACCCTCCTGGCCGTGCACGCCGGCGATCCGTCGCAGGCGGCGATCGCCGGCGCGCTGGCCGTGTTCGGGCTCGGGTTCGGCATGGTCGGCCAGGTGCTGATCGCCGCCGTCCAGAACGGCGTCGAGCCCCGCGAGCTCGGCGTCGCGACCGCGACGACCGGCTTCTTCCGCGCGCTCGGCGGCGCGCTGGGCGCGGCCGCGCTCGGCGCCGTGTTCGCCTCGCACGCGGACGCCGCCGACGGGGTGCAGACCGTGCTCGCCGTCGCGGCCGCCATCGCCGTCGCCGCGCTGCTGGTCGTCCTCCTGCTCGAGGAGGTCCCGCTGCGCGGCCCGTCCACCCACCACCGAAAGGCCACCGATGAGCGCCCCCATGGCATCGATCCGCGTCCGGCTGCACAGTGAGGAGACCGGCGGCGCGCTCGGCGTCGTCGAGAACGTGGCCCCGGCCGGCTGGCCGGGGCCGCCGCTCCACCATCACGACTTCGACGAGACGTTCTACGTGCTCGACGGCAAGCTGACGTTCCAGCTCGGCGACGAGCGCCGGACGGCCGCCGCCGGCGAGGTCGTGTTCGCGCCGCGCGGCGCGGTCCACACGCTCGCCAACCACGGGACCGAGGCCGCGCGCTACCTGCTCGTCATCACCCCCGGCGGCTTCGAGCGCTACTTCGCGCGGCTGGGCGCCCAGCTCGCGGGCGCGGAGCCGCCCGCGTGGTCGGACGGGCCCTACCCCGAGACGACCGTGGTCGGGGACCGCATCCCCTTCTAGGCGGCCGGCTCGAGCACGTCGTAGCGCGCCCGGATCTCGTAGAGCGTGGTGCGCTCGGCGGCCGGGCGGCCGGCGGCGTGGGCCGCGGCGATCAGCTCGGGCGGGTCCAGGCGCGTGCCGTGGTAGCTGCCGGCCAGGCGGCTGATCGACTCCTCCATGAGGGTGCCGCCGAGGTCGTTGACGCCCCAGCTCAGCGCCTCGGTGGCCGCGTCGAGGCCCATCTTCACCCACGACGCCTGCAGGTTGGGGATCGTCCTGCCGAGCGCCAGCCGGAAGACCGCGGTGTGCTTGAGGTTCTCCTCGCGCGAGATCTCCTCGACGCCGTGGGTGCGGCCCAGCAGCGTCATGAACGGGATGAAGCTCAGCGGCACGAACTCGGTGAACCCTCCGGTGCGCTCCTGGATCGAGCGGATCACGCGCATGTGCTCGGCCAGCTCCCACGGCTCCTCGATGTGGCCGAACATCACCGTGCTGGTCGAGCGCAGGCCCGCCGCGTGCGAGGCCTCGATCACCTCGACCCAGCGGGCGACGGGGAGCTTGTTGGGGCTGATGCGCTCCCGCACCCCGTCGTGCAGCACCTCGGCCGCCGTGCCCGGCGTCGAGCCCAGCCCGGCGTCGCGCAGCCGCGCGAACACCTCGCTCAGCGGCAGCCCCGACACGTCCTGGATGTGGGCGATCTCCATCGGCGAGTACGCGTGGAGGTGGAGATCGACCCCCGCCCGCCCCGCCTCGTCCTTGGCGATCCGCAGGTAGCGCAGGTAGTCCTCGAACTCCCAGTCGGGGTGGATGCCCGACTGGATGCACAGCTCGGTCGCCCCGTACTCGACCGCCTCGCGGATCCGCGCCCGGTACTCCTCCTCGGAGTGCTGGTAGGCGTCGGGCGAGCGCTTGCCCTGCCCGAACCCGCAGAACGCGCAGCCGACGACGCACACGTTGGACACGTTGATGTTGCGGTTGACGACGAACGTCACCGTGTCGCCGGCCAGCTCCGCGCGCAGCTCGTCGGCCGCCTGGCGGATGTCCTCGATCGCCTCCGGGCGCGTCTCGGCGAACAGCGCGGTCAGCTCCTCCTCGCTCAGCCACTCGCCGTCGCGGCCCTTGGCGATCGCGCCCGCGACCAGGTCGCGGCGGATGGTCCGCTCCTCGCGGCGGCCGGACCCGCGCCGCGGGATGAACGACCAGTACTTCGTCTTGACGACGTCGAGCACGCCCTGCGCCATCCACTCGGGGTCGATGTACTGCGGGTACACGCACAGGCGCTCGGTCAGCGCGTAGCCCAGCGGCTGCAGCGTCTTGCGCACCTGGTGCGGCGACGGGAACGGGTGCTCGGGGCTGATGTGGTCGCCGTTGGCGCTCAGCCCGCCGAGGTCGGTCGCCCCCGCCTCGATCATCTGCGGCCACCAGTCGGCCAGGTTCGGCGGGATCTGGATGCCGACGCCCGGCAGCAGCTCGCGCGCCGCCCGCACGAGGTCGATCATCTCCTCGATCGACACCGCCGACGCCCATGCCGGCAGCGGCAGGGTCGGGTGCGTGTCCAGCCCCGTCCTCCAGTAGCGCTCGGACGCCTCGGTCGCCACCTCGGCCGGCTCCTCGCCGTAGTACCTCCGGTGCGGCACGAAGTTCTGCAGGATCACCTCCTGCAGGTGCCCGTGCTCGGCGTGCACCGCGGCCAGCGCGCGCAGCGCGTCGAGGCGGTCCTCGTGGGTCTCGCCGATCCCGACCAGGATCCCCGACGTGAACGGGATCCTCAGCTCGCCGGCCGCCCGGATCGTTTCCAGGCGCAGCTGCGGGTCCTTCGTCGGCGACCCTTGATGGGCCACCAGGTCCGGGCGCGTGGACTCGAGCATGAGGCCCTGCGACGCGGTCACCTCGCGCAGCCGCGCCAGATCCTCGCGCGGCAGCGCCCCCAGGTTCGTGTGCGGCAGGATCCCCCGCTCCAGCGCCCGCTCGCACGCCCACGCCACGTACGCGACGAAGTCGTCGAACCCGAGCTCGGCCAGGCGCTCGCGCACGCCGGCGTGGTGGCCGGGCTCGTCGCCCGTGAGCACGAGCAGCTCCTTGACCCCGCGCCGCGCGGCGCGATCGATCACCTGCTCCACGTAGGCCGGCGCGTGCAGATGCGCGCGATGGGTCTGGAAGGCGCAGTACTTGCAGTGCGAGACGCACGTGCGCGAGAGCGACAGCGTCACGTTGCGCGAGAAGGTCACTCGACGGCGCATTGGGCGGAACGTTATCGAGGGGCGATGCCGGGCCTGTCGCGGCCCGATCCGACCGGCGGTCGAACCGGGATCGGACCGTCGGCACCTGGCACGAGCCGGCGGGCCCGGCCAGGCTGGCGCGCCGGACATGCTCGACTACGGGTTCGCCACGTTCGCCTCCAAGGCCGATCTGCTCGACCGTGCCGCGGCGGCGTGGAACCCGGACAAGACCCGGTTCTGGCAGCAGGCCGGGGTCGACCTCGTCATCGACCGCCGCGAGGGCTACCGGCTGTGGGACGTCGAGGGGCGGGAGCTCATCGACGTGCACCTCAACGGCGGCACCTACAACCTCGGCCACCGCCATCCCGAGCTCGTCGCCGCGCTGATCGAGGGGACCGAGCGCTTCGACGTCGGCAACCACCACTTCCCGTCGATCGCGCGCACCGCGCTGGCGGAGGCGCTGCTTCGGACCGCCGGGCCCGGCATGGCCTGCGTCGTGTTCGGCGCGGCCGGCGGCGAGGCGATCGACGTCGCGATCAAGACCGCGCGCCACACGACCGGCCGCCGCAGGATCGTGTCGATCGTCAAGGGCTACCACGGCCACACCGGCCTGGCGGTCTGTACGGGCGACGAGCGCTTCTCGCGCCCGTTCCTGGCCGAGCGTCCCGACGAGTTCGCGCACGTCCCGTTCAACGACCTCGACGCGATGGCGGCGGCCCTCGCGCGCGACGACGTGGCGGCGGTGCTGCTGGAGACGATCCCGGCCACGTACGGGTTCCCGCTGCCGCGGCCCGGCTACCTGGCGGCGGTGAAGGCGCTGTGCGAGGCGCACGGGACGCTCTACATCGCCGACGAGGTCCAGACGGGGCTGATGCGCACGGGCGAGATGTGGGGCATCCACAAGGCCCGCGTGCAGCCCGACATGATCGTCGCCGCCAAGGGCCTGGGCGGCGGGCTGTACCCGCTGTCGGCGGTGATCCTCAGCCGGCCGTGCGCGCGCTGGCTGAGCGAGGACGGCTTCGCGCACATGTCCACGGTCGCGGGGGCCGAGCTCGGCTGCGTCGTCGGCCTCAAGGTGCTGGAGATCACGAGCCGGCCCGAGGTGCGCGCCGGGGTCGAGCGGGCGTCGGCGCGGTTCGCGGACGGGCTGGCCGCGATCCGCGAGCGCCACGGCGGCTGGCTGACCGGGGTGCGCCAGGACGGGCTCGTCATGGGCCTCGAGCTGGCCGCGCCCGAGGGCGCCCGCGACCTCATGCGCGCCCTCTACGAGCGCGGCGTGTGGGCGATCTTCTCGACGCTCGACCCGAGCGTCCTGCAGTTCAAGCCCGGCCTCCTCGTCGACGACGCGCTCGTCGACGAGATCCTCGACCGGCTGGAGTCCGCCATGGAGGCCACCGCATGAGCCTCGAGGACGCGATCGCGGCCGCCGCGCTTCGGCGCTACGACCTGTCGCCCGAGGCGACGGCGACGCTCGTCAACGTCTCCGAGAACGCGACCTACCGGGTCGACGACCCGGCGACCGGCAGGCGCGCCGCGCTGCGCGTGCACCGCCCCGGCTACCGCGACGCCGGCGAGATCGAGTCCGAGCTGCGCTGGATGGACGCGCTGCGCGCCGAGGGCGTCGTCGACGCGCCGCGCGCGATCGCCGCCCGCGACGGGACGCGCGTCGCGGACGTCGCCGCCGAGGGCGCGCGCCGCGACGTCGTGCTGTTCGAGTGGCTCGACGGCACGATGCCGTCGCCCGACGACGACCTCACCGGCGGCTTCCGCATGCTCGGCGCGATCTCGGCCGCCCTGCACGAGCACGCGCGCCGCTGGCCGCCGCCCGCCGGCTTCCGCCGCCCGCGCTGGGAGCACGCGACGATGCTCGGGCCCGCCGGGGCGTGGGGCCGCTGGCAGGACGGCCTCGGCGTCGGCCGCGAGGAGCTGGACCTGCTCGGCCGCCTCGACGAGGTGCTCGCCCGCCGGCTGGCCGCGTTCGGCACCGGGCCGGAGCGCTTCGGGCTCGTCCACGCCGACCTGCGCCTCGCCAACCTGCTCGTCGACGGCGGCGCGGTGCGCGTCATCGACTTCGACGACTGCGGCTGGTCGTGGTGGCTGTACGACTTCGCCACCGCGGTCTCGTTCTTCGAGGACGACCCGGCCGTGCCGGCGCTCGCGGCCGCCTGGGCCGAGGGCTACCGCACCGTCGCGCCGCTGAGCGCCGCGGACGAGGCCGAGCTGGAGACGTTCGTCCTGCTGCGCCGGCTGCTGCTCGTGGCCTGGGTCGGCTCCCACCAGCACGCGCCGGAGGCGCGGGAGCTGGGGGCCGCCTTCACGGAGGGCGTCTGCGCGCTGGCCGAGTCGTACCTGTCGCGCTTCAGCTGATCACGACGCACGGAGGACCAGGATCGCCATGTTCACCCCCATCGCCGGCCGCACCGCGATCGTCACCGGCGGGACGAAGGGCATCGGCCTCGGGATCGCCGGCGTCCTCGCCGGCGCGGGCGTCGGCGTCGTCGTCTGCGGCCGCGACCCCGACGCCGGCGCGGCCGCAGAGGCGGCGCTCGCCGGCCGCCCGGGCGCGGTGCGCTTCGTCCCGGCCGACCTGACCCGGGCCGACGACTGCGAGCGGCTGGCCGGCGCCGCGCTCGAGGCGTTCGGGTCGATCGACATCGTGTGCGCCAACGCCGGCGCGTTCCCCGAGCGCCGGCTCGAGGACCTCACCCCGGCCGAGATCGACGACCTGTTCGCGCTGAACGTGCGCGGCGCGATGCTGACCGTCCGCGCCTGCCTGCCCGCGCTGGAGGCCAGCGGCCACGGCCGCGTGATCGTCACGTCGTCGATCACCGGCCCGGTGACCGGCTACCCCGGCTGGTCGCACTACGGCGCCACGAAGGCGGCGCTGCTGGGCTTCATGCGCTCGGCGGCGATGGAGCTCGCGCCCAAGCGCATCACCGTCAACGCGGTCCTGCCCGGCAACATCGCCACCGGGGGACTGGACGAGATGGGCGAGGACTACCTGGCGGCGATGACCGCCTCGATTCCGCAGCGCCGCCTGGGCGACCCGGAGGACATCGGGCACGCCTGCCTGTTCCTGTCGACCGACGAGGCCGCCTACATCACCGGGGCCTCGCTCGTGGTCGACGGCGGCCAGATCCTCACCGAGTCGGCCGGCTCGATGGACGCCATGTGACGGCGGGGCCCTAGCCTCCGGCGGGTGCCGGAGCTGCGCAGCATCTGCGTCTACGCGGGGTCCAACGCGGGCCGCCTGCCCGCCTACGCGCTGGCGGCCGCCGCGCTCGGCGAGCTGCTGGCCCGCCGCGGCATCCACGTCGTCTACGGCGGGGGCGACATCGGCCTGATGGGCGTCGTCGCCGACGCGGCGCTGGCCGCCGGCGGCCAGGTGACCGGGATCATCCCGCGCACGCTCATGAGGCGGGAGGTCGGCCACCGCGGGCTGACCGAGCTGATCGTGGTCGAGACCATGCACGAGCGCAAGCACGAGATGGCCCGGCGCGCCGACGCGTTCGTGGCGCTGCCGGGCGGGATCGGCACGGTCGAGGAGCTCGTCGAGGCGCTCACCTGGACGCAGCTGGGCGTGCACCGCAAGCCCTGCGCGCTGCTGGACGCGGGCGGCTACTGGACGCCGTTCGTCGGCTTCCTCGACCACGCGGTCGCCGAGGGCTTCCTGCCCGAGCGCCACCGGGCGATGCTCGTCACCGCCGACACCCCGGAGGGGGTGCTGGCGGCGATCGAGCGGTGGGAGCCGCCCGAGGTCGAGCGCTGGCTCGACCCCGAGCAGGCGTGACTCAGCTCAGCTGAGGCGGTCGATCGGGCGCTCGCCCGGCCCGCGCTCCGCGGCGGCGACGTCGTCGGCGAGCTGCCCGGGCGGCACGTCGGTGTCGACCAGGCGCCCGCCCCAGCGGCGCTCCTGCTCGACGAGCACGAGCCGCGTGTAGGCGAGGCCGGCGAGGACGCCGCCGACGAGCGGCGCGAGCACGTAGACGAGGAGGAACGTCCCGGCGCCGCCGAACTCGCCCGACACGAGCGCCGGGCCGAACGCGCGCGCCGGGTTCAGCGCCGCGCCGGTGAGCGCGCCCACGCCGAGCACCCCGAGGCCGAGCGTCCCGCCGATGATCAGGCCGGCCATGCTCTTCTCGGAGCGGACGTTGACGGCCATCGCCACGATCGCCCACAGCAGGACGAACACGCCGATCGCCTCGGCCAGGAACGCGGCGCCGTCGCCGTTGGCGACGTCCGACACGGCCGGCGCGCCCCAGTTCGTCGCCTCGCCGAAGTCGCCGACAAGGAGCCGGACGATGAGCGCGGCGGCGATCGCGCCGAGCACCTGCATGACGATGTAGACCCCCGCCTGGGCCGGCGCGATCTTCCGCAGGACCAGCAGGGTCACCGTCACTGCAGGATTGAAATGCGCGCCGGACGTCTCGCCCAGCGCGTACACCCCCATCGCGAGCGTGATCGCGTGTGCGAGCGCGATCACGATCAGCGCCGGGACCGTGAGCCCATCCGCGGCGGTCACCGAGACGGTCAGGCAGATGAAGAGCACCAGGAACAGCGTCCCGATGAACTCCGCCACGTAGGCAGCAATCCCTCGACTCTCCATGTCGGGATCATCTGCCCCCGTGATCGAATTCTCAACAGTCGGTCGACGGATTGCCGTCGCTCTGCTCGCCGCCGGCGCGGTGGCTCTCGGCCTCGCCGCCTGCGGCGGCGACGACGACGGCGCCCGCCCCGGCGTCGAGGCGACCCTCCTGCTCGACTTCACCCCCAACGGCGTCCACGCCGGCATCTACTCCGCCGTCGCGCGCGGCTACGACGACGCCGAGGGCGTCGCGCTGACCGTCCGCCAGCCCGCGTCCTCCAGCGACGCGGTCAAGCTCCTGGCCGCGGGCCGCGCCGACTTCGCCGTGCTCGACATCCACGACCTGGCGATCGCGCGCGAGCAGGGGACCGACCTCGTCGGCGTCATGTCGATCGCCCAGCGCCCGCTGGCCGCCGTCCTCGCGCAGCCGTCGATCGCCCGCCCCCGCGCGCTGGAGGGCCGCCGCGTCGGCGTCACCGGCCTGCCGTCCGACGACGCGGTCCTGCGCTCGATCGTCGAGGGCGACGGCGGCGACCCCGACCGCGTCCGCACGACGACGATCGGCTTCAACGCGGTCGCGGCGATGATCGCCCGGCGCGTGAGCGGCGCGACCGCGTTCTGGAACGTCGAGGGCCTCGCGCTCGAGCACGAGCGGCCCGGCACGCGCCAGTTCCGCGTCGAGCGCTACGGCGCGCCCGCCTACCCGGAGCTCGTCCTCGTCGTGCAGCGCGCGTTCCTGCAGGACGAGCACGACGTCGTGCGCGCGACCGTCGACGCGCTGCGCCGCGGCTACCAGTTCACGCTCACCGACCCCGACTCGAGCGCGTCCGACCTCGTCGCCGAGGTGCCCGACGCCTCGCGCGACCAGATCCTCGCGCAGCTCGACGTGCTGACGAAGGTGTTTCTGGGACCGACCGGGCGCCCGGGCGGCCTCGACGAGGACGTGCTGGCGCGGTGGGCGCGCTGGGAGGCCCGCTTCGGGATCACCCGCGAGCCGCCGGAGATCGCGCAGGCGTTCGCGACGCGCTACGCGAACGCGCCGCTGGACGATCAGACGGCCGGGTGACCGGGCGCGCGCCTACTGGGCGCGCAGCTGGCGGAACTCCCGGCGCACCGACTCCGGGCGTCCCCACATCTGCACGACCTCGGTGCGGCCGACCCGCACCTCGCGCAGCGCCAGCTCGCCGGTGATCTCGGCGTCGTCGAGGAGCTTCAGCGTGCCGTGGACGACGGGCGCGGCCGCCGCGTGGCCGAAGCGGTGGGCGACCAGGATGCGCCAGTGGAAGCGCTGCTTGGAGAGCGGCTGCGCGTTGACCGTCACCAGGTAGGTCGCGGTCTCGATGTAGCGGTCGACGTCGTCGATCCGCAGCTCGAGCTCGAGGTCGGTCCAGTCGTCGGGCAGCGAGTCGACGATGGCCTGGAAGTCGTCGGCGAGTGGCATCGCCGCAGACGATACTCAGGCGCCGAGCTCGACACGCATCGCTCGCGCGAGCGCGCCGCCGATGATGTGCACGTCGGGGTCGTCGCCGAAGCGCGCGAACACCGGCCCGTCGAACGGCTGCTTGTCGACCACCGTGAACGACGCGCCCGGGCGGATGCCGCGGTCGGCCAGGTAGCGCAGCATCGCCGGGTCGGAGTCCGACACGCGCACGAACACGCCGCTGGTGCCCGGCTCGAGCTCCTGCAGCATCGTGCTGGAGCCCTCCTCGATCTCGAGGTCGCGCGAGGGGATCGGGTCGCCGTGCGGGTCGTGCGTCGGGTGGCCGAGCTTCGCGGCGATCAGCTCCTCGAGCTCCTCGGACAGGACGTGCTCGAGCACCTCGGCCTCGTCGTGCACGCGGTCCCACGGCACGCCGAGCGTCTCGGCCAGGTACAGCTCCAGCAGCCGGTGGTGGCGGATCACCTCGAGCGCGACCTTCACGCCGTCGGGCGTGAGCTGCACGCCCCGGTAGGGCACGTGGCGCACGAGCCCGAGGGCGTCGAGCTTCTTGACCATGTTCGACGCGGACGCGGCGGTCACGCCGAGGCGCTCGGCGATCGCGTTGGTGGACACCGCCGCGCCGTCGCCGCGGGTCTCCAGGGCGTAGATCGCCTTGGCGTAGTCTTCGACGGCGGAGCTCACGCTGTCCATCGCCATGAGTTTAGCCTTGACTGAAAATGCTGTCCGCGCGGTGCACGAGGCCTGCGGCCTCGTCGACCGCTCCGAGCGCGGCAAGCTGGCGCTCACCGGCTCCGGCGCCAAGGAGTTCCTCAACGGCCAGGTGACCAACGACGTGCTCGCGCTGGAGCCCGGCACCGGCTGCTACGCCGCGTTCCTGACGCCGAAGGGCAAGATGCTCGGCGACCTGCGGATCCTCGACCTCGGCGACGAGCTGTGGCTCGACACCGAGCGCAGCTCGCTGCAGGCGCTGTTCGACATGATCCGCCGCTACAAGATCGGCTACGACGTCGAGCTGCACAAGCGAACGCTCGAGTGCGGCCTGCTGTCGCTCGTCGGCCCCCGGGCCCGGGAGGTCGCGGGCGCGCTGGAGCTGCCGTCGGCCGAGCACAGCTCGATGCGCGCCCGCCGGGGCGGCGCCGACGTCGTGCTCGTCGCCACCGCCGACGGCGTCGACGCGATCTGCGCCGCCGGGGACGTCGACGCGGTCCGTGCCGCGTTCCTCGAGGCCGGCGCCGAGGAGGTGCCCGAGGACGCCGCCGAGGTCGTGCGCGTCGAGGCGGGGCGCCCGCGCTACGGGATCGACCTCGACGACACCGTCATCCCCCAGGAGGCCGGCCTCAACGAGCGCGCGGTCAGCTTCACGAAGGGCTGCTACGTCGGCCAGGAGACCGTCGCGCGCCTGTACTACCGCGGCAAGCCCAACCGCCACCTGCGCGGCCTGCGCCTCCACGGCGCGGCCGCGACCGGCGATCCGCTGCGCCTCGGCGACCGCGAGGTCGGCCGCGTCGGCTCGGTCGTCGACTCGCCGACGCTGGGGCCGGTGGCGCTGGCGATCGTGCGCCGCGAGGCCGAGCCCGGCAGCGAGGTGCAGGTCGGCGACGACGGCACGACGGCGACGGTCGTCGAGCTGCCGTTCGCCTGAGCGGCAGCTCAGGCGCCGGCCGCGAACGCGGCCAGCCGCGCCGCGTCGGGCCGCGGGTCCAGCGACAGCGCCGGCGGCGCGTTGGCGGCCACCCAGGCGGCGACGATGCGGACCTCGTCGACCTCGTCGGCGGGCACGTGCGTCGCCGGCCGGCGCGGATCCCAGCCGCGCAGCGCCGCGCGCGTGCGCTCGTCGAGGTCGCCGGCCTCGGTGGCCGGCCCCCAGTCGGCGACGCGGCCGTCGACGATCCAGAACAGGTCGCCGCGGGCCGGGTCGCGCGGGTGCGGCGCGCGCACGAGGCGCGGGCGCGCGTGCGTGGCAGCCAGCGCGCCGTCCAGGCGGGCCAGGAGCTGCTCGAGGCGCCCGCGGCGGCGGCGCAGCCCGGCGGCGCGCTCGTAGCGCTGCGCGTCGGCGGCGGCCCGGATCTCGGCGTCGACGTGGTCCAGCAGCGCGGTCGCTCCGTCGCGGCGGCCGGTGAACAGCGCCAGCGCCGCGTCGAGCCGGCGGCGGTACAGGTTCGGGTCGAGGTCCTGCAGACACGGCGACAGGCAGCGGCCCATCTGCCCGTAGGCCGACGGCCAGTCGCGGCGGGGCAGCTTGCGCCCGCAGTGGCGCAGGCCGAACAGCGAGTTGAGCTGCTCGACGAGCTCGCTCGCCGCGGCGCGGCCGCGCAGCGGCCCGATGTTCACCGCGTGCCCGTGGGCGGGCGCCGCGGCGACCTCGAGGACCGGGAACGGGATGTCCAGGCGGCAGCGCACGTAGACGTAGCGGTCCTGGTGCTTGAGGCGCGTGTTGCCGGGCGGCGCCAGGCGCTTGATGAGCCGGTTCTCGAGCACGAGCGCGCCGAGCTCGGACGCGGCCTGGCGGAAGTCGACGACGGTCGCCTGGGCCGTCCACGCCGACGGCTCCGACGACGGCGCGAAGTGCGCCCGCGCGCGGGTGCGCAGCGCCACCGACTTGCCCACGTACAGCGCCTGGCCCTCGGCGTTGCGGAAGATGTAGACGCCGGGCTCGTCGGGGACGTCGGTGAGGTCCGGCCGCGCGGTCGCGCGCCGGCGCCGGGCGCCGTGGCGGCCGCCGTCGGTGGCGCCGGCCCGCCGCCGGCGCGGTGCGGAGGAGCGGGCGCCGCCGGGACGCAGCACCGCGATCGCCTCGCGCACCGTCGTCGCGTGCGCGGCCAGCTTGGGCAGCAGCGCGCACAGCACCCGCGCGCAGGTCTCGGCGTCGGCCAGCGCCCGGTGCTGGGTCTCGACCTCGATGCCCAGCGACTCGGCCAGCGGCCCGAGCTTGCGCTGGCGCGCCAGCGGGGCGAAGCGCCGCGCGAGCGCGAGGGTGCAGATCGCCGGAGGGTCGGGCCACGGCAGGCCGGCGCGGTCGCACGCCTGCGCCAGGACGCGGCGGTCGAACCCGACGTTGTGGGCCACGAGCACGCGGCCCTCGAGCTGGGCGACGAGGTCGCCGAGCACGACCTCGGCCTCGGGCGCCTCGTCGACCATCGTCTGCGTGATGCCGGTGAAGCGCTGGATCCCGCGCGAGAGCGGCGCGCGGACGGCGCACAGGGACGTGAAGCGGTCGTGCAGCTCGCCGCCGCCGACCAGGACGGCGGCGACCTCGGTCAGCTCGCAGCGGTCGCCGGCCAGGCCGTTGGTCTCGGTGTCGACGGCCAGGAACTCGGCGCTGCGCAGCGGCTGGTCGAGCACGTCCATGCGGGTGTCCTACGGCATCGCCCCGACGGCATGCACGACGATGTGCGCACCAGCCGCCGCCCCGGCGGGTAGCATCGGGTGATCCCACCCACGAGCCGGAGGGAGCCGACGATGCCCACGTTCGCCACAGAGCACGAGATCGAGCGCCTCGAGGCCGAGCGCGAGGCATGGGATGCCTACCGCGCCGCCCTCGGCGGCCTGGAGGGCAAGGCCTACGAGGAGGCCGAGGTCGTCGCCTGGGAGGCGCTGCAGCGGCGCCTCGCCGAGCTCGCGCGCTGACCGCCCCGGCGGAAGGTCAGGTAGGGTCCCCGCCCGGAGAGGGATGGTTCGCGTGTCACGTCTTCACGCCGTCCTGGGCACGGCCGCCATCGCGGCGACGCTTGCGCTGGCCGGGTGCGCCGACGACGACCAGCACGCGAACAAGCCGCGCCCGCCGGCGCCGATCGTGGTGACGGCGAGCATCGCCAAGGACCGGGTCTCCGTCTCCCCCGCGCGCTTCGGCGCCGGGCCGATCAGCCTCATCGTCACCAACCAGACGGCGCGCTCGCAGCAGGTGACGCTCGAGAGCGTGATGTCGCCGGGCGGCGACCGCGCCGGCCTGCGCCAGAACACGGGGCCGATCAACCCGCGCGACACCGCCCAGCTCGACGCGGACGTCCCCGAGGGGACGTACGAGGTGCGCGTCGGGGTGGAGGGCGTGCGCCCCGCGACGATCGACGTCGGCGCGCGGCGCCCCAGCGCGCAGCAGGACCTGATGCTCCCCTAGCGGTCTGAGGATCCCTGGACAGAACGGGTGCGCGTCTGCAACCCTTGCGGGCGTGCAAGCAAGTTCCCCGGCGACCGGCACGTCGACCCAGGCGCAGCTCGTCGCCCAGCAGCTCCTCGAGCTCTGGCACCACGCCATCAAGGACGCCCGCCCCCTGTACTCGCTGATCGAGGAGCTGCGCATCGGGATGACCGATCTCAAGCTCCTGCACCACCTCACGCTGGCGACCGAGCCGCCGACCGTGAAGGAGCTGGCCGAGTCGATGGGCCTGTCGCTGCCGGGCGCCAGCCGCGCCGCCGACGCGCTGCTGCGCCGCGACTGGATCGCCCGCGAGGAGGACCCGCAGGACCGGCGCATGAAGCGCCTGTCGATCACGCCCGCCGGCGCCGCCGTCCTGCGGCGCGTCGAGGAGGCGCGCATGTACGGGCTGGTGGAGCTGGTCGCCCGCCTTCCCTCCGAGCACCTCGAGGCGCTGAGCGCCGCGGTCGCCCCGATCCTCGCCGACCTGGAGGCCGAACGCCCATGAGGCTCCCGATCACCGACGACAACCGCCGCTGGTGGGTGCTGGGCGCGATGTGCTGCGCCCTGTTCATGGCGATGCTCGACAACACGGTCGTCAACGTCGCGCTGCCGTCGATCCAGCGCGATCTGCAGACGACGCTGTCGGGGCTCGAGTGGACCGTCAACGCGTACACGCTCGCGTTCGCGGTCCTGCTCGTCACCGCCGGCCGCCTCGGCGACCTGTTCGGCCGCGTGCGGATGTTCCTCGTCGGGGTCGTGGTCTTCGCCGTCGCCAGCGGGCTCATCGCGCTGGCCCAGAGCGACGCGTGGCTCGTCGCCTGGCGCGCGGTGCAGGGCGTCGGCGGCGCGTTCATGATGCCGGCGACGCTGTCGATCGTCTCCCACGCCTTCCCGCCCGCCGAGCGCGGCAAGGCCATCGGCACGTGGGCGGGCGTCAGCGCGCTGGCGCTGGCCGTCGGCCCGGTCGTCGGCGGCTTCCTCGTCGAGCACGTCTCGTGGCAGTCGATCTTCCTGCTGAACCTGCCCGTCGCGGTGCTCGCGCTCGTGCTGACGCTCGCCGCCGCCACCGAGTCCCGCGACGAGACCGCCGAGCGCATCGTCGACATCCCGGGCGTCGCGATCAGCGCGCTCGGCCTGGGCGCGTTCGTCCTCGCGCTCGTGCAGGGCAACCACTGGGGCTGGGGGTCGGCCCGCATCGTGGCGCTCTTCGCCGTCGCGCTCGTGGCGCTCGTCGCGTTCGTCGCGGTCGAGCTGCGCCACCGCGCCCCGATGGTCGAGTTCGGGTTCTTCCGCGCGCGGGCGTTCCTGGGCGCCAACACCGCGGGCTTCCTCGTGACGTTCGCGATGTTCGCGACGTTCTTCTTCATCACGCTCTACATGCAGAACGTGAAGGGCTACGGCCCGCTGGAGACCGGCGTGCGCTTCCTGCCCTCGACGTTCATGGTCGTGATCATGGGGCCGCTCTCCGGCCGGCTGGCCGACCGGATCGGCGCGCGCCTGCCGATGACGGCCGGCATGGCGATCGTGGCGGGCGCGCTGCTGTGGCAGTCGTTCCTGGACGCGGACTCGAGCTACCTGTTCCTGCTCGTGCCGTTCATCCTCATGGGCCTCGGCATCGGCCTGGTGATGGCGCCGATGACGACCGCGGCGATGAACGCGGTGGAGCACACGAAGGCCGGCGTCGCGTCGGGCATCCTCAGCATGAACCGGATGATCGGCGGCACGTTCGGCGTCGCCGTGCTCGGCGCGCTCATCACCGCGCTCGGCCAGAGCCGGCTCGAGGAGCTGCTGCCGCAGGCCACCCCCGCGCAGGTCGACCGCCTGGCCGAGGGCCTGGGCGCCGGGGCCGGCTCGGGCGGGGCCGACACCGGCGTCGCCGCCGCGATGCAGGACGCGTTCGTCTACGCGATGCACGGCGGCTTCCGCGTGGCCGCCGCGATCGCCCTCGCGGGCGCCGTCGTCGCGTGGCTGACGATCTCGGCGCGGCCCGCGTCGGCCGAGGTCGAGGCGGTCGCCCCGGCCGGCGAGGCGGGCGCCGCGTAGCGCGCCCCCCCGGCATGCCCCTCGGCTCACGGGGCTGGTCGCGCCGATCCCTGGGTAGGATCACGCCGCATATGGCCGTCGATCTCTCCACCGTCACGCACGTCGCCACCGACCCTGGCGAGCTGCCGCGCAGCATGGTCGCCTGGGTCATCCGCCAGGAGCGGGAGGGCGAGCCCAAGGACGCGTTCCGGCTGGAGGAGATCGAGGTACCGGAGCCTGGCGCGTTCGAGGTGATCGTGCGCGTGATGGCGGCCGGCGTGAACTTCAACAACGTGTGGGCCGCGCTGGGCAAGCCGGTGTCGGTGTTCGGCTACGGCGACCACCCCGAGTACGGTCACCACATCGGCGGCTCCGACGCGTCGGGCATCGTGTGGAAGGTCGGCGAGGGCGTGACCCGCTGGAAGCCCGGCGACGAGGTCGTCGTGCACTGCAACCAGGCCTCCTACGAGGACGTCGAGGTGCACGGCCTCGATCCGCTCGCCGCGCCCAGCCAGCGCATCTGGGGCTACGAGACGACGTGGGGCTCGTTCGCCCAGTTCACCAAGGTCCAGGCCCAGCAGCTGCTGCCCAAGCCCCGGAACCTGAGCTGGGACGAGGCGGCCTCCTACGGGCTGACCTACTTCACCGCCTACCGCATGCTGATGGACCAGGCCAAGCTGCAGGCCGGCCACCGCGTCCTGATCTGGGGCGCCGCCGGCGGGCTGGGCGTGTTCGCCACCCAGCTGTGCGAGGCGGCCGGCGCCGAGTGCGTCGGCGTCGTCTCCTCCGACGAGAAGGGCGAGCTGATCAAGCGCCTGGGCGCGACCGCGTACATCAACCGCAACGAGTTCGCGGGGATGATGCGGCGCGGCGGCGAGTCGCCCGAGGAGGAGAAGGAGCGCTTCAAGGTCTCGCGCGCGTTCGCCAAGCGCGTCGCCGAGCTGCTGGGCGAGCCGCCCGACATCGTCTTCGAGCACGTCGGCAAGGCCACGTTCCCCACGTCGGTCCTGACCGTCAGGCCGTTCGGCAAGGTCGTGATCTGCGGCGCCACGTCCGGCTACCAGCTCGATTTCGACGTGCGCTATCTGTGGATGCGCCAGAAGCAGATCATCGGCTCGCACTTCGCCAACGCGTGGGAGTGCCAGAAGGCCAACCAACTCATCGAGCAGTCCAAGATCCGCCCCGTCCTCTGGAAGACGATGGGCTTCGACCAGGTGGCGGAGGCCCACCAGCTCATGCACGAGAACAAGCACCTAGGGAAGATCTCGATCCTCGTCGGCGCCGCCGAGGAGGGCCAGGGCCGCACCGAGGACGGCCCCGGCGCGATCCGCGCGGAGGTGGGGAACTGATGGCCGAGGGCAAGACCGCGGGCGTCGTCCACATCCCCTGGTACGCGACCGGGTTCCGGGCCGACGGCCTGGCCGAGGCGCTCGCCAAGTTCGCGCCGATCGCGATGCGCTACGGCGCGCTCGACTACCAGGTCTTCCGCAGCCGCGACGACCGCTACAAGTTCCTGCAGATCGCGACGTTCGAGTCCAAGCTCGACTGGGAGCGCTACTGGGAGGGCGAGGAGGCGATCGCCTTCCGCGTCAACCACCAGGGCTGGTTCCAGGTCCCGGTGCTGTACGTGTGGCACGACCGGATCGCCGCGGGCGGCCTGCCCGAGGCGGTCACGGCCGCGCCGGGCGTCGGCAGCACGACGGCCGCCTGACCGCTAGGGCGCGAGCCGCTCCACGATCCACGCGTCGCCGTCGCGGCGGTAGCGCAGGCGGTCGTGGAGGCGGTTGACGCGCCCCTGCCAGAACTCGACGGTCTCCGGCACGACGCGCAGGCCGCCCCACCACTCGGGGCGCGGCACCGGCGTGCCCTCGGGAAAGCGCGCGGCCGCCTCCGCGAAGGCGCGCTCGAGCTCCGCGCGGCCGGCGACGACCGACGACTGCGGCGACGCGTACGCGCCGAGCTGCGACCCGCGCGGGCGGGTGGCGAAGTACGCGTCGGCCGTGGCGGCGTCGACCTCCTCGATCGTGCCGTGCACGACGACCTGGCGGCGGATCGCCACCCACGGCAGCACGAGCGCGCCGCGCGGGTTGGCGCGCGCCTCGCGCCCCTTGCGCGACGTGAGGTTCGTGTAGAGGACGAGCCCGCGGTCGTCGACCCCCTTCAGCAGGACGGTCCGCGCGGACGGCACGCCGTCGGGCGTCGCGGTCGCGAACGTCATCGCGTTCGGCTCGACGATCCCGGCCTCGACGGCGTCCTGCAGCCACGCCTCGAGCTGCTCGCGCCACGTCGGCTTCAGATCGGCCTCGTCCAGGCCGGTCGGCAGGTAGGAGCGGCGCATCGATGCGAGATCCACGCGCGGGAGTCTGCCAGCCGCGCGCGGCGGAACGCCCGGTCCCTTCTTCCTCACAAGCGAGCGGCTACGCGCCCGTACAAGGAGCGCCATGTCCCCACTCCTCTCCCCCGGCCGCGTGCCGCGCGCCGCGCGCCGCGCCGCGCTCGCGGCGAAACTGGACGACGACTCCGCCACGCCCGGCGTCGGCCTGCTCGGCGGCGTCGCGAGCCTGGCCGCCGGCGAGTCGGCGGCCTTCTCAACGCGCGCGACCGCGCGGGCCACGGCGACCGGCTCCGGCCGGGTCGGCGTGCGCCTCTCGCGCCGCCAGATCGCGCGCGTGCGCGGCGGGCCGATCGTCCTGCGCTACGCCGTCGTCGACGCCGACGGCACGCGCCGGACCCTCACCCGCGCCGTGCGGGTGCGCTGACGGCGCGGATCATCCATCCGTCGAGCGGGACGGATCGTGGCGCCCGGCATCGCCACGATCCGTCCCATGCGTTCAGCGCAGCTCACGTGGTACGAGGTCCTCGAGCTGGAGCCCACCGCGTCCGCGGCCGAGATCGAGGCGGCCTGCAAGCGGCTGCGCAAGCGCTGGCACCCGGATCTGAACCCCGACGCCGTCGACGAGGCGACCGAGCGGTTCAAGGCCGTCCAGGCCGCGTGGGAGGTCCTCGGCGACCCGCACCTGCGCGCCGCCTACGACCGGGACCTGAGCGTCCCGCGGGATCCCGTCGACGATCGCCCGCGCTGGTGGGCGCCCGAGACGCCCATGACGTTCGCCTCCACCGCGCCGGGCGCCCACAGCCCGCGCGGCTTCCCCACCGACGACATGGCGGCGCGCGCCGCGGACCGCATGGACGCCGCGCCGCGGCCCGAGCGGCCGGCCGCGCCGCGGCCGCGCCCGCCCGGCGCCCGCATCGACGGGATGTCCGTGGCGGCCGCGCTGACCATGACGGTCCTCGGCCTCGGCGCGATCTGGTGGCCGTACGCGCTGTTCAGGCACCCGCGCAGCGCGGGGTACTGGATCGTCACCGCCCTCGTCTACGCGCTGCTGCTCGCCAGCGGCCCGGTCCCGCTCCTGGCGGTCGGCTACTGGCTTGCCTCGATCGTCCCGATCGTCGTCCTGCTCGTGCTGCGCGGCACCCCGGACCCGGCGCCCGAGGCGGTGTCGTGATGGCGCGCCGGCCCGGGCTCTTCGGGACGATCGCGGGCATGCTCCTCGTGGAGGGGGCGCTGAAGGCGGGCCAGCACGTGTGGAACGCCCACCAGGCCGAGGCCCAGCGCCGCCGCCTGAAGGACCCGCTCACGCGGCTGGGCATGGACGTGATCCGCAGCTGCGTCGGCTCGACGAGCGCAGGCCAGGTCGACGACCGCCTGCGGATGGTCGCCGACGCACGCCCCGAGTGGTGGTACGCGGTGGGCGTCGATCCGCGCCGGCCCGTCGGCGACGTGGACTTCGCCATCGCCACGGATCGCTCGGTGGCCTGCATCGAGGTCAAGACCACCTGGCAGGGCCCCGAGCAGATCGAGCAGACGGTGCGCGCCGCGAAGGCGCTGGCCCGGCTGAGCGACCGGCACGCTCCCCTGCCGATCCTCTGCGTCGTCTCCGACGACCCCGAGCCGCGCTGGTGCCACAGCGCCGACGGCACGGCGGTCGGGTACGTCGGTCCGTCGATGCTCGTCAGCCTGCTGCAGTCCGTCGTGCGCGAGCACGGGGCGTTCGATCCGGACGCCGCGCCGGATCTCGCTCGCCAGCTCTTCGACGCCCAGCAGCAGCGCGCCCAGCTGATGGCGGCGGCGACCGGGTGCATCAAGCACCTCCAGGGCCGCTGGGTCGTCGCGCTCGACGTGTACGCCGAGGCGGCCGGCGGACCGATCCCCATGCTGGTCATGGGGCCCAACGGCGTCTTCGCCTGCCATCCCGCGGGCATCGACGAGCACGCCGCCGCAGTCCGAGCGGTGGAGGGCGCCCGCCGCATCGCCGGAACGCTCGCGGGCATGGAAGCCGAGGTCGTGCCGGTGGTCCTGCGCGTCCCCGGAGCCGGCTGCGAATGGCTGACACTGGCGAGCGGCGAGACCGTGTGGGGCCTCCCCGTCAACCACGCGGCCGGCGCCATCTACCACACGCCTCCGCGGCCCGGCGCGACGACCGAGCACTGCTGGCGCCTGCAGCATCCGGCGCCGGGCTGGAGCTACACGATGCGGTGGAACCCGCAGATCGACGGCTGGTCCTACCACGTGACGTGGCCGTCGTCGGGGCTGCGTGCCGCCTAGGAGGCGCTACGCCGCCGACGAGCGCCGCGGCGACGCCGAGGACTCGATGTCCATGCGCAGTCGCGCCAGCGACTGGCGGATCAGACGCGAGACCTGCATCTGCGACACGCCGATCACCCGCGAGATCTCCGTCTGCGTCATGTCCTGCTCGAAGCGCAGGCGCAGGATCTCGCGGTCGCGGTCGGAGAGGACGTCCATGGCGTCGTCGATGAGCACCCGGATCTCGGCCCGGCCCAGCTCCGGGTCGGCGTCGCCGAGCGACTCCGCCAGCGTGGAATCCTCCCCCACCGGCTCGTCGAAGCTGCGGGTGCGGTGCGCCTGGCCGGACTGGATCGCCGCCAGCGTGTCCTCCAGCGACGCCTCGACCGCCTCGGCGATCTCCTCCACGGTCGGCGAGCGGCCGAGCGCGTTGGTGAGGTCGTCGCGGGCGCGCGCCACCTTCAGCTGCAGCTCCTGCGTACCGCGCGGCACGTGCAGCGCCCACGTCCGGTCGCGGAAGTGGCGCTTGATCTCGCCGAGCACGGTCGGCGTCGCGTACGAGGAGAAGCGGACCTCGCGGCTCGTGTCGAAGCCGTCGATCGCCTTCATGATCCCGATGCAGGCGACCTGCACGAGGTCGTCGAGCGGCTCGCCGCGCCCCGCGTAGCGCCCCGCCAGGGCGCGGGCGAGCGGGAGCATCTCCTGGGCGAGCTGGTCGCGGGCCGCGCGGTCCCCCTGCTCGTGGTAGCGGCGCAGGAGAGTGCGCTCGTGCGCAGCGCGATCCGTCGCGGGCGGTCCTCCTGCGGACATGTTGGGATGCTTGCCCATCGAGGCGCCCCGGTAAGCCTCCCCGGCTATACCTTCTCCAGCGGCGCCATCGTCAGCCCCGCGTCGCGCAGCTGCTCCCAGTACAGCTCGGCCAGCTCCTTGTGTCCGGACCACACGATCGCCAGACCGGTGTTGTGGATCCGGTCGGCGATCGCATAGCCCTCGTCGAGGGTCACCCCCGGGATCGTGCGCGACAGCGTGCGCGCGACGTGATCGAAGGTGTTGTGGTCGTCGTTGCGGACGATGACGCGCCAGGCGCCACCCAGGCCGCTCCCCGGCCCTTGCGTCCGCGGGCGTTGGATCGTCTGCGTCATCTCGGGGGATGCTACGCCGATCGCTTGGACCAGTAGCGCTGAAGGCCCAGATAGCACTGGTCGACCGGCGCAGCCTGGCGCAGCGCGGCGGCCGTGGCCTCGTCGGTGCGGGCCGCCACCCAGGCGTCGTGCTCGGCCACCCAGGTCTCCAGGTCGAGCCGCTGCACCTCGGGCACCCACGTGTCGAACCACAGGCGCAGCTCGTCGAGCTGGTTGACCGGGTCGTCGAAGATGCCGAAGTGCGTCGGCGCGATCCGGTCGGGATCCCAGGACGCGATCAGGTCCAGGGAGTCGAGCCACGCCTCGATGTCGATGTCGGGCGGCGGCGTCGGGCCCAGCGTCGGCGCGCCGTCGATGCGGATCCCGGCGGTGTCGCCGGTGAAGACGGTGCCGGTCGGCTCGTGCAGGTAGGAGAGGTGATGCGAGGCGTGCCCGGGGGTCGGGGCGAAGCGGAAGTCCCCCTCGCGGCCCTCGCCGAGCACGCGGATGCGCTCACGCGGGACGGGCAGGACCTCGCCCCACAGGCGGTCCATGTCGTCGCCATACAGGCGGGTGGCCGACCTCAGCAGCCGCTCGGGGTCGGCCAGGTGCGGCGCCCCGCGCTCGTGCACCCACACCTCGACGTTGGGCCAGCGGGCGGCGAGCATCCCCGTCGCGCCGGCGTGATCGAGGTGGATGTGGGTCAGCGCGATGACGCGCGGCACCTCGCCGTCGAGGCCCTCCAGCAGCGCGTCCAGGCACGACGCCGGACCCGGATCGATGAGCACCTCGCCGACGAGCCAGGAGCCGATCACGCGCTCGCGGCCGAGGTGGCGCAGGTCGATCAGGCGCATGCGACCACGATGTCCTGGTAGCTGCGACCGGGGGCTCCGCGCCAGGTCCCGCGCTCGATCGTGCGCACGTCCAGGCGCTCGCGCACCCAGCCCTCGTCGTAGGCGACCGCCTCCTCGGGCAGCCCGGGGTCGGATACGGCCATCTCGGCCTCCTCGAAGTCGTGGAACGGGATCGTCGTACGGCAGTCGCGCAGCGCCTCGCGCGAGTCGTCGTCGAGCAGGAAGAACGTCGCCAGCAGGCGCCCGCCGGGACGCAGGACCCGCATCGTCTCGCGCAGGTAGTGCTCGCACTCGGCCGCCTGCAGATGCGTGACCACGCTCGTCATGACCGCGACGTCGAAGGCCTCGTCGTCGTACGGGAAGCGGAAGTCCAGGGGCGACAGGCTCCCGTCGGGGTTGTAGCGCGCGTTGCGCAGGTCGACGAGGTCGAAGCGGAAGCGGTCGGCCGGGTAGCGCTCCCGGCACCACGCGATCCCACGCGGGTCGACGTCGAAGCCGGCGTAGCGGCCGGATTCCAGGAACCCGACCAGCGGCCGGGCGATCCGGCCGATGCCGCAGCCGATGTCGAGCACGTCGGAGCGCGGCTCCAGGCCGGCCAGCTCGACGAGATGGCCGAGGAACTCGTCGCCGATCTCGATGAAGTCGCCGGCCCCGACGAACTGGAGCCGGCGGGGCGGCACGAGCGGATCGTGGCGCCCGCGCAGGCGGTCCGCGGCGTCGGCGGAGCGCAGCTTCAGCGCGGTGGCGGCGCGACTCAACATGGGTGTCGAACCGTACAATTGACTCATGAGTCACCGTCTCCCCGAGCGGGACCGGCCGTGGATGATGCGCACGTACGCAGGGCATTCCACGGCCGAGAAGTCCAACGAGCTCTACCGCTCGAACCTGGCCAAGGGGCAGACGGGGCTCTCGGTGGCCTTCGACCTGCCGACCCAGACCGGCTACGACCCCGACCACGTCCTCGCCCACGGCGAGGTGGGCAAGGTCGGCGTGCCGGTCAGCCATCTCGGCGACATGCGGACCCTGATGAAGGGCATCCCGCTCGGCGAGATGAACACGTCGATGACGATCAACGCCACGGCCGCCTGGCTGTTGGCGCTCTACATCGTCGCCGCCGAGGAGCAGGGCGTCCCCGCCTCCAAGCTGCAGGGCACGACCCAGAACGACATCGTCAAGGAGTTCCTGGCCCGCGGCACGTACGCGTTCCCGCCGGAGCCGTCGATGCGGCTGATCGCGGACATGATCGCCTACACGGTCACCGAGGTGCCGCGCTGGAACCCGATCAACATCTGCAGCTACCACCTGCAGGAGGCGGGCGCGACGCCGGTCCAGGAGATCGCCTACGCGCTGTCCAATGCGATCGCCGTCCTCGACGCGGCGCGCGAGCGCGTCTCGCAGGAGCTGATGGGCAAGGTGTTCGCGCGGATGTCGTTCTTCGTCAACGCCGGCGTCCGCTTCATCGAGGAGCACGCGAAGCTGCGCGCGATGGCGATCCTGTGGGAGCAGATCGGCCGCGAGCGCTACGGCGTCGAGGACCCCAAGCACCTGCTGTTCCGCTACGGCGTGCAGGTCAACTCGCTCGGGCTCACCGAGCAGCAGCCGGAGAACAACGTGCAGCGCATCGTGCTCGAGGCGCTCGCGGTCACGCTCGGCCGCAACGCCCGCGCCCGCGCGATCCAGCTCCCCGCCTGGAACGAGGCGCTCGGCCTGCCGCGGCCGTGGGACCAGCAGTGGTCGCTGCGCATCCAGCAGGTGCTCGCCTACGAGACCGACCTGCTCGAGTACCCCGACATCTTCGAGGGCTCCAAGGTCATGGACGGGCTCGTCGAGGAGCTGCTGGAGGGCGCGCGCGCCGAGATGGCCGTCGTCGCCGAGCACGGCGGGGCGGTCGAGGCGGTCGCCTACATGAAGGCGGCGCTGGTCGACTCGCACCGCGAGCGCATCCGCCGCATCGAGACCGGCGAGCAGGTCGTCGTCGGCCTCAACAGGTTCACCGAGACCGAGCCGTCGCCGCTGGCCTCCGGCGAGGACGGCGGCATCCTGACCGTCGACCCGGGCGTCGAGGAGCAGGCGCGCGAGGCGATCGCGCGCTGGCGGGCCGAGCGCGACCAGGCGGCGGTCGACCGGGCGCTGGCCGAGCTGGCGCGGGTGGCCGCCGACCCTTCCGAGAACATCATGCCCGCGACGATCGCGGCCGCCCGGGCGGGCGCGACCACCGGCGAGTGGGCGCAGACGCTGCGCGACGTGTTCGGCGAGTACCGCGCGCCGACGGGCGTCGGCGAGGCGACCGCGGGAGCGGGTGGGAGAGGTCAAGTCGAGCTCGACGAGGTGCGCGAGAGCGTCGAGGAGCTGTCCGAGCAGCTCGGGCGCACGCTGAAGATCCTCGTCGGAAAGCCGGGCCTGGACGGGCACTCCAACGGCGCCGAGCAGATCGCGGTCCGCGCCCGCGACGCCGGCATGGACGTCGTGTACGACGGCATCCGGCTGACGCCGGCGCAGATCGCGAAGTCGGCGCTCGACGAGGGCGTGCACGTCATCGGCCTGTCGATCCTGTCGGGCTCGCACCGCGAGCTGATCCCGGCGGTGATGGACGCGCTGCGCGAGGTCGGGGTCGACGTCCCGGTCGTCGTCGGCGGGATCATCCCCGAGGCCGACGTGGAGCCGCTGAAGCGGTGCGGAGTCGCGGCGGTCTACACGCCCAAGGACTTCGACCTCACGCGGATCATGGGCGACATCGTCGCGCTCGTGGCCCGCGCGCACGACGTTCCGGTCGCCGCCCTGCGGGCGTGACGGGCGCCGAGCTCGCCGCGCGGCTTCGGGCCCGCGACCTGTCCGCCGCGCCCGCGGTCCTCAACCTCGTCGAGAACCGCTCCGAGGCCAAGCGCGGGGAGATCGCGGCGCTGCTGGCCGGCGTCTCCCCCGCGGCGCTGGGCGGCGAGGCGCCGGGGCACGTGATCGGGATCACCGGGCCGCCGGGGGCCGGGAAGTCGACCCTGCTGAGCGCGCTGGTCGCGGAGTGGCGCGCCCGGGGGCGGTCGGTCGCCGTGCTCGCCGTCGACCCGTCGTCGAAGCGGACCGGCGGCGCGCTGCTGGGCGACCGCGCCCGGATCGCCTACGACCCCGAGGACCGCGGCGTGTTCATCCGCTCGACGGCGGCGGGAACGCGGCTGGGCGGGCTGGCGCCGTCGACGCGCGCGGCGGCGAACGCGCTGGCCGCCGCGTTCGACGTCGTCGTCATCGAGACGGTCGGCGTCGGCCAGTCGGAGACCGAGGTCGCCGAGGTCGCCGACACCGTCGCCGTGATCGTGCAGCCCGGGTCCGGCGACGTCTTGCAGTTCCTCAAGAGCGGGATCATGGAGGTCCCCGACGTGCTCGTGGTCACCAAGGCCGACCTGGGCCAGGTGGCGATGCGGGCGCGGCGCGACCTGAGCGCGGCGCTGCGGTCCCTGGGCGCGCGCGACACGCCGGTGGTGGCGGTCAGCTCGGTGCCGCCGGTGTCGGGCATCGACGAGCTCGTGGCGGCGCTGGACGCCCACCGCGAGGGCCTGGACCTGGGCGAGCGCCGACTCGCCGCACGGCGGGCCGGGGCGCTGGCGGACTTCGTCGCCGAGCACGGCGACGCCGGCCTGCGCGCCGTCGGCGGCCGCCGCGCGGCTCAGAGGCTCCTCGCCGAGCAGGATCCCGCTGCCGACATCCCTACGCTTGTGCGCGTGCTCGACCAGGCGGCCCGCTCGTGAACCTGAACCGCTGGCCCGGCCAGCTCGTCTTCCTGATCGCCGCGTTCCTCGTGCCGACGCTGATCGCGGCCGCGCTGGGCGCCGCGAACCTGGGCACGGCGGCGACGTTCGGCCAGCTCGCGTTCGCGGCGGCCTTCATGTACCTGATCCTGAAGCGGTAGCGGCGCGCCGCACGGTGCGGCCCGGCCCGAGGGTGGGAGCCCTCATCCGCGCATAGCGACGACGAGGGCTCCCACGTCCGCGGAACCTGCGCATCCGCGTGCGGTGGGGCCCCTGCGTTCGCCCTCGATGAGCTGTTCCGCGCGGTTGCCACGGGCCGGGCGCTGGCGCACTGGGCGCGGCGGCGCGCCACGCGGAGGAGATCCGTGGCATCGGACAGGTCGATGCGACGTGCCACGCGCGCGCAGCCGAGGCGCGCTACACCGCGTGCGACCCGTGCAGCGGCGGCGCGAAGCGGTAGCGGCAGTGCTTGCACACCCGGGCGGAGGCGAGCACGGTCTCGGCGCAGTCCGGGCACACCTTCGTCGTCGGCCCGTCGTCGTCGACGAGCTGCAGCGGACCGGGCGTGACGGCGTCGTAGCGGAACCCGACGGGGAGCGTCGGGAGCACGGGCTCGGACGCGCGGCGGCCGGTCAGGTCCGCCACCGGGGCCGCGGGCGCGTCCGGCGCGTCGTCCATCCGCCGCAGCACGCGCGCCGCGACCGCGACGAGCACGGCGAGCACGGCGGCGACGAGGGCGAGCAGGAGCGCAAGGGCGAGCACGACAACCGGCTGCTTCGCCGGGCGCGCAGCGACTCCTCGGCCCCGCAACCGTCCTTGCAGCGCCCCGCGCGCGGCCCCGCCGCCCGGAAGCCGCCGGATGTGAACTAGGCTGTGACGATGGCACGCGCTCCGCTCATCGACGGCCACGGCCGCACGATCGGGGACCTGCGGCTGTCGGTGACCGACCGCTGCAACTTCCGCTGCCAGTACTGCATGCCCGCCGAGGGCCTCCCCTGGCTGGACCGCGACGAGGTCCTGCGCTTCGAGGAGATCGCGCGGATCGTCAACCTCCTCGCCGAGATGGGCGTGCGCGACGTGCGCCTCACCGGCGGCGAGCCGCTCGTGCGCCGCGACTTCCCCGACCTCGTGGGGATGCTCGCCCCGCTCGTCGACGACCTCTCGATCACCACGAACGGCTACCTGCTCGAGCGCGACGCCGACGCGCTGGTCGCCGCCGGCGGCGACCACGGCCTGCGCTTCAACGTCTCGATCGACTCGCTCCAGCGCGACCGCTTCTTCGAGATGACCCGCCGCGACGCCCTCCCCCGCGTGCTCGCCGGCCTGCGCGCGCTCGCCGCCCACCCGCAGGCGCACCCGATCAAGATCAACGCGGTCGCGATGCGCGGGTTCACCGAGCAGGAGGCGATCCCGTTCGCGGAGTTCGCGCGCGAGCACCCCTACGAGATCCGCTTCATCGAGTTCATGCCGCTCGACGCCGGTCACGTGTGGAGCCCCGACCAGGTGCTCACCGGCGACGAGATCCGCGCCGCGATCCACGCCGTGTACCCGCTGGAGCCCGAGCCGCGCGAGCCGCACGCGACCGCACGCACGTACCGCTTCGCCGACGGGCGCGGGCGCATCGGCTTCATCAACCCCGTGAGCGAGCCCTTCTGCGGCGACTGCAACCGCATCCGCATCACCGCCGAGGGCAAGCTGCGCACCTGCCTGTTCAGCCTCAACGAGACCGATCTGCGCGACCCCATGCGGGCCGGCGCCTCCGACGACGACCTCGAGGCGATCATCCGCGCCGCGGTGTGGCGCAAGGAGCTCAAGCATCGCGTCAACGAGCCCGGGTTCGTGCAGCCGGACCGGCCGATGAGCGCGATCGGCGGCTGACCGGCGACCACCCGAGACGCGACACCAGCGTCTCAGTTACTCAAGGTTTCCTGCGGCGGTCCGACCACGGGTGGCAGTCGTCCGACCCCACGGAGGGGACCCACCGTGCATCTCCTGTCTCGCCTGCGGCTCGGCGTGCGCCTCGGCGCCGCCTTCGCTCTCGTCATCGCCCTGCTCGCCGTGGTCGCGCTCGTCGCGATCACCTCCCTCGGCTCCCTGAAGGGGGACGTCCGCAGCCTCGGCGACGGCGCCGACCGCGAGGCCGCCGCCGCGGCCACGTCGATCGAGTCCAACATGCGCGACGAGGCGCATCAGGTCGCCAACCACCTGTACGTCGTCGACGGCATGCTCGAGGCGCAGGACGTGGTCGCCGAGGAGATCGCGCGGCTGCAGGCCGACATCGATGCCGACCTCGCCACGCTGGGGCGCCTCGTCACGACCGCCGAGGGCCGGGAGGCCGTCGCGGCCGCCCGTGAGCGCCAGCAGGCGTTCGACGAGCTCGTGACGCGCACGATCGAGACGTCGCGGCAGGAGACCGTCGACGAGGTCGAGGAGCGCGACGGGTCGCGGATCCCGTACACCGAGGAGATCATGCCGGCGCTGCCCGAGCTGGAGGCGGCGTTCGAGCGCGTCCAGGCCGAGGTCGCCGCGCAGACCCAGGCGAAGGTGGCCGACGCCACCGACAGCGCCGGCGCCGAGCAGCGGCTCATCATCATCGTGGCGATCGTCGCCGCGCTGGCCGCCCTCGCCGCCGCGGTGCTCGTGACGCTCTCGGTCACCCGGCCGGTCCGGGTCGTGGGCGCGCGGCTGCGCGAGCTCAGCGACGGCGGCCTCACCGAGCTCGACGGCGGGCTGCGGGCGCTGGCGCGGGGCGACCTGACCGTCCCCGCGCGCGTCGACACCGAGCCGATCGGCTCCACCGCGCGCGACGAGCTCGGCGACCTGTCGCGGACGTTCGACGAGATGCTCGACCGCGCGGCCGGCACCGTCGACGCCTACGAGACGACCCGTGCGGAGCTCGGCTCGATGATCGGGCAGGTGTCGGAGACCGCGTCGTCGGTCAGCTCGGCCTCCCAGCAGGTCGCCGCCAGCTCCGAGGAGGCCGGCCGCGCGGTGACCGAGATCGCCGGTGCGATCACCGAGGTCGCGCGGGGCGCGAGCGCCCAGGTCGAGGCCGTCGAGACGGCGCGCGGGGCGTCGGAGGAGACCGAGCGCGTGGCCCGCGACGCCAGCGAGGTCGCCGCGTCGGGCGCCGAGGCGGCCGGCGAGGCGACCGCCGCGATGGCGGCCGTGCGCGAGTCGACCGAGCGCGTGACCGCCGCCATCCGCTCGCTCGAGGGCAAGTCCGACGAGATCGGCGGCATCGTGTCGACCATCTCCGGCATCGCCGAGCAGACGAACCTGCTGGCGCTGAACGCCGCGATCGAGGCCGCCCGCGCCGGCGAGCAGGGCCGCGGCTTCGCCGTGGTCGCCGACGAGGTCCGCAAGCTGGCCGAGGAGTCCCAGCAGGCCGCGGGCACGATCGCCTCGCTGATCGACCAGATCCAGAGCGAGACCGCCGACGCCGTCGGGATCGTCGAGGACGCGGCCGCCCGCTCGCAGGCCGGCACCGAGGTCGTCGACCAGGCGCGCGACGCGTTCGACCGCATCACCGCCGCCGTCGAGGACGTGAGCCGGCGGATCGCCGCGATCGCCGCCTCGACCGGCGAGGTCGCCTCGGTCGCCGAGCAGTCCTCGGCGTCGGCGCAGCAGGTGTCGGCCTCCACCGAGCAGACGAACGCCTCGACGCAGCAGATCGCCGCGTCCGCTCAGGAGCTGGCGCGCACGGCCGAGCAGCTCGAGGGGCTGGTGCGCCGCTTCCGGCTGCACGCCGAGAGCGCCTGATCCAGCCCCGCCCGCCGCGCGCGTCTGCGCCGGATTCGCACCGACTTCGCAACGGAACACGCGAATCCGGCGGGCGCGCGCAGGGGCGGTGGGAGCATCACGCCCGTGTACGCGTTCCCCGCTCGGACCCAGGCGTTCCTGCGCGACCTCGCCCACAACGACCGCGAGTGGTTCGCGGCGCACCGCGCCGACTACGAGGCCGCCTACCTGGATCCCGCGCGCGCGTTCGTCGAGGCGGTGGCGCCCGAGCTGGCGCGCGGCCGTCGACGGCGACGAGGCGTGGGCGCGCCTGATGCGCCGCGACGTCGTGTTCGTCGCCCGCCGCGCTGGCCACGAGCGCCGAGCGGCTCGTGCCCACGTGCGTGGACGTGGACGCGGCTGGCGCCGCTGCATCGCCGGCTCGTGGAGCACATCCGGTGACCCGGCGCGGGCGCGCCGAGAGCGGTCCTATGCTCTGGCGAATGGACTCCGTCGACGTCAGGTCGTGGCTGCGCTGCTACCGGTGCTGGTCGCAGGAGCTCGAGGTGCAGGTGCACTACGAGGGCATCCACAAGATCGACCCGGTCACCGGGGAGCGCGCCGAAGTGGTCGACGAGCTGCAGGAGGCGGTGGTGCAGTGCCTGGAGTGCATGCACGACCAGCCGCATCTGGGGTTCGTGAACGGCCGGGTCGAGCCGATCGAGGACCGCTGGGAGCGGATGATCGCCGGCACCCCGTGGGTGGCCTCCTGCACGGTCACCGTCGACGCCGACGACGTCGAGACGTGCTCGGGCCCCGAGGCCGGCGACGCGCTGTCCTACGCCGCGTTCGGCGACCACGGCACCCGTGAGTTCTTCACCCACGTCCGCTTCCACAAGCACGAGGACGACACGCGCATCACCGTGCACCTGCTCGTCGAGCTCTACGCGCGCTCGGCCGAGGAGGCGACCGAGGTGCTCGAGCAGGCGGCCCGCGGGGCGCTGACGATCACCTCGCTGGCGGAGGAGTCGCGTCCGCCGGCCGCGACCGGCGACGACCGCCACTGACGATGCGCCGCCGCCTCGCGCTCGCCGTCGCCGTCGTCCTGGCCCTGCTCATGGGCGCGGCCGCGCCGGCGGTCGCCCAGGACGCCGCGGGCGCCGGCTCGCCGACGGCCACGAGCGCGCCCACGCTCACCGTCCTGGGCCAGGGCACGGCGCTCGCGACGCCCGACACCGCCGACGTGTCCGCCTCGGTCACGCGCACCAGCGCCCGCGCCGCCGCGGCACGCGAGGACGTGGCCCGGCGCACCGGGGACCTGCTGCGCGCGCTCGCCGCGCTCGGCGTCCCGCGGACGGACGTCACGACCGGCAGCGTCACCCTGACGCGCTCGCGCCACAAGCGCCCGCTGCGCACCCGCTACACCGCCACGGTCTCGCTCGCGGTCCACCTGACCGACGCGAGCCTCGCGGGCCCGGTGCTCGACGCGCTCGTCGCCGCGCGCGCCGACGACGTCGCCGGGCCGTCGTTCGGGTTCTCGGACCCGTCGGCCGGGCGCGCGGAGGCCGAGCGCGCCGCGATCGCGGACGCCCGCGCGCGGGCCGACTCGGCCGCCGCCGCGCTGGGGCTGCGCGTCGTCGGGGTGCGGTCGGTGAACCTCGACCCGGGCTCGAGCGGCGGGCCGCTCGACGCCGCCGCAGCGGCGGGCGCGCCGGCGCGCGAGGACGCCACCCCCACCCCGGTCCAGGCCGGCCGCCAGCCCGTCTACGCGGCGGTGTCGGTCGTGTTCGTGCTCGGCTGAGGCGCGCCACGCCGCCCGCGCGGCGCTAGCTGAAGTACAGCCGCAGGGCCGCGTCGGAGATCGCCCGGCGCGTGTCCGCATCGGGGACGGCGGCGTGGAACGACGCGATCGTGTCCGCGTAGGTCACCGCGCCCTCGTGCCCGACGAACGGGCAGTCGCTGCCCCACAGCAGGCGCTCGGGGCCGACGCGCTCGAGGAGGAGGTCGACGAGCTTCAGCTCCGCCTCCCGCGCGCGGGCGTAGTCGTCGGCGGTGCGGGGCGGGGCCAGCGGCGTGAAGCGAAAGCCGGCGGAGATCTTGATCCACGCGTCGCCCGCCTCGACCGCCCGCATCGCGGCGGCCAGGCGCGGGCAGTCGGCGCCCAGCGCGGGGTCGGCGCCGCCGAAGTGGTCGATCACGAGCTTGACGCCGGCGCCCTGGACGGTCTCGAGCGCGTCGGCGAACACGTCGTCCTGGGCGACCAGGTGCACGTGCAGGTCCAGGTCGCGCACCCGGCGCAGCAGCAGCCGGTGGTCGGCGTCGCCGACGTCGGGCACGTCGCCCGACGTCGCGGAGGCCAGGAACAGGCGCACCCCGACCACGCCGGCGTCCTTCATCGCCGCCAGCTCGAGCGGGCCGATCGTCGGCGGCACGTTCGCCGTCCCGCGCAGCCGCGGGTGCTCCCGCAGCTTGGCGATCATGTAGTCGTTGTAGTGGCCGTAGAGGCTGATCCCCGCGATCACGGCGAAGTGCACGCCGTGCGCGTCGAGCGTGGCGAGGAGGTCCTCCGCGGTGAAGCTGTACTCGGGCCGCGTCCACGCGTGCGGGGACAGCGGCATGTCCTGCGTGAAGATATGAACGTGCGAGTCGACGATGGGGGCTTCGGCCACTGCGGCTCCTCGGCTGCTGACGGTCCCCCTCGGATTCGCCGACCGCGGCCGACGTCCTCGCGCGCGTCCGGCCGGGACCGTCAGTCCCGGGCCGGCAGCGCGGCGATCGCCTCGTCGAGCCCGACGACGTCGGCGTACTTGGCGTCCATGTCCAGCAGCGCGCGGTCGTGCGCCTCGCGCAGCCGGTCGGCGACCGCGTCGCGGACCACCAGCACGCGATGGCCGTGCTGCAGCGCGTCGACCGCGGTCGCGCGCACGCAGCCGGACGTCGAGGCGCCGACGACGATCACCGTGTCGACGCCCGCCGCCTTCAGCGCCTCGGCCAGCGGCGTCCCGAAGAACGCCGACGCGTACAGCTTGACCAGGACCGGCTCGCCGTCGGCGGGCGCGATCCGCTCGTCGATCTCCACCCACGGCGATCCGGCCTCGAGCTGGGCCAGCGCCGGCGACTTGGCCACGAACGCCGCCGCCTCCTCGAGCCCCGCCTCGTCGTAGGCGACCGTCGTGAAGAACACGGGGACGCCCGCCGCTCGCGCGGCCTCCAGCAGCCGCGCCGTCGCGGCGAGGGCGGCGTCGCAGTCGCAGGCCAGCGGCGAGGCCGGGTCGGTGAACCCTCGGCTGAAGTCGACGACCACGACCGCGGGGCGCTCGCCGGCGCCCTGGCGCCCGCCGAACCCGCGCTCGTGCAGGGGGATGTCGTCGCCGCTCACGCCACGGCCTCCGGACGCAGGGCGCCGAGCCCGAGCACCTCGTTGGTCTCGGCGAACGACAGCATGTCGCCGCGCACCGCCGCGGTGCTGCCGTCGGCGCGGATCGCGTTCGCCAGGCGCCGGTACGCGCCCGCCATCGCCCACACGTGCGAGGCCGGGAAGATCACGAGCGCGAACCCCAGCGCCTCCAGCTCGGCCACCGGCAGCAGCGGCGTCACGCCGGTCTCGACCATGTTCGCCATCGCCGGGGCGCCGACGCGGGACGCGGCCGCGGCAAGCTGCTCGCGGTCCTGCGGCGCGTCGACGAACACGATGTCGGCGCCGGCCTCGGCGTACGCGGCGCAGCGCGCCAGCGCCTCGTCGAGGCCGTGCATCTGCAGCGCGTCGGTCCGGGCGATGAGCACGGTCTCCGGGTCGCGCGCGGCGACCGCCGCGCGGACCTTGAGCACCATCTCGTCGACCGGCACGACCTCCTTGCCGGGCATGTGCCCGCAGCGCTTGGGCCACACCTGGTCCTCGAGCTGGATGGCGGAGGCGCCGGCGCGCTCGAGCTCGCGGACCGTGTGCGCGACGGCGACCTCGTCGCCGTACCCGGTGTCCGCGTCGGCGATCACCGGCAGCGCGCACGAGGAGGAGACCCGCCGCAGGTTCGCGGCGGTCTCCCCCAGCCCGATCAGCCCGATGTCGGGCAGCCCGTACGCGGACGCCGCCGCGTAGCTGCCGTGGTACAGCGCGCGGAACCCGGCCCGCTCGGCCAGCCTCGCGCCGAGCCCGTCGTGGGCGCCCATCGCGACGACGATCCCGGGCTCCTGCAGCAGCTCGCGTAGGGAGGGACCCCGGGCGCTCATACCTCCACCCCCTCGGGCAGCTCGCCGAAGTCGTAGGCCGGCGGGGCGCCGCGCTCGATGCGCATCTCCTCGCGCAGCCGCGCAGTGGCGTCCTCGTCGACCGCGCCGTCGGCGATGACCACGCCGTACTCGGAGCGCGCCGCCTCGACCGACACGAGGTCGTGGCTGACGTCGCGCAGGACCGCGGCGGCCGGCCGCTCCAGCGGGTCGCCCCAGCCGCCGGCGCCGGCGGTGCGGAACACGAGCCGGTCGCCGGGGCCCACCTTCAGGTGGTCGAGCTTGGACGGGAGCTCGACGGTCGTGCCGTCGGCCTTGTGCAGCACCTTCGCGCTGCGGCCGCCGGGCCGCCCGCCGCCGATGCCCCACGGGGCCAGCAGGGCGCGGTCGTCGTGGATCGACACCTCGCCGGGCCCGGTGAACTCGTAGACCTTCTCGATCCCGGTGCCGCCTCGGTGGACGCCCGCGCCGCCGGAGTCGCGCACGGCCCGGTAGCTGGCGATCCGCACCGGGTAGTAGCCCTCGGTGTACTCGGCCGGGGTCGTGCGGAACAGCGGCCACCACGAGTGGCCGTCGAGCCCGTCGCCGATCGGGCGCCCCGGCACGCCGCCGAACAGCAGCTCGACGAACTGGAAGTAGCGCCCGTCCTCCCCGTACCCGGAGAACACGAAGTACGGGCTCGTGCCGTAGCCGGCGGCCATCGCGAGGTCCGGCGCCTTCTGGCCCAGCGCGCCGGAGATGCAGTCGAAGAACCGCGTGTGGACGTTGAGGCGGTTGCTCAGCGGCGCCGGGAACTTCGGGTTCAGCAGCGACCCCTCGGGCAGCGTGACCTCGAAGACGTCGTAGAGCCCGTCGTTGAACAGGATGGCCGGGTCGAAGGCCATGATCATGTAGATCCCGAAGAAGAGCTTGCAGAGCCCCTCGTGGATGTGGAAGTTGATCGACCCGGGGGCCTGGGGATCGGTGCCGGTGAAGTCGCAGTGGCAGACGTCGCCCTCGCGCCAGATCGTCAGCACGATCTTGAACGGGCCGTTGCCGAGGCCGTCGTCGTCCACCCAGTCGGTGAACGTGACCTTCTCCTCCGGCACGTACTGGCGGATGAGCTTGGCCATCGCGCGCCGCGTGCGCTCCAGCAGCGCGTCGCACGCCGCCTCGAACACGTCGACGCCGAAGCGCTCGCACAGCTCGACGACGCGCCGCTCCGCGGCCCGGCACCCGCCGATCAGCGCCATCAGGTCGCTGCGGTTGATGTCCGGCGTGCGCGTGTTGTTGAGGATGACCTCGAGCGCGGTCTCGTTCAGCTCCCCGCGGTCGAAGATCTTCACGGGCGGGATCCGGATGCCCTCCTCCCAGATGGAGAGCGCGTCGGACACCTGCGAGCCGGGGACCTTGCCGCCGACGTCCATCATGTGCCCGAACATCGAGGCGAACGCGATGTGCTCGCCCCGGTGGAAGATCGGCACGATCACGAGCCAGTCGTTGGCGTGCGAGATCGACCCCTTGCAGATGTACGGGTCGTTGAGGAGGACCACGTCGCCGGGGTTGATGTCGCCACCGAAGCGCTCGATGACCTCCGGGATGTAGGAGCCGAACTGGCCGACGATCATCTGCCCGCGGGCGTTGCAGATCATCGGGAACTCGTCGTGCTGGACGCGGATCGTCGGCGACATCGCCGCGCGCCGCACGACCTCGTCCATCTCGTAGCGGGCGTTGAGGAGCGCGTTCTCGATCAGGTCCAGGGTGACGGGATCGACGGTGGTCTCCACGCTCATGGCGGCCTCCGTGGTCATGCCCGGCCCTCCGGGCGGATCAGCAGGTTCAGATAGGGGTCGACCGTCGCGACGTGCCCGGGCAGGACGACCGTGGTGGCGTCGTACTGCTCGACGATCGCGTAGCCGCGCAGCTCCATGCCGGGGCGCAGCGAGGCGCGGTCGTAGGTCGGCACCTCGCGGTGCTGGCCCTCGGTGTGGACGGTGTGCACGCCGCGCTGGGCCGACGACGGGTCGGCCGGGCCGACCTCGCCGGCCTCGAGCTCGGGCTTGGGGACGCGGCCGCAGGCGACCACGCGCACGTTCACGAGCTCGGGCGCGTCGTCGAGGCCGAAGCCGTAGAGGCGCACGTGCTCCTCGCGGAACCGCCGCGCCACGTCGGCGAGGTCGATCGCGTCGAGGTCCTGGCCGAGGTCGACGGGGATCTCGAAGCCCTGGCGCTCGTAGCGCAGGTCGGCGACGTACTGGAGCTCGGCGTCGGCGTCGTCGACCTTCTCGGCCTTGAGCCACGCCCGGCCCTGCTCGGCGAGCGCGCGCAGCGCCTCGCGCAGCCGGGCGACGTCGAGCTGGTCGAGCAGGCAGATCATCGTCTGGCTGAACTCGTTCTTGACGTCGGAGGCGACGAAGCCGAGCGCCGACAGCACGCCGGACTCGGCCGGGACGATCACCGGGTAGCAGCCGAGCAGCGCGGCGAGCGCGTTGGCGTGCAGGCCGCCCGCGCCGCCGAACGACACGAGCGCGAAGTCCTCGGGGGAGCGGCCCTTCTGGACGGTGACCATCCGCAGCGCGCCGAGCATGTTCTCGTTGACGATCCGCACGATGCCCTCGGCGGCGGCGTAGACGTCGAGCCCGAGCGGCTCGGCCACGCGCCGCACGGCGGCGTGCGCGGCCTCGACGTCGAGCTCCATCGCCCCGCCGAGCAGCCGCGGCGGCAGGTGCCCGAGGACGACGTTGGCGTCGGTGACGGTCGGCTCGACGCCGCCGCGCCCGTAGGAGGCGGGGCCGGGGTCGGCGCCCGCGCTGCGCGGGCCGACCCGCAGCGCGCCGGTCGCCTCGGCGATGTGGGCGATCGACCCGCCGCCGGCCCCGATCGTCGCCACCTCGACCGAGGGGGCGCGGACCGGGAAGTCGCCGACGTTCGTCTCGCGGGTGATCGTCGGCGCGCCGCCGAGGCACACGGCGACGTCGGTCGACGTCCCGCCCATGTCGAAGGTCATGATCCGGTCGAAGCCGGCGCGGCCCGCGACGTGCGCGGCGCCGCTGACGCCGCCCGCCGGGCCCGACAGCACGGTGTGCACCGGCATGTGGCGGGCGGTCTCCAGCGACATGAGCCCGCCGTCGGAGCGCACGACCTGCAGCCCGGCGCGGGCGTCGATCGTCTCCAGGCCGGTGCGCAGCGAGCTGAGGTAGCGGTCCAGCGGCGGCGCGACGTACGCGTTCATCACCGTCGTGACCGCGCGCTCGTACTCGCGGAACTCGGGCATGATCTCCGAGGAGATCGACAGCGGCAGCTCGGGCGCGCGCTCGCGCGCGACGCGGGCCAGCAGCTGCTCGTGGGCCGGGTTGGCGTAGGAGTTGATGAGCGAGACGGTGAGCGCCTCGGCGCCCGCGTCGCGCAGCGCGTCGACGGCGCGCGCGGCGTCCTCCTCGGTCAGCTCCTTGACCACCGCGCCGTGCGCGTCGATCCGCTCGGAGACCTCGACGGTCAGCGCGACGTCGGCGATCGGCTCGGGCTTCTCGTAGATCATCCAGCCGAACAGCGGGCCGGGCGTCCACGCCTCGGCGAGGTGGAGGATGTGGCGGTAGCCCTCGGTGACGATCAGGCCCACGCGCGCGCCCTTCTTCTCGAGCACCGCGTTGGTGGCGACCGTCGTGCCGTGCAGGATCGCGGCGAGGTCCGACGGCCGGATCTCGGCCATCTCGCCGATGAGCCGCACGCCCTCGAGCACCCCGACGGACTGGTCCGACGGCGTGCTGGGCGTCTTGGCCACCCAGGTGCGGCCGGTGTCGCTGTCGTGCAGCAGGAGGTCGGTGAACGTGCCTCCGACGTCGATGCCCAGACGGAATGCCATCGCGTGTCCTACTCCTCGTGTGGTCGGCGTTCGGTGGTCTGCAGGCGGCGCCGGACCCACGGCACCAGGCCGCCGTCGCGCAGAAGGTCGGTCAGGAAGTCGGGCTGCGGCGGGAGCGCCCACGCGGCGTGCTCGCCGCGCAGCTCGCCGCCGGCGAGGTCGATCTCGACGCGCTCGCCGTCGGCGAGGGCGCGCGCCGCCTCGGGATGCTCGATCGCGGGCAGCCCCAGGTTCAGGCAGTTGCGCAGGAAGATGCGCGCGAAGGACTCGGCCACGACGGCCTGCACGCCCCGCCCCTGCAACGCCAGGACGGCGTGTTCGCGCGACGAGCCGGCGCCGAGGTTGGTGCCGGCGACGATCACGTCCCCCGGGGCGACGCGGGACGCGACCTCGGGGTCGTAGCCCTCCAGCAGGTGGCGGCCGAGCTCCTCGGGGTCCGTCACGTTGAGGTAGGCGCCCGGCAGCATCACGTCCGTGTCGACGTCGTCGCCCAGGCGCACGACGCGCCCCGCGATCATCGCAGGACCTCCGCCGGGTCGACGAGCTCGCCGGCCACGGCCGCCGCGCCCGCCACGTAGGCGTTGGCCAGGAACACGCGCGAGTCGCGGTGGCCCATCCGCCCGCGGGAGTTGCGGTTGGTGGTGGCGACCGCGGTCTCGCCGGCCGCCAGCACGCCCATGTGCCCGCCGAAGCACGCGCCGCACGTCGGCGGGCTGATCATCGCGCCGGCGTCAACGAGCGTCGCGATCAGGCCCTCCTCCAGCGCCTGGCGCGCGATCGCCTGCGTGGCCGGGACGACGATCAGGCGCACGCCCGGCGCGACCCGCCGGCCGCCGACGGCCTGCGCGAGCTGGCGCAGGTCCGACAGCGTGCCGTTGGCGCAGTTGCCGACGTACACCTGGTCGACGCGGACCGGCTCGGGCAGGTCGCCGATCGGGCGGACGTCGCCCGGCGACGGCGGCATGGCGACGAGCGGCGGGAGGCCGTCGACGTCGATGACGACCTCGCGGTCGTACGCGGCGCCGGCGTCGGGACCGAACGACCGCAGCGCGCCGGGGTCGGCGACCCGCGGCTCCAGCCACGCCAGCGTCGTCGCGTCGGCGGCGACCATGCCGCTCTTGGCGCCGGCCTCGACGGCCATGTTGCACAGCGCCAGGCGACCGTCGACGTCGAGCGCGTCGACGGCGGAGCCGAGGAACTCGAGCGCCGCGTAGGTCGCGCCGTCGACGCCCAGCCGTCCGATGGCCGCGAGGATCAGGTCCTTGCCGGTCGCGTACGCGCCGGGCGTGCCCGCGAAGCGGACGGCGATCGTCTCGGGGACCCGCAGCCACACCTCGCCGAGCGCCATCGCCCCCGCCAGGTCCGTGGAGCCGAAGCCGAGCCCCAGCGCTCCGAGCGCGCCGGCCGTGCACGTGTGCGAGTCGCCGCCGACGAGCAGCGCCCCGGGCAGGACGAGCCCCTCCTCGGCCAGGACGGTGTGCTCGATGCCGCCCGCGCGCGTGGACCCGGTCTCGAAGTAGTCGGCGATCGCCTGCTCGCGCGCGAACGCGCGCAGCCGGGCCACGTGCTCGGCGCTGCGCACGTCCTTGGCCGGCCAGAAGTGGTCGGCGATGCACGCGATCCGGCTCGGGTCGAACACCCGCCCGGCGCCCATGCGCGCGAACTCGCGCATCGCCACGCCGCCGGAGACGTCGTTGATCATCACGCGGTCGACCCGCGCGAGACCGTACGCGCCGGGTGTCACGTCGTCGATTCCGTGCGCGGCCAGGACCTTGGCGGTCATCGTGCGCGCGTCGGTCACGCGGCGGCCCCGATCTCGATGAGCTGGCGCCCGACCACGCCGTCGTGCAGCCGCCGCATCGCCGCGGGCACGTCGTCGAGGGTCAGGCGCTCGCCGACGAGACGCTCGAGCGGCAGGCGCCCGGCACGCAGCAGCCCAACGTAGCGCGGGATGTCGCGCTCGGGCACCGTCGACCCCATGTAGCTGCCGCGCACGACGCGCTCGGTCGCCACGAGGTCGGCGGGGCCGAACGGCACGCGCGCCGCCGGGTCGGCCAGGCCGATCGCGACGGTCGTCCCGCCGCGGCGGGTGACCGCGTAGGCCTGCTCGAAGGCGGCGGCCACGCCGGCGGCCTCGAACGCGTAGTCCACGCCGCCGCCGGTGCGCTCGCGGACCTCGTCGACGACGTCGGGGCCGCCCGCCAGCGCCGTGTCGGCGCCCAGCTCGCGGGCGAGCGCGAGCTTGCGCTCGTCGACGTCGACGCCGATCACCTCCGCGGCGCCGGCCAGCCGCGCGCCGACCACGGCGCACAGGCCCACGCCGCCGAGGCCGAAGACGGCCACGCTGGAGCCGGGCTCGACCCGGGCGGTGTTCGCGACGGCGCCCATGCCGGTCACGACCGCGCAGCCCAGGAGCGCCGCCTCGACGAGGGGCACGTCCGCGGGCAGGCCGATGAGCGACTCCTGCGCGACGACCGTGTGGCGCGAGAACGCCGACAGGCCGAGGTGCTGGTGCAGCTCGCCGTCGGCGTCGCGGAACGGGCGCCCGCCGGTGAGGAGCTCGCCGGCGGCGTTGGCGGCGCCGCCCGGCTCGCACAGCGCGGGCCGCCCCTCCGCGCACGGCCGGCAGTGGCCGCAGCGCGGCACGTAGGTCATCAGCACCGGGTCGCCCGGCGCGAACCGGCTCACGCCGGGGCCGACGGCGGCGACCCGGCCGCTGGCCTCGTGCCCTAGCACCATCGGCACGGGCCGGGGCCGGTGGCCGGTCATCACCGACAGGTCCGAGTGGCACAGGCACGCGGCGACGACCTCGACGAGCACCTCGCCCGCCTGCGGCTCGCGCAGCGAAACGTCCTCGATCGCGAACGCGTCGAACGGGGGCGGCTCGCCGGGCGTCCCGGCGGCGCGCAGGACGGCGGCACGCGTCTCGATCATGCCTGCACCGAGGCGTCCGCGACGGACGCGTCGAACTCCTGGGCGTCCTCGAGCCCCACGAGCCCGTTGAGCGCCCCCAGTGACGCCATCGACTCCAGCCACTCCCGCGAGTCGCCCGTGCGGTGCAGCGCCTCCATGAACGCGCGCACGGCGTGGGCGCCGATGCGCACCGCCGAGCTGGGGAAGATCACGATCGCGAACCCCAGCTCCTGGAGGTCGCGCGCCGACAGCAGCGGCGTGCGCCCCGTCTCCGACATGTTCACCATGCACGGCCCCTCGACCTCGGCGGTGATGCGGCGCATCTCGTCCACGGTCTCGGGGGCGTCGACGAACGTGGCGTCGGCGCCGGCCTCCCGGTACAGGCGCACCCGCCGGATCGCCTCGTCGAGCCCGAGCGGGCCGCGCGCGTCCGTGCGGGCGATGATCACCGTGTCGGGGTCGTGGCGGCCCGCGACGGCGGCGCGCACCTTGCGCGCCATCGTCTCGGCGTCGACGACCTCCTTGTCGGCCATGTGGCCGCAGCGCTTGGGCCACACCTGGTCCTCGAGCTGGATCGCCGACGCGCCCGCGCGCTCGAGGCGGCGCACGGTGTCGCGCACGTTCACGGCGTCGCCGTAGCCGGTGTCGGCGTCAACGATCAGCGGCAGGGACGTGACGTGGCGGATCGCCCGCACGTTGCGGGTCACCTCGTCCGCGCCGATGAGCCCGATGTCGGGCAGGCCGTGGACCGCGGCGGCGGTCGCGTAGCCGGACACGTAGATCGCCGCGAAGCCGGCCTGCTCGATCACCCGGGCCTCCAGCGCCGTGCCGGCGCCGGGGACCACGGTGATCTCAGCGCTCTCCAGGAGCGGGCGGATGGACGGTCTCGCGAGGCTCACGCGGCCACCGCCTCGCGCCCCGCCGCGCGCCGGCGGACGATCTGCGACAGCGCCACCGCCAGGATGAGCGCGCCCCCGTAGAACAGCTGCTGGACGAAGCTGTCGACGCCGAGGAGCTGCAGCCCGGTGATCCCGGTGACGAGGAAGTAGACGGCGATGAACGCGCCCCAGGCGTTGAAGCGGCCCGGCGTGACGGCGGTCGCCCCCAGGTAGGCGGCGGCGAACGCCGGCAGCAGGAACGACGCGCCCGAGGTCGGGTCCGCGCCGCCGGTGGAGCCGGCGTAGAGCACGCCCGCGAGCGCGGCGATGAGCCCGGAGCCGGCCAGCGCCGACCACCGCAGCGGCCCGACGCGCAGGCCCGACAGCCGGGCGACGCTGCGTCCGCGCCCGACGAACAGCAGCCGCCGGCCGAGCGCCGTGAACGTGAGCACGTACCAGAGCACGATCGCCAGCGCGAGGCCGTAGTAGAAGACGAGCGACACGCCGAACAGGCGGTTGTTGATCACCCACTCGCTGAGCTGCGGGCTCATGCCGGTGACCGTGCGCGAGTCGCTGATCCACGTCACCACGCCGGCGACGAAGGTGCCGCTGCCGAGCGTGACGATGAACGAGTCCAGGCCCAGCAGCACGACGCAGGCGCCGTTGAACAGCCCGACGGCGAGGCCCGCGGCGAGGGCGGCGGCGATCGCCGGCACCAGCGGCCAGCCGTTCTCGCCGTTGAGCAGCGCGAGCACCATCGCCGACAGCGACAGGACGGACGCGATCGACAGGTCGAAGTCGCCGGTCGTCAGCGGCAGCATGAGGCCGAGCGTCAGGACCAGCAGGACGGCCTGCGAGCCGAGGATGTTCTGGACGTTCGCGGTCGTCGCGAACGTGTCGGGTCTCAGGATCGAGAACAGGATGATCACGGCGATCCAGGCGCCCACGAGCGCGTAGCGCTGGACGGCCACCTTGGCGGACATCGGGGTCAGACCTCCGGCTCTTCAGTCGTGATGGATGCCGTGCCGGCGCTGCTGTTCAGCGCCTGCTCGGCGATGCGGCTCTTGGTGACGTCGCCTCCGGTCAGCTCGCGCGCGATCCGGCCGCGCCCGAAGACGAGGACGCGGTCGCACAGCGCCGCGAGCTGCTCGTGGTCGGAGCTGGCGACGACGATCGTGATGCCGCGGTCGGCCTCCGACCGCAGCAGGTTGAAGATCTGCTCGCGGGCGCCGATGTCGACGCCCTGCGTCGGCTCGTGGAGGAGGAGCACCTCGGGCCGCGTCTGCAGCCACTTGGCGAGGAGCACCTTCTGCTGGTTGCCGCCCGACAGCGACTCGTACTGGGCCTGCGGGTCGCGCGGGCGCACGTCGAAGCGCTCGAGCAGCTCGCGCGTGTCGGCGCGCAGGCGGCGGAGGCGCAGCGCGGCCGGCCGGTAGCGGTCGAGCACCTGCAGCATCGCGTTGTCGGTGACCGACAGCGCCCCGACGCTGCCGTCGACCTGGCGGTCGGCGGGGATCAGCGCCATCCTCGCCTTCAGCGCGGCGCGCGGCGTCATGAGCGGCAGCGCGTGCGAGCGGCCGCCGACGCGCAGCTCGCCGACCTGGCACGGGCGCGCGCCGAAGAGCAGGTAGGGCACCTCGTCGAAGCCGGAGCCGATGATCCCGGTGAGTCCCAGGATCTCGCCGCGATGGGCGTCGAAGTCGACCTCGTGCACGGTGCGCCCGCCCAGGTGGCGCACCGACAGCGTGACCTCCCCGGCCGGCCGCTCGGGCGCGGTGTGGTGGTGGGCGGCGAGCGAGCGGCCGATGATCATCTCGACGAGCTGCGCCTCCGTCGCCTCGCGCGTCGCGACCGTGGCGTGCACGCGGCCGTCGCGCAGCACCGTCACGCGGTCGGTGATCTCGCGCACCTCGTCGAGGTCGTGGGAGACGAACAGCACGCTGGCGTCGCGGGCGACCACGTCGCGCACGAGCGAGAACAGCCGCTGGACGCCCTCGCGCGGGAGGAAGACCGTGGGCTCGTCGAGCACGAGCAGGCCGCGCTGGTCGTGGGCGAGCGCGGCCCGCATCTCCTCGACGGCGCGCACGATCGCCAGCAGGGCCCGATCCGTCTCGGGCAGCTCGTTGACGAGCGCCGACGGGTCGAGGTCGAAGCCGTAGCGCGCGAACGTCTCGCGGGCGGCGCGGCGCTCGCGCGACCAGCGGATGTGCAGGCTGCGGCTCGACGACAGCTCGCCGACGCGGAGGTTCTCCAGCACCGTCAGGTCGCCGATGAGGCCCAGGTCCTGGTGCACGAACGCGAGCCCGAGCTCGCGGAAGCGGTTCGGCGCCAGCGGCAGGCGCACCGGCTGGCCGTTGACCTCGAGCTCGGCGCCCGGCTCGGGGACGTGGTAGCCCGCGAGGACCTTGATGAGGGTGGACTTGCCCGAGCCGTTCTCGCCGAGCAGCCCGTGGACCTCGCCGTGTTCGATGGTCAGCGCGACGTCGTCGAGCGCGGCCGCGCCCCCGAAGCGCTTGCTCAGGTGGCGCAGCGAGATCACCGGCGCCGCCGCGCCGGCCGCCCCCGAGGGGGCGGCCGGCGTGGTGTGCAGCTCGGGCGTCATGCCTACCGCAGACCCCAGAGCGTCTCGTAGCCGCTGATGTACGAGTCGCCCATGCCCTTGTCGGGGCTCGGCGGGTTGCCCGCCTCGGCGATGTTGTCCTTGGACATGATCCGCAGCGGGGCCTTCTCGTCGATCGACGGCTGGCCCGCGAGCCCGCGGAAGATCGTGTCCATGTTCGCGTAGCCGAGCCACGCCATGGACTCCGAGATGTCCATGTCCATCCACGGCGCGTCGGCGACCTGCTTGAGCATCGCGGGCGTGCCGTTGTAGGAGGCGACCTTCACCTGGTTGCCCTTGCCGGCCGCCTGGACGCCCGCGCCCGCGGCGGTCGACATGCCGTCGTAGATCGGCAGGACCCAGTCGATGGTCGGGTCGGCGGTCAGCGCCGACTGCACCTCGGGCTGGATCTTGCTGCCCCACTGGGGGATCGGCACGTTGACCTTCTTGACCTTGCAGTCCGGGCAGTACTGCTCGAACTCCGCGTCGAGGCCCTTGTTGATCGGGGCGCTCGCGGAGACCTCGTCGGCGGTGACGACGAGCACGTTGGCCTTGCCGTCGCTCTTGGCGATGGCCCAGTCGGCCAGCAGCGCGCCGACCTTCTCGAACGGCACCGTGCTGAAGCCGCTGATGTACGGCAGCACCTCGGCGGGCGGCTCCGTGCCGTCCTGGTAGAAGTGCGTGATCGTCACCGGGATGCCGGCCTCCTTGGCCTTCTTGAGCTGCGGGAGGATCAGCTTCGGGTCCGGCGAGCCCTGCAGGTTGATGATGTCGACCTTCTGGGCGATCGCCTGGTTCATCCCGTCGGCCCACTGCTGCGGCGTGCCGTCGTTGGTGAACTCGGTGAACTTCAGCCCGTTCTCGGTCGCGATCCGCTCCATCACCTTGTCGGTGTCGACGAAGAACGGGATCTGCGAGCTGATCGGGATGTTGAAGATGTGCTTGCCCTTCAGCGCGGACACGTCGACCGGCTCCGCGTCGGCGATGGCGAACTCCGGCACGGCCGAGTACTGCTCGATCTGCTCCTGCGCGTAGGCGACGCCGTCGCTCGCCCCGCCGGCCTCCTGCGTGGCGGCCGCGCCGCCAGCCGTCGACGCGCTCGTGGCGCCGTCGTCCCCGTCGTCGCTGCTGCCGCACGCCGCGACCAGCAGCGTGACGCCCAGCGTCGCCAGCAGCGCGAACAGGCGCCGCGGCGCGGTGGTCGTATGACTCACTCCTCCATCCTCCTTGGTTTCGCACCCCACCGCATACCTTTGTATACGGTGGTGCGCGAGCGTACTCAGACGCGTGCCGCGCTGTCAATCGACAACCGGTCGCCGCCGTTCGACCGCGCGTCGAACGGCGGGATCCGCGGCCCGCGAACGCACCGGCGCGCCGGCGCATCGGCGCGCCGGCCGGTGTCGGCGGTCAGGAGGGCAGCGAGCCGGCGGACTCGTCGGCGGCGAGCTTGGCCAGGACGATGTCGCGACCGTAGAGCAGGTGCGACCGCCACAGGGCCTCCGCCCCGTCGCGGTCGTGCGCCCGCAGCAGCTCGAGCAGGTCGTCGTGGTCGGACGCCGAGCGGCTGCGGTTGTCCTCGTCGTACCAGAGCTGCGCCCGGTACAGGAGCGGGGTGAGCACGAGCCCGTTCACCGTCCGGTCGAGCGCGGGGCTGCGGGCCGCGCGGATGACGAGCTGGTGGAAGCGCTGGTTGAGCTGGGTGATCCGGCGCAGCCGGTCCAGCTCGGGCTTGGCGCGGTGGGCCTCGGTCTCGGCGAGCATGTCGGCTTGGACGTGCGCGAGCTGCCCGAGCTCGTACTCGGTGATGCGCTCGGCGGCGAGCCGGGCCCCGTAGCTCTCGATATGGGCGCGCAGCGAGTAGATGTCGGCGATCTCCTCGCCGGAGAAGCTGCGCACCGCGAGGCTGCGCCCCGCGCGCTCGAGCAGGTTCTCGCGCTCGAGGCGCAGCAGCGCCTCCCGCACCGGCGTGCGGCTCATGTCGAGCGTCTTGGCGACGCGCTCCTCGACGATCACGTCGCCGGGCATGAGCGCGCCGGAGAGGATGTCCCGCCGGACGCGGTCGTACGCTTCCTCGCTGGTGGACAGACGCCGCCCACCCGAAAGCGAACGCTCCCTGCTCACGGACGGCTCTGGGTATACGACCGCATACGGCGGCATGCTACCCGTCGCCCCGGCGTCGCCCTCCCGCCCCGTCGCCGCTCGCTCGCCGGCCGCCGGCGAACGTGCCGATCAGCCCGTGGACGGCCCGCGCGTGACGACGCCGGCCGACCGCGCAGGCGACGCCGTCCGCTCGGCCGTCATCGCTACGCTTCTCGACCTCCGTGCCCACCCAGCAGCCCAGCACCTCGGCCGCCGCCAGCCCCACCGCGGCTGACGGGCGCCGCCGGCAGATCATCGACGAGGCCGCCCGCCTGTTCGACCGGCGCGGCTACCACACGACCTCGATGGAGGACATCGCAGAGGCGGTCGGCATCCGCAAGCCGACGCTCTACCACTACTTCCGCTCGAAGGTCGAGATCCTCGACACCGTCTACCAGGAGACGATCGGCGAGCTCCTGGCGCGCCAGGAGCAGCGCGCGACGATCTCGATGACGCCGGAGCAGCGGATGCTCGAGACGATGGCCGACGTGCTCGAGACCATCGACACGCGCCACGGCCACGTGCGCGTCTTCTTCGAGCACCACCGCGAGCTGCCCGAGGACCGCCACGAGGAGATCATGGCTCGCCGGGAGCGCTACCACCAGCAGCTCGTGGCGATCATCCAGGCCGGCATCGACGACGGCACCTTTCGGCCCGGGCTCGACCCGCAGCTCGCCGCGCTGCTCATCTTCGGCGCCTGCAACTGGGCCTATCAGTGGTACCGCCCCGGCGGCCCGCTGCGCGCCCGCGATCTGGCCTACGCGTTCTGGGACATGCTCGTCCACGGCATGGAGAACGCGGACCGTCAGCGGTAGGTGACGAGCCCGCCGCCGTCGCGCAGCAGGTGGCCGTGCTCGTTGACGGTGACGAGCGACAGGCCCCGCCCGCCCACGGCCAGCGTCGTCACGCCGGTGTTGACCTGCACGCGGTTGAACGCCACGAAGGTCTGCTCCAGCGCGTCCAGCACGAGCCCGCACACGGCGGCGATCGGGCCGCCCGAGGTGACGACGACGGCCCGCTCGCCGCGCCCCAGCGACCCCGCGAGATCGGTCAGGGCGCCCTGGACGCGGTCCACGAACGCGCGCCACGGCTCGTCGCCGGCGGCGATCCACGCGCGCAGCGCGCGGTCGAGCACGTCCTGGAACTCGGCCGACCCGGCGCGCGCCGCGCCGGCGCCGGTCAGGCGCAGCGGCGTGTCGCCGTGGCGGGCCAGCACGTCGTCGGCCGCGTACTCGTCCCAGCGGTCGTCGACCTCGACGGCCGCGTCGCGCAGCGCCGGGAGCCCGGCCGCGGTGTCCCGGTGGCGCCGCGCCGGGCCGCAGATCACGCGATCGGGCACGATGCCCCGCTCGGCCAGCGCGCGGCCGAGCGCCGCGGCCTGGGCGTGGCCGCGATCCGACAGCACGTCGTAGTCGGCGGCCCCGAACGACGCCTGCGCGTGGCGCACGAGGTGGATCGTCGGCATCGCGGGTCAGGCCCAGCGCTGCGCGAGGGCCCAGGCCATGTCGCCGAGGACGGGGACGCCCTCGCCCAGGCGCGCGAAGTACGGGTCGTCGGTCGAGCCGGCGAGATGGCGCTTGTAGCTGCCCTCGAGGAAGATCGCCGCCTTCCAGAGCGCGAGCACCTGGTACCAGGGCAGCGCGTCGATCGAGCGCCCGGTGGCCTGCGCGTAGCGCCGGGCGAGCGCGTCGCGGTCCAGGAACCCCGGCAGGCGGGTGACCGCCGACAGGTCGAGCATCGGGTTGGGCGGGTCGTCGGGAACCGCCCACATGGCCGTGAGATACCCGACGTCGGCGAGCGGGTCGCCGAGCGTCGCCATCTCCCAATCGAGGATGCCGATGATGCGCGGCGGAGGCGCGGGGGCGAACATCGTGTTGCCGAGCCGGAAGTCGCCGTGCACGATCGTCGTCTCGGCCTGCTCGGGACGGTTGCGCTCCAGCCAGGCGGCCACGCGCTCGAGCGCGGGGAGCGGGCGCGTCGCGTTGACCTCCAGCAGGCCGCTGAAGCGCCGAACCTGGCGCTCGAGGTAGCCGCCGCGGCGGCCGAACCCCTCCAGGCCCGCGGCGTCGATGTCGACGGCGTGCACCTCGACGAGCGCGTCGACGAGCTCCGCCCCGATCCGCTCGCGATGGCGGCGCTCGTCGAAGACCGCGGCCAGCCGGGTCGAGAGCACGATCCCGTCGAGGTGGCCCATCACGTAGAACGGCGCGCCGATGACCGCGGGGTCGTCGCAGACAGCGAGCACCTCGGGCACCCGCACGCCGACCGGCCGCAGGGCCGCCAGCAGGCGCGCCTCGCGCAGCACGTCGTGCGCCGACGCCGGCAGCGGCCCGCGCGGCGGGCGGCGCAGCACGACGCGCAGCTCGCCGCGACGCAGCAGGTAGGTGACGTTCGAGTGCCCGTCGCCGATCGGCGTCGCCTCGACCGGCCCGGCGCCGAGCCCGGCCGCGTCGAGGAACGCCTCCAGCGGCTCGAGGATCACGAGCGGCTCGCGCTCCAGCGCCTCCGCCTCCCGCCGCGTGCGGACGACGTCGCCCGCCAGCGTGTCCGCGCTCACGCCGGCCGCTCCTCCCGCTCTCGGTCGCGCCGGCGCAGCGCGCGCCGGGCGATCGCCCAGTGGTGCACCTCGGTCGGCCCGTCGTAGATGCGGAACGGGCGCACCTCCCCCAGGATCCGGGCGAGCGGCACGTCGCCCGAGACGCCGAGGCCGCCGCAGATCTGCACGGCCCGGTCGACGACGCGGTGGACGGCCTCGGCGACGTACGCCTTGGCCACGGACGACTCGTGACCGGCCCGCTCGCCGCGGTCCAGCGCCCAGGCGCAGCGCCAGATGAGCAGCCGGCTCGCCTCGATGTCGATGACGGACTGGGCGATGCGCTCCTGGACCATGCCGAGCTCGCCGATCCGGTGGCCGAACGCCTCGCGGGTCGCGGCCCGGTCCAGCGCGATGTCGAGCGCCCGGCGCGCCGCCCCGAGCCAGCGCATGCAGTGGGTCAGGCGCGCGGGCGCGAGGCGCACCTGCGCGTAGCGGAAGCCCTCGCCGACCTCGCCCAGGACCGCGTCGTCGTCCACGCGGCAGTCCTCGAACACGATCTCGCCGTGCCCGCCCGGGAAGCTGCGGTCCATGACGTCGATCGTCCGCTCGTACCGCCATCCGGGGTTGTCGCCGTCGACGAGGAACATCGTCGCCCCGGTGCCGGTGCGGGCCATGCAGATCGCGAAGGCCGCCCCCTCGGCGCCGGTGATGAACCACTTGCGCCCGTTGATCGACCAGCCGCCGTCCACGCGGTGCGCCTCGGTGCGCAGCAGGTCCGGATCGGCGCCGGCGCCCGGCGCGGGCTCGGTCATCGCGAAGCAGGAGCGCACCTCGCCGGCGACGAGCGGCCGCAGGTACCGCTCGCGCTGCTCGGGCGTCGCGACGACCTCGAGGAGGTGCATGTTGCCCTCGTCGGGCGCGGCGCAGTTGAGCGCCTGCGGCCCCAGCACGCTGTAGCCGGCCTCCTCGAAGACGACGGCCATGCCGCGGGTGTCCAGGCCGAGGCCGCCGTACTCGCGCGGCGCCTGCGGGGCGAACAGCCCGGCGCGGCGCGCCTCGGCCTGCAGCTCGGCCCGCAGCTCGGGGTCGAGGCCGTGCACGCCGGTGTCGCGCGGCTCGGCGGGGATGCACACGTCGCGCACGAACGCGGCGACGCGATCGCGCAGCTCGAGGACCTCGGGATCCGGTTCGAAGTCGATCATTGGGCCGTCCACCCCCCGTCGGCGAAGAGCGTCGCGCCGGTCACGTAGCTCGACGCGCCCGAGGCCAGGAAGAGCACCGCCGAGACGATCTCGGCGGTCCTGCCGAAGCGCCCCATCGGGATCCGCGACAGCAGCGACAGGCCCCAGCGGTCGTGCTCGCGCAGCGCCGCGGTCATGTCCGTCTCGAGGTAGCCGGGCGCGACCGCGTTGACGCGGATGTTCTGGGGCGCCCACTCGACGGCCAGCGTGCGCGTGATCATCTCCACGCCCCCCTTGCTCGCCGCGTAGGCGACGAGTCGCTCGTGGGCGGCCGTCCCGTGGACGGAGGAGACGTTGACGATGCTGCCGCCGCCCGCGTTGACCATCAGCGGATAGGCCGCCTTGCAGCAGGCGAACGGGCCCCAGAGGTTGATGTCGACGACCGTGCGCCACTCGTCCTCCTCGACCCGCTCGGCGCGCTTGAACATCGGGCTGACGCCGGCGTTGTTGACGAGCACGTCGAGCCGGCCCCAGGTCTTCTCGATGAACTCGGCGGTCGCGGCGACGTGGTCGCGGTCGGTGATGGAGCCGGCGCAGACGTGGGCCACGCGGCCGGCGTCGCGGATCTCGGCGGCGATCTCGCGCAGCGGCTGCTCGGAGCGGGCGGTCAGCACGAGGTCGGCCCCGGCACCGGCGAACGCATAGGCGAGCGAGCGGCCCAGGCCACGGCTGGCGCCCGTCACCCAGACGACCTTGCCGTCGAGCCGCAGCTCGGGTGGATCTGTCAGGAGCGCGGGATCGTCGCGCACGGTTGAGCTGCTCATGGCGTGGGTTCCTTGGTCGGGTTCGATGGAGACGGCGCCGGCGTGACGAGCACCTTCACCGCGGACGGGTCCTCCGCGGCGGTCTCGATCGCTCGGCCCGTGTCGTCGAGGGCGAAGATGTGGCTGACGGCGCGCCCGAGGCGGACCGTGCCCGCCTCGATCAGGCGCACCGAGCGCAGGAAGTCGTCGGCGGTGAACGCGAAGGCCCCGCGGACGGCGACGTCGGCGGGCAGCGGCGGCAGGGGACGGTCGCCGAGGCCGACGAGGACGAGCGGACCGCCCGGCCGCAGCCGCGCGCACCCGGCGGCGATCGCGTCGGGAACGCCCGAGGCGTCGAAGACGACGTCGACCGGCTCGGACGGCTCGCCGGCATGGGCCGCGTCGACGGCGGCCGCCGCCCCGACCGCCAGCGCGGCCTCTCGCCGCGCCGCGCGCGGCTCGACCGCCTCGGCGCGGGCGCCCTGTGCGGCCGCGGCGGCGCACAGCGCCAGCCCGATCGGCCCGGCGCCGAGCACGAGGGCGCGCTGCCCGGCCTGCAGGCGCGCCCGGTCGAGCGCGTGGAGCGCCACCGCCAGCGGCTCGGCCCAGACCGCGTCGGCGACCGGCGTCGCGGGGTCGAGCGCCACGAGCTGGCGCCCGTGCGCGTCGTCGGCCAGGAGCACCCGGTCGGCGAACGCGCCGTCGGCCCCGTAGCCGAGGCTGCCGGCGGCCGTGCGCCCGCAGATGTGGGTCTCGCCGCGGCGGCAGTACCAGCAGGCGCCGCACGCCCGCAGCGGCCGGATCGCCACCCGGCCGCCGACGGCGACGTGCCCGGCGTCCGTCCCGGCGCCGACGATCCGGCCGACCGCCTCGTGGCCCATCACCTGGCCGGGCTCCACGTAGTGGCCGTGCACGTAGGACGCCACGTCGGAGCCGCAGACGCCGCACGCCTCGACGGCGACGAGCACGTCCCCCGGCCCGAGGCGCGGGTCGTCGCGGTCCGCGACGGCGATCCGCCGCGGACCTTCGTAGACCGCCTGTCTCACTCGTGTCGCCTCCGGTTCCCGCTGCGCCGCCCCGCGCTCATCTCGCCGTGCGGTTGGCGAGGCTGGCCAGGAAGATCGCCGCGATCAGCAGCGTGCCCTTGATGATGAGCTGCCAGAAGGTGGCGACGCCGAGGATCGACAGGCCGTTGGAGATCACGCCGATCAGCAGCACGCCGATGACCGTGCCGAGGATGTGGAAGACGCCGGGGCGCAGCGTCGCCGCCCCGACGAACACGGCCGTGAAGCCGTCGAGCAGGTAGGTCTCGCCGACGCCCTGCGGGCGCCCGACGCCGAGGTTCGCGGCGACGACCATGCCTCCGATCGCCGCGGCCACGGCCGAGATCGACAGCGCGATGAGCGCGTAGCGGCGGACGTTGATGCCCGACAGGCGCGCCGCCTCGGAGTTCGACCCGATCGCGTACATGTGCCGCCCGTACTCGGTCCGCTCCAGGAAGGTCCACAGCACGAGCGCCACGACGGCGAAGATGATGACCGGCACCGGGATGGGGCCGACCTTGTCCTGGCCGAGCGCGAGGAAGCTGTCGGGGATGCCGAGCATCACCGTCTCGCTCTTGGAGTACCCCAGCACGACGCCGTTGAGGATCTGGCCGACCGCGAGGGTGGCGATGAAGGCCGAGATGCCCAGGTAGCCGACGATGTAGCCGTTCGCCACGCCGATGAGCGCGGCCAGCGCCAGCGTCCCCAGCAGCACGGGGATCAGCCCGCCGTTGCCCTCGGCCAGCATCCGCGTCGACACGTAGCCGGCGAGCGTCGCGACGCCGGTGATGGACAGGTCGAACTGGTTCATGACCAGCGGCGCCGTGAGGCCGAGGGCGATGACGCCGAGGATCGCGACCTGGTTGACGATGTCGATGAAGTTGCTGCTCGTCGCGAACGCGTCGGGCTTCAGCGCACTGAAGACCACGACCAGCAGGATCAGCGACGCGATGGTTCCCCAGCGCGCCGCGAACTGCGCGGGGTCGATACGCCGCCGGTCGATCGCGGCTGTCTCAGCTGCGGCCGCCATGTGCCTGCTCCTCTCCCTTCTCCGACGGCCCGAAGGCGAGCCGGAGGATGCTCTGCTCGGTGATCTGGTCGCCGACGAGCTCGCCGACGATGCGTCCCTCGAAGAGGACGACGACCCGGTGGCAGGCGCGCACGAGCTCCTCGAGCTCGGTCGACGTGACGATCACGCCGGCGCCCTGCTCGGCCAGGCCGGAGATGATGCGGTAGATCTCGGACTTGCTCTGGATGTCGACGCCCGCGCACGGGTCGTCGAACAGGAAGACCCGCGAGTCGCGCAGCAGCCAGCGGCCGAGGACGACCTTCTGCTGGTTGCCGCCGCTCAGCGTCGCGATGTCCTGCTCGGGCCCCCGGGTCTTGATCGACAGCTCGTCGATGAGCCGTCGCGTGTCCTGTCGCTCGATGCGCCGGCGCATGAGCCGCAGGACCCGGTCGGACCGGTAGCGCCGCGTCGAGGCGATCGTCGCGTTGTCGCGGACCGGGCGCCCGGGCAGCACCGCCTGCGCGTGGCGGTCCTTGGGGATGAGCGCGAACCCGGCCGCCTTGGCGGCTCCCGGGTCGCCCGGGGCGATGCGCTTCCCGTCGAGCTCGAGCTCGCCCGCCTCGCGCTCGGTGAGGCCGAACAGGAGCCGGACGATGTCCTCGGCGCCGTTGCCGGGCAAGCTGGCCAGGCCCAGCACCTCGCGGTGGTGGACGGTGAGGTCGACCCCGTCGACCCCCGGGCCGCGCAACCCGCGGATCGTGAGGATCGGCTCCCCGCGCGCGACCTCGCGCGCCTGGCGGTCCTCGCTGTGGCGATGCGCCAGCTCCTCGTCGCCGACGAGCTGCGCGACCAGGCCGTCGTGGTCGAGCTCGTGGCGGCGCCACGTGCCGACGAGCTTCCCCTCGCGCATCACGGTCATGCGGTCGGCGATCTCCATCACCTCGGCGAGGCGATGGCTGACGTAGACGAACGCCGTGCCCTGGGCCGCCAGGCTCCGCAGGCGCTCGAACAGCACGTCCACCTCGGCCGGGGTGAACGCCGTCGTCGGCTCGTCGAGGATGATGAGCCGCGCCTTGGTGTGCAGCGCCTTGGCGACCTGGACCATGCCCGCCTGGTGCGGCTTGAGCCCGGAGACCGGGGTGTCCGGACGCACGTCGAGCTGCACCTGCTCGAGCACGTCGCGCACCACGCGGTGCATCCGCCGCCGGTCGGTCAGCACCCCGACGCGCCGCGGCAGGCGGTCGCCGAGCAGGATGTTCTCGGCGACGGTCAGCGCGGGCACGAGGTTGCCGTGCTGGTGCACGACCGCGATGCCGAGCCGCCGGGCGTCCGCCGGGTCCGACGGACGCACCTCGCGACCGTCGAGCAGGATGCGGCCCGCGTCGAACGGGATCGCCCCGGAGACGACCTTGATGAGCGTCGACTTGCCGGCGCCGTTCTCGCCGAGCAGCGCATGGATCTCTCCGGCCCGGACCTCGAAGTCCATGCCGTCGAGCGCCCGCTGGCCCTCGTAGCTCTTGGTGAGGCCATGGACGGCGAGGATCGGCTGGGTGGAGCCCGGACCCCCGGGCTCCACCACCGACGTCGCGCCCTGGCCGCTGGGTGCGGCGTTCACGGCGCGACCTCCTTACTCGGCGCCGATGTCGCCCGTGAAGAACGGGCAGGTGTCCCAGTCGGGGAACTCGCCCTCGGCCGGCACCGTCTCGGGGGTCATCATGCACGGGCGCATCGCGATGAACCCGGTGGTCGGCTTCTCACCGGCCGCGATCTTGGCCACCTGCTGGACGGCCATCTCGCCCATCGGCTCGAACGGGTTCGCGGGCTCCATGATGTACGGCGACCCCTCGCGGATCATGTCCCAGGCGAACGGGTTGCCGTTGAAGCCGACCGCGAACACCTTGTCGTCGAGGTCGGCCTGCTCGAGCGCGCGCACCACGGAGGGCGCGATCTCGTCGAACGCCACCCAGACCGCGTCGATGTTCTTGTCGGACTTCAGGAAGTTGGTGACCTGGTTGTAGGTGTCCTCGACCTGGCCGGGCACCTTGACCTCGATCTCCTTGGCGATCTCGATGCCGGGCTGGTTGCTCAGCACCGCCTTGGCGGTGGCGTAGCGGTCGAGCAGCGCCTGCACGCCGCCGGCGTTCCACTTGAGGATGAGCACGCGGCCCTTGCCGTTGAGGCGGTCGACCATGCTCTGGGTGATCGCGGCCGAGTTGATCGACTCGTTCGTGCCGATCTCGACGTCGGCGCCGAACCCGGCACCGCCGTAGACCGAGACGAACGGGATGCCCTTCTCCTTGGCCCGCTTGATCACGCCCGACATCTGCGAGTTGGGGCCGTTGATGTTGACGATCGCGTCGACGCCGCGCTGGAGGTAGCGGTCGGCCTGGTTGTTCGAGGCGGCCATGTCGCCCTTGTTGTCGAACATCTCGACTTCCCAACCCCGCTCCTTGGCGGCAGCCTCGAAGGCATCGCCGATGCGCTTCACGCTCGGAGACGCGAGGTTGTTGGCGACGACGCCGACGTTGAGCTTCTGATCCGTCCCGCCTCCGCCTTCGGACGCGCCGGCGTCGGCGGTGTCCTCGGTGGCCGCGGCGGCCTCCGTGGTGGTGTCGTTGCCGCCGGACGTGCTTCCCGACGGCGAGTCGTCACCGCACGCCGTGACCGTCGTGGCCAGGGCGAGCGACAGGAGCGCCAGCAGCAGCCAGCGGACCGCTGCGCGTGGATTGCGCTTCACCGTTGCCTCTCCTTCCCCTCGTGGGGGCGTCGTGGTGTGGTTCGAGGTGTGGCTGAAGCCGGCGGGGCTCATGTCCCGGCCTCCGGCTTCGTGCCGAACAGCCGCTCCGCGTCGGAGCCCTTCAGCTGCCAGGCGACGACGTCGTCGTCCTCGTCGACGACGACGTAGCGCCAGTCCTGGGAGCGCGGTCCGACGAAGGCGAAGGTCCAGGTGCGGGTGCCGGCGACCCGGCTGGGCCGCACGACCGCCGGGAGGAGGCGCGTCATCTGGGTCTCCCCCCACATCTCGCGCGAGTAGCGCCGCGCCGCCTCGAGCGCGCCCCGGGCGCGGGCCGGCACCCCGGCCGCGATCGCGCGCTCGTCGGACAGCGTCTCGGGGCAGGCGTCGGCGAACTCGGCGTGAGGCCGGCCCTCGCCCGCGGCGACGTCCCGCACCCAGGCGTCGAGCCCCTCGACGTCCATGTGCAGATACGTCGCGTCGTAGACGAGCGTCGCGTCGCGCTCGACGTCGTCGAGCGGCGCGACGACGGCCGCCGGCGGCTCGTCGCAGGAGACGGTCGGCGTGCCGCCGTCGCCCCCGGCCTGCGCCACGGCGAAGGCGAGCGCGCCGACCCCGGCGAACATCGCGCAGGCGGCGGTGCGCTTCACCGGCGGACCTCCGGCAGTGGCGCTGATGTGGGGGCGATGGACACGACCCAGTCTCTCCTCCTCTTGACCCGACCGACCAGTCGGGTGGCCAGTTCTAACACTGCTCTAATGCGCCGTCAAGCCCGAAGTGCATGCACTGATTGCCGTCTCGACCGGCTAGTCGGTCGGATAGCATTCCCACGCCCTGTGTGACGACCGGAAGGGAGATCGCGGTGGTGCGGATCGAAGGGATCGAGGGGCTGCGCGCGCACGCCGGCCGGGAGCTCGGCGTGTCGTCCTGGCACGAGGTCACGCAGGCCGACCTCGACGCGTTCGCGGCCACGACCCGCGACGACTTCTGGCTGCACGTCGACCCGGCCCGGGCCGCCCGCGGCCCGTTCGGGAGCACGATCGCGCACGGCCTCTACACGCTGAGCCTCGGGCCCGCCTTCAGCTACGAGATCTACGCCGTCGAGGGCTTCTCCTACGGTGTCAACTACGGCTACGACCGCGTGCGCTTCCCCGCCCCGGTGCCGGTGGGGTCGCGGGTGCGGATGCGCGCCGTGCTGAGCGCCGTCGAGGAGCGCGACGACGGGGTGCTGTGCCGGGTGACCCAGACGTTCGAGGTCGAGGGCGCCGGCAAGCCCGCATGCGTGGCCGACGCCCTCGTCCGCTTCTTCCGGTGACCGGCGTCAGGCCGCGACGAGCGCGGCCGGCGCCTCCGTGTCCAGGAGCGTGAAGTCGTCGTAGCGGCCGAGCGCGTACGGGAAGAACGCTTCCCCCGGGATCGTGCCGATCGCCCGGCACGTCGCCGTCATGTCGCCCTCGGTGTAGCTCGCCCCGAGCACCTCCTCGACCGGGAGCTCGCCCAGCGGGTCGTGCGGCGTGGAGCGCAGGACGAGCTGCGCCTCGGCGGGCCGGTCGACCACGATCGACGACCGGTACTCGGCGAGCGTGATCGTCGCGTCGCCGTCCAATCCCTGGCCGTCGGCGGCCAGCATCGCCTTGACGTTGAAGTCCGCCGACGTGCCCGTCGACGGCCCGCGGTCGGCGCCGAGCTGCGCCTCGATCTCGATGAGCCGCACGCCGCCGCGCTCGATCCAGCCGGTCGCCCGGTGGGCCTGGCGGAACAGCCCGATCGACGCGATCTTCTTCGGCTCGCCGTAGAGGTCGCGGCCGAAGATCATCGGCACGTCGGCGTCCATGAACATCGTCACGACGTAGGAGGCCTCGATCCCGTCGCGGCGCGCGCGCACGTACTGGGCGCCGCCGGAGAAGTCCCCGACGCAGTTGCTGCGCCAGCGCCCCACGACGACGCTCGCCACCGGGTCGTCCGGCAGCTCGAGGCCCGGGGGCAGCACGTGGGCGGCCGCCTCGCGGTCGGTGCGGTAGCGGACCGCCAGCATCTCGCCGCCGACGAAGTGCGCCTCGGCGAGCACCTCGCGCAGCCGCGCGACCTCCTCCGGCGTCTTCACGTAGCCCATCTCGTCCTCCTCTCCGGCCGCTCCGGCCGTGGTGTCCTCAGTGCATCTCCTGGCCGCCGGTGACGTTGATCGACTCACCGGTGATGTACGCGGCGGCGGGCGAGGCCAGGAAGCCCACCGCCTGCGCGATGTCCTCGGGGGTGGCGAAGCGCCCGAGCGGGATCTGCCGCAGCAGCTTGCGCTTGTAGGTCTCGACGTCGAGCCCGGTCATGCGGCTGTAGGCCTCGTAGACCCCGCCGCGGACCGCCAGCAGCGGCGTGTCGACCGTGCCCGGGCACACCGCGTTGACGGTGATGCCATGCGGCCCGAGCTCGTGCGCCAACGACTGCGTGAAGCCGAGCGCGGCGAACTTCGCGGCCGTGTAGGCGGCCAGCAGCGGCATCCCGGTCTTGGCCGACTGGGAGGCGATCGTGATGATCCGCCCGCCCTCGCCCTGGTCGATCATGCGCCGCGCCGCGCCGCGCGAGCACAGGAAGACGCCGGTCGCCATGACGTCGAGGTTCAGCTGCCAGTCCTCCTCGCTGAGCTCGACGACGGGGGTCAGCCCGACCGCCAGCCCGGCATTGTTGACGAGCACGTCGAGCCGCCCGAACCGCTCGACGGCCGCGTCGAGCAGCGCCTCGACCTGGTCGGCGCGCCGCACGTCGCACGGGACCGCGTGCACGTCGCCGAACGGCGCGAGCGCCGCCCGCGCCTGGTCGAGCGCCGAGCCGGGCGCGACCTCGTAGTCGGGGTGCGTGTCGAGCGACCCGCCGACGTCCGACAGCACGACGGCGAAGCCGTCGTCGAGCAGGCGCCGGGCGATCGCCCGGCCGATCGACCCCTCGCGCCCGGCGCCGGTGATGACCGCGACGCGGGCGCTCACGAGGCCGCCGCCAGGTCGCGCAGCTGCGGCTTGAGCACCTTGCCGCCCGCGTTGCGGGGCAGCGCGTCCACGATCGTCACCCGACGCGGCACCTTGAACCGCGCCAGATGGCGGCCGCAGAACTCTCGCAGCTCGTCCGCGGTGGCGGAGGCGCCGGGCTTGAAGGCGACGACCGCGGCGACCGTCTCGCCGTAGACCTCGTCGGGGACGCCGACGACCGCCGCCTCGAGCACCGCCGGGTGCTGGTGCAGCACGTTCTCGACCTCGAAGCAGTAGATGGACTCGCCGGCGCGCTTGATGACGTCCTTGAGCCGATCGCGGAGCGTCACGAAGCCGTCGGCGTCGAGCGAGCCGGCGTCGCCGGTGCGCAGCCAGCCGTCCTCGGCGAACAGCGCCGCGGTCGCCTCCTCGTTGCGCCAGTAGCCGCGCGAGACCTGCGGGCCGCGGAACCACAGCTCGCCGGGCTCGCCCTCGGCGCAGTCCTCGCCGGTGACGGGATCGACGACGCGCATCTCGGTGATCGGCAGCGGCCGTCCGACCGAGTCGAGGTGATCGAGCAGCTCGCGGCCGCCGATGTAGGTGACCATCGAGCACGTCTCGGTCATGCCGTAGCCGTTGCCGAAGGTCGCCCCGGCGAACGCGTCGCGCATCCGCTGGAGGAGCGCGGTCGGCATCGGCGCGCCGCCGAAGAGCGCGAGGCGCAGCGACGACACGTCGGTGGTCGCGAACCGCTCGTCCTCCAGCAGCCGCCACCACATCGTCGGCGCCAGCACGGTGCTCGTGGCCCGGTGGCGGGCGATCGTCTCCAGCACGAGCGGCGTCTCGAACCGCGGCACGAGCACGCCGGTCATGCCGGCGTCGACCACCGGCACCGTCTGCGAGCCGAGCCCGGTGATGTTGAACTGCGGCACGCAGACGAGCTCGACGTCGTCCTCGCGCCGCCCGATGACGTCGATGCACGTGCGCGAGTTCTCGATCAGGTTGCCGTGCGTGATGACGACGCCCTTCGGACGGCCGGTCGTGCCCGACGTGTACATGATCGCCGCCGGCGTCTCGCGGTCGGCGGCGTCCGCGTCGGGCAGCGCGGCGGACGGCTCGCCGGCCAGCAGCGCGCCGTCGGCGTCCGCGAGCGCACACGGCACGCCGGCCGCGGCGGCCACCTCGGCCGCGGTGTCGGCCAGCGGGTCGCCGCCGAGCAGCAGCGCCGCGTCGGCGTCGCGGACGAGAGGCACCATCTCGCCGGCGAGCAGGCGGCCGTTGAGCGGCACGACGATGGCGCCCAGGCGCCAGACCGCCCACACCGCGACGGTGTACGGGATGCCGTTGCCGAACAGCAGCGCGACGCGATCCCCCGCGCCGATCCCGCGCGCCGCCAGGCGGCCGGCGAGCGCCTCGGACTCGGCCTGGAACGCGGCCCAGGCGATCTCGCCGCGCTCGTCGACGAACGCGGTCTTGGCGCCGGCGCGCCGCGCGGTGTCGGCGAGCATCGCGGTCATGTTCGCGTGGCGCGCGCCGGCGTAGCCGCGGCGCCCGTCGGCGCGCTCCACCGTCTCCACGGTCGCCGTGCTCATGACGCCGCCCCGGCAGCCGCCCGGTCGCCCACCTGCTCGCGCAGCGTGCGCTTGAGGATCTTGCCGGCCGCGTTGCGCGGCAGCTCCTTGACGAACGCCACGCCGCTCGGCTTCTTGTAGCTCGCCAGGCGGCTGCGGCAGTGCTCGATGAGCTCCGCCTCGGTGACCGACGCGCCCTCCGCGAGCACGACGAACGCGTACGGGGTCTCGACCCACTTCGGGTGCGGGACGCCGACGACGGCCACCTCGGCCACGGCCGGGTGGTCGAGCAGGGCCCGCTCGACCTCGGCGGGATAGACGTTCTCGCCGCCCGAGATGATCATGTCCTTCTTGCGGTCGACGACGTAGATGAAGCCCTCCTCGTCGACGCGCACGAGGTCGCCGCTGTGGAACCAGCCGCCGGCGAACGCCTCGGCCGTGGCCTCCGGGTTGCGGTAGTAGCCCTGCATCACGGTCGGGCCGCGGTAGACGATCTCGCCGACCTCGCCCTGCGGCACGTCGTTGCCCTCGTCGTCGACGACGCGCACCTCGACGTTGATGACCGGCTTGCCGACCGACCCCATCTTGCGCACGGCGTCGTCGCCCTTGAGGAAGCACGTGTTCGACGACATCTCGGTCTGGCCGAAGGCGTTGACGATCTCCACCGACGGGAACGTCTCGACGAGCTTCTCGAGCACCTCGCGCGGCGCCGTCGACGCCCCCCACAGGGCCTTGCGCAGCCGCGTCGTGTCGACCTCGGCGACCTCGGGCAGCGCGCAGATCTGCGACCACTGGGTCGGGACGAAGTAGCAGAGGGTGACCTCGTGGGCCTCGAGCAGGCGCAGCGACTCGAGCGGGTCGAAGCCCGTCGAGGCGGTGATGACCGTCGTGCCGCCGATGTAGATGAACGGCAGGACGCCGTTGACGCCGCCGATGTGGAAGAGCGGCAGGCCCGACAGCCACACGTCGTCGCGGCGGACCTCCATCTCGTGGACCCAGTTGAGCGTGTTGGCCACGAGGTTGAGCTGGCTGAGCATGGCGCCCTTCGGCCGCCCGGTGGTCCCCGACGTGTACATCAGGAACGCGAGGTCGTTCTCCTGGACGACCACCGCCGGCTCCTCGGGCGAGGCGGCGGCGAGCGCCTCCTCGTAGCTCTCGGCGGTGTCGGGCACGGAGCCGACCGCGAGGTGGAAGCGCAGCTCGGGGTTGGCGCGCCGGGCGGCGACGGCCGCGTCGGCGAGGCGGTCGTCGGCGATGATGCCGACCGAGTCGGAGTTGTCCAGGATGTAGTCGAGCTCGTCCTGGACCAGCCGGAAGTTCATCGGCACCGGACACGCGCCGAGCTTCTGGCAGCCGAAGAACGCCTCGACCACCTCGTTGCGGTTGTACATCATCAGCGCGACCTTGTCGCCGTGGCGCACGCCGCGGTCGGCGAGCGCGTTGGCGAGGCGGTTGGCGCGCTCGTCGAGCTCGGCGAAGGTCCGCGTGTCGCCCTCGAAGATGAGGGCCGTCTTGTCGGGATACAGCCGCGCGTTGCGGGCGAGCATCTCGGGCAGGACGAACCGGCGCGAGCGCTCGAGCGCGATCTGCTGGGCGTCGGTGCTCATGGTGTCTCCAAGGTCGGTGGAGGGCCGGCGACCCGCTCCCCGGGAGAGGAGGAGCGAGGCTCGGGGAGCGGGCCGCCGGCGGGGGAAACGGGCTGCTACTTGATCGCGATCGGGTTGAGCGGGGTGCCCGACGCGTTGGTGAGGTTCAGCGGCTGGGCGGCCAGGAAGAACTCGTAGCGGCCGTCCTTGGCGCACGACTCCGACAGCGCCTCGAGGTGCCAGATCTCGCCGAGCGTCAGGCCGAGGTCGCGGATGAGCCGCGAGTGCATCGGATAGACGTGCTCGTAGGGCTCCTCGTGCGGCGACACCTCCAGCGCGATGGTGTCGCTGGCGATGGCCGCGAGCTCCTTCTCGTGGATCCAGTCGACGCAGGTGATCGACAGGCCCGGCTCGCCCTTCCAGAACTCCATCTTGTCCTCGAGCTCGTACCACCACGGAAGGTGGCCGGTGCGGAAGATGAGGATGTCGCCGGTCCGGATCTCGACGCCCTCGGCGGCGGCGCAGGCCTCGAGGTCGTCGACGGTGATCGCGTAGCCCTGCTCGAGCCGGTCGACGCCCTTGTGGCGGGCGATGTCGAGGAAGACCCCGCGGCCGCAGAGCGTCTCCTTCATGTGGTGGATCGAGCAGCACTTCGCGCCGGCGTACTGCTCCACGTGGCCCATCCAGAAGCCGTTGTAGAGCGTGTTGTCGTAGCCGAAGTGCGAGAGGCCGTCCCACTGGGTGGAGGCCTGCGTGGCCATGATCAGGTAGTCGTCGGTCCCCTGGAAGTTGGGGTACTGGTGCGACATCTCCGTCCCGGCGACGAAGTCCGAGCCGGTGTAGGAGTAGAAGTGCGTCATCCCGTTGCGCGTCGGGTGCACGGGACCGGTGGCGTCGAGCGGAGCGGCGCAGCTGATGATCTCGCCGGTCTGGATGAGCTTCGCCGCCTCCCGGATGACCTCCGGCGTGATGAAGTTCGCCGTCCCGCGCTGGTCGAGCTCGCCCCACCGGCCCCAGTTGTTGGGCTGGCGCTCGTTGACGTAGCCGACGACCTTGCCGTTCTCGTCGACCTCGTAGTCCGGCGGCGACCAGCGCAGGTGGTACTTGGTCTCGGCCTTGGTGCTCTCAGCAGCCATGCGTGCCTCCTCGGTGGGATTCGGAACTGGGATCTGTCGGTTCGGGCAGCGCGCAGCGCAGCGCCGCCGCGACGAGGTCGCGGAGGGGCGGGAGCTCGAGCTCGCGCTGGACGAGCGTGGTGACCGTCGGCCGGGGCCCGTCGAGGCCCGGCGCGGTGGTGGCGATCGCGCCGCCGCGCCGGACGATCCGCGCCGCGCGGGCGAGGTCGTCGTCGGCGGCGAGCACGACGTCGGCGCGACCGCTCGGCGAGCGCGCGGCGACCCACTCGCGCAGCTCCGCGTCGTCGTGGGTCCAGAGCACGCCGTCGCCGGCGTCGCGCCCGGCGTCGCCCAGCACCGCGACCGACACGGCGCCGGCGCCGCGCGCGGCCACCGCCGTCGCCGAGGCCAGATCGCCGGCGCCCAGCACGACGACCACCGGAGCCGCCGGCCCGGCGCGCAGCGCCTCGTCGGCGAGCGCGGCCGCGAGCAGCAGCTCCGGGTGCGCGGCGAGCCAGGCCCCGTCCGGGCGCTGCCGCCAGCGCTCCGGGCCCGCCCGGCCGGCGGAGACCGGCTGGGTGCAGGCGACGCGCACGCCGCGCCGGCAGGCGTCGCACCCGCCGCACGCGCGGTCGAGCACGGCAAGCGCCGTTCCGTCGGCCCGCGCGGCGAGCATCGGACCGGTCCCGATGGTCGGCTGCCCCGTCGCCGCGTCTGCTGAAGACAAGACCCGCACTCTCCTCCTGAGGCTTCCCGACCGACTGGTCGGGTGGGTAGACTTCTAGCATCCCGCGCCGCACAGCGTCAACCGATCGGCGGGGCGCGGCGGGTCCACAGCCGAGAGAGAGAGGCGCCGTTGAGCAGAGCCAAGAGCACCAGGGACGCAGCCGCTCCCCGCGGCGCCGGCCAGACCTCCTCTCGTCGGGGCGCGTCCGGCGGCGAGGGCGGCGGCCGCCGCGAGGAGGTCATCGAGCGCGCCGCGGCGCTCTTCGACGAGGGCGGCTACTACGCGACCTCGATGGAGGACATCGCCGAGGCGGTGGGCGTGCGCAAGCCCACCCTGTACCACTACTTCGGCTCCAAGGACGAGATCCTCTTCTGGATCCACGAGGAGTTCATCGACCTCCTCATCTCGCGGCAGGACCGGCGCATCGGCACGGGGATGACGCCCGAGCAGCTCGTGCTGGAGATCATGGGCGACATCCTCGAGCTCATGGAGACCCACCGCGGCCACGTGCGGGTCTTCTTCGAGCACCACCGCGAGCTGCCCGAGGACGAGCACGCGGCGATCGCCGCCAAGCGGGCCCAGTACGAGAGCGCCGTCGCCGACGTCATCCGGCGCGGGATCGACGACGGCGCGTTCCGGGACGTGGACGTCAAGCTGGCCACGCTCGCCCTGTTCGGGATCTGCAACTGGTCCTACCAGTGGTACCGCAGCAACGGGCCGCTGCGGCCCCGCGAGATCGCCTACAAGTTCTGGGACATGTTCCTGAACGGAGTCGCCGCCCGCGACACTTGAGCTTCCCGACCGCCCAGTCGGTCGGGTATCGTTTCGCGGCGATCCGACCCGGCGACGGAGGAGAGATGAGCGAGATCGAGGTCAAGATGCCCCAGATGGGCGTCTCGGTGACCGAGGGCACGGTCACCGCCTGGCACAAGCAACCGGGCGACGCCGTGCAGGCCGACGAGCCGATCTGCGACGTCGCGACCGACAAGGTCGACACCGAGGTCGTCGCCCCCGCCGACGGCGTGCTCGCCTCGATCCTGGTCGCCGAGGGCGAGACCGCCGACGTGGGCGCGCCGCTCGCCCGGCTGACCGTCGACGGCCCGGTGCCGGAGGGCGCCGACGCTCCGTCCCCGGCGGCGGAGGGCGCCGACGCGCCGTCCCCGGCGGCGGAGGGCGCCGACGCGCCGTCCCCGGCGGCGGCCGCCGCCAACGGCGCGTCCGGCAACGGCGCCGCGAGCGCGCAGGCGCCTGAGTCGTTCGTCCCGTCGCTGCAGGTCGCCGACGAGCGCGAGCGTCCGCCGGCCACCGTCGGCGCGGCGCCGTTCGACCACGCGGCCGCGCTCGCCGAGACGGCCGCCCGCGGCGGACGCCACGCGCCGCCGCTGGCCTCGCCCGTCGCCCGGCGGCTCGCCGGCGACCTCGGGATCGATCTCGCCACGGTCCAGGGCACCGGCGCGCGCGGGCGCATCCGCAAGGCCGACGTGCTCGCCGCCCACGAGCGCGGGGCCGCGACCGCGGCGCCCGCCGCTCCGCCGGCGGAGGCCGCCCCGGCCGCCCCCGAGTCCGTCGGCGGCGACGGCCTGCCCCGCGGCTACGAGGACGTGCCGTACGAGATCGTGCCGACCTCGCACATCCGCAAGGTCACCGCCGAGCACATGATCCGCTCGCGCCAGACCGCAGCGCACATGACGACCGAGGTCGAGGTCGACATGCAGCGGGTCACCGAGGTGCGCGCGGCGCTGAACGCGCGGCGGGCCGCCGAGGGGCTCGGCAAGCTCTCGTACCTGCCGTTCATCACCCGGGTCGCCTGCCACGCGCTGCGCGAGTACCCGAACCTGAACGCCACGTTCGAGCGCGAGCGCTACATCCGCTGGCGCGAGATGAACGTCGGCATCGCCGTCGACACGCCGCAGGGCCTGCTCGTGCCGGTCATCCGCCGCGCCGAGGAGCTCACGGTCGAGGCGCTCGGCGACCGGATCGTCGAGCTGGCCGCCGCCGCGCGCGACCGCACCCTCGACGCCGACGCGTTCCGGGCCGGGACGTTCACCATCTCCAACCCCGGCTCGGTCGGCGCCGTGTCGGCGATGGCGATCATCAACCAGCCGCAGGTGGCGATCCTCGGCATCCCGGCGATCGTGCGCCGCCCGTGGGTGGTCTCGCTGCCGGACGGGTCGGAGACGATCGCCATCCGCCCGATCCTGAAGCTGGCGCTGACGTTCGACCACCGCGCCATCGACGGCGCCGAGGCGACGCGGGCGGCCGTGCTCATGAAGGACTGCCTGGAGTCCTGGGACGAGCAGGACTACCGCTGATGCGCCGGGGCCGCGAGATCCACCTGGCCCGGCGCCCGGTCGGGCTGCCGACCCCCGACGACTTCCGGATCGTCGAGGTCGACGTGCCGGACCCGGGCCCGGGCGAGGTGCTGGTGCGCAACACGCTGATGTCGGTCGACCCGTACATGCGGGGCCGCATGGACGACCGGCCGTCCTACATGCCCCCGTTCGAGCTGGACCAGCCGCTCGACGGCGGCGCGATCGGGCGCGTCGAGGCCTCCGGCGACCCGGCCTTCTCCCCCGGCCAGCTCGTCTCCCACGGGGTCGGCTGGCGCGACTGGTCGATCGTGCCCGCCCGCCACGTGCGCGAGATCGACCCCGACGCGGCGCCGCCCGGCGCCTACCTCGGGGTGCTCGGCGCGCCCGGCTGGACGGCCTACGTCGGCCTGCTCGACATCGCCGCGCTGCGCGACGGCGACGTCGTGTTCGTGTCCGGCGCCGCGGGCGCGGTCGGCAGCCTCGTCTGCCAGATCGCCAAGCTCCGCGGCCACACCGTCATCGCCAGCGCCGGATCCCCGGCGAAGGTCGCCCACCTGCGCGACGAGCTCGGCGTGGACGCCGCCTTCGACTACCACGACGGTCCGGTGGCCGAGCTGCTGGCCGCCGCCGCGCCCGACGGGATCGACGTGTACTTCGACAACGTCGGCGGCGAGCACCTCGAGGCGGCGATCGGCGCGATGCGCCTCCACGGCCGGGTGGCGATCTGCGGCTCGATCTCGACCTACAACGCGGTCGACCCGCCGCCGGGGCCGCGCAACCTCGACCTGGTCTTCGCCCGCCGCCTGACGCTGCGCGGGTTCATGATCCGCGACCACCGCGATCGCTTCGAGGACTTCCGCCGCGACGTCACGCAATGGCTGCGCGAGGGGCGGATCCGCTACCGGGAGACGGTCGTCGACGGACTCGAGCGGGCGCCCGAGGCGCTCATCGGCCTGCTGCAGGGCGAGAACCTCGGCAAGATGCTCGTCCGCATCGAGGAGGGGGCATGAAGCTCGGCTACATGCCCGACACCCACGCCGGGCCCTACGACCAGCCGATGCCCGACGCCGCGACCGCCGCCGGCTTCGTCGACCGGCTGCTGGCGGAGGCGATCGCCGCCGAGGAGGCCGGCTTCGACGGCGCGTTCGTCCCCGAGCGCCACGCGCGCACCGAGACGCTGTGGCCGCAGCCGCTCATGGCGCTCATGGCGATGGCGATGCGCACGGAGCGGATCGCGCTCGGCACCTGCGTGCTGCAGCCGGCCTACTACAACCCGGCCCACCTCGCCGAGGAGGCGGCGCTCGTCGACGTCGCGTCGCGCGGGCGGCTCATCCTCGGGGTCGGCGCCGGCTACCACGAGGGCTACTTCGACCACTTCGGCGAGCCGTTCGACGTCCGCTTCGGGCGCTTCCGCGAGGCGGTGGCGTTCCTGCGCCGGGCGTTCGCGGGCGAGCGCTTCGACTGGGACGGCCGCTACTGGCAGACGCGCGGCACCCTCGTCAACCCGGCGCCGTTCCAGCCCGGCGGGCCGCCCCTGTGGTTCGCCGGCACGACCGAGGCGTCGATCCGGCGCGCCGGGCGGATGGGCGACGGGCTCGTGCTGCTCGGCTTCTACGACCCGCTCCCGCAGCGGCGCGAGCTGATCGAGATGTACCGCGCCGAGGCGCGCGCGGCCGGCCGCACGCCGGTCGTCGCCCAGCTCCTCGACGGCTTCGTCGCCGAGACCTACGAGGAGGCCCGCGACGTCTTCGGCCCGCTGTGGACCGGGGAGATCCGCTACTACATCGAGCACGGGATGATCGGGTTCACCGACGAGATCCCGTCGCTGGAGGCGGCCACGTTCGAGAACCTCGAGCCGTACATGGTCGTCGGCGACGCCGAGCGCGCGGCGGCGACGCTGCGCCGCTTCCGCGACGAGCTCGCGCTCGGCGACGACGACTGGATCATCCTGCGCTCGCGCCTGCCCGAGGGCCCGTCCTACGAGCAGGCGCTGGACTCGATCCGCCGCTTCGGCCGCGACGTGCGCCCGCTGATCTAGGACGCGGCGGGCTGCGGGAGCAGACGCCGCCGCTGGAGCGCGCCGATCCAGAAGCGCAGCGTGTCCTCGGTGTCGAAGCAGGCGCCGAACCCGGCCTGGCGGATCTTGATCGTGCTCACGAAGCGCGGGTCGGGCGGCGCGTCCGCCCCGTGGTTGAAGCACAGGTCGGCGTAGTGGTGCGACTCGCCCATGAGCGCCGCGAGGCGGGGCTCGCGCAGGCCGTGACGGCCGGCGATCCGCGCCCACGCGTCGGCCTGCTCGGGCATCCAGGCGCCGAGCGAGCGCGGCTCGTCGGGGCCCGGCTCGACGCCGAGCGCGTCGGCGATCGCCGGCCACAGGTTGCGCCACTCGAAGACGTCGCCGTTGGTGAGGTTGAACGTCTCGCCCGCCGCCGCCGGCGACTCGGCCGCCCAGGCGAGCGCCTGGGCGCACAGCCGGGCGTCGACGGCCTCCCACACGTACGAGGCGCCGCCCGGGTACGAGAACGGCTCGCCGCGCTCGGCCCGGATCGCCGCGTAGGCGCCGATGACCGGCACCACGTTCATCGCCGCGCCGATCGCCCCGCCGAGCACGAGCTGCGGGCGCAGGATGGTGAACGCGAACCCGTGCTCGGCGGCGAGCTCGCGCAGGCGGTCCTCCTGCAGCCAGTAGAAGTTCTCGTGCGGGTCGCGCGGGGCGCGCTCGCGCGCCGGCGTGGGGATCGGATGGACGTGCGCGCCGTAGGCCTTCGTGCCCTGCATGAGGCTCACGTGCCGCAGCGGCGCGGCGGCCGCCAGCGGCTCCATGAGGTGGCAGAACATGGCCCGGTTGACCTCCATCTGGTCGCGCTCGGTCCAGCCCGACATGAGGCCGGGCTTCTCGTAGAGCGCGGCGTAGACGACGTGGGTGACGTCGCCGAGGTCGGCGACCGCGGCCCGGGTCGCGTCCGGGTCCTGCAGGTCGACCGACAGGTGGCGGTACGGGCGCTCGGAGAAGGTCTCCGGGCGGCGGCGCGACAGCGCGACGACCTCCCAGCCGTCGCGCTCGTGCATGAGGTCGAGCGTGGCGCTGCCGATCAGCCCGCTCGCGCCGGCGATGAGCATCGTGGGCATGCGCGGCTCCTAGAGGGCGACGAGCGCCCGCACGCCGGCGACGATGTCGTCGACGCCGGGGATGCAGAGCTGCTCGAGCTCGGGGTCCTGCGGGATCGGGGTGTCCGTCCCGGCGACGCGCCACACCGGCGCGTCGAGCGCGAAGAACGCGCGCTCCTGGATCTGCGCCGCGATCTCGGCTCCCGGCCCGGCCGTCCGCACCGCGTCGTGGACGACGACCGCCCGGCCGGTGCGCTCGACCGAGGCGATGATCGCGTCGATGTCGAGCGGGACGAGCGTGCGCGGGTCGATGACCTCCGCGGACACGCCCTCGGCCTGGAGCCGCTCGGCCGCCTCCAGCGCGCGGCCGACCATGAGCCCGGTCGCGACGACGGTGACGTCCGTGCCCTCGCGCCGGATCGCGGCCCGGCCGAACGGGACGAGGACGTCGTCGCCGGCCGGCACCTCGCCCTTCACCCGGTACAGCGCCTTGTGCTCGAAGTACAGGACGGGATCGGGGTCGCGGATCGCCGTCTTCAGCAGGCCCTTGGCGTCCGCCGGCGTGGCGGGCATGACGACCTTCAGCCCGGGGACGTGCATCGCCATCGCCTCGAGGCTCTGCGAGTGCTCGGCCCCCGCCCCGCCGACGATGCCGGTGGGCAGCCGGACGACGACCGGCAGGGTGAAGTGGCCGCCGTGCATGTAGCGCCACTTGGCGAGCTTGTGGAAGACCTCGTCCGCGGCGGTGAGCATGAAGTCGGCGAACTGCAGCTCGACGACCGGGATCGTGCCCGTGATCGCGGCCCCGGCCGCGCCGCCCACGGCGAACGTCTCGTTGATGGCGGTGTCGCGCACGCGCGCGGGCCCGAACTCCTCCTGCAGGCCGCGCGTGACGCCGAAGACGCCCCCCATGCGGCCGATGTCCTGGCCCATCATCCACACGCGCTCGTCGCGGCGCATCTCCTCGGCCAGGGCCTCGTTGATCGCGCGCGCGTAGCTGAGCGTCTTCGTCTCGGTCACGGTCGTGCTCATGCCTCGGCCCACACGTCTTGGAAGATCACGGATCCGTCCGGGCGAGGCGCGGCGAGCGCCGCGTCGAACGCGGCGTCGACCTCGGCGCGCGCCTCCTCGTCGAGGCGCTCGGTGACCTCGCCGTCGAGCAGCTCGCGGAGCTTGACGAGGGGATCGTTGGGGATCTCGTCCGGATCGGTGAGGTCGTCGCGGTACTTCTGCCGGTCGCCCTCGTAGTGGCCCCGGATGCGCAGCGTCTTGGCCTCGACGAGCGTGGGCCCCTCGCCGGCGCGGGCGCGCTCGATCGCCTCGCGGGCGGCGGCGAAGACCGCCAGGGGGTCCTGCCCGTCGACGATCACGCCGGGCACGCCGTAGGCGGACGCGCGGTCGGCGACGTTCGGCGTCGGGCTCTGCTCGCTGAACGGCGCGCTGATCGCCCAGCCGTTGTTCTCGCAGATCCAGACCAGGGGCAGCTTCCACACCGAGGCCTGGAGCGCCGCCTCGTGGAAGGTGCCGCGCGACGAGGCGCCGTCGCCGAAGAAGACGACCGTCACCTTGTCCTCGCCGAGGAGCTGGGCCGACACCGCCGCGCCGGCGCCGAGCACGAAGTTGGACCCGAGGGTGCCGCCCTGGCCGAGGACGCCGAGCGACGGGTCGGCGAAGTGGACGGTGCCGCCGCCCTTGCCGCGGGTGCTCCCGGTCGTGCGGCCGAGCAGGTCGCCGAAGAGCGCCTCGAGGGACATGCCCTTGGCGTAGGCGTAGCCGAGGCCTCGGTGCGCGTAGAAGAGGTTGTCCTGTGGGGCCATCGCGGCCACGGCCCCGGCCTGGAGCCCCTCCTGGCCGATCCCGGGATGCCAGAAGCCGCCGAAGCCGGCCTCGTCGATGTGCCGGCGCAGTCGCAGCTCGGCGGCGCGGATCGTCGCAACCTGGCGGTAGAGCCGCTGCAGGCCATCGGCGTCCATCCCGTCGGGCAGCGCCGACGGCGTCGTACTCCCTCTCGCCTTCCCCAATTTCTCGACTCCTCAGTCGGGACCCTGATTCGAGAGAATATCGAGAAATCTACCGGAAGAGTTCCCGCCAGACCGACTAGTCGGTCGGGCCGCTTCGCGGCCGCGCCTCGGCGATGTGGTCGATCAGCCCGTAGGCCTTCGCCTCCTCGGCGGTGAAGTAGCGGTCGCGCTCCATGTCGGCGTGGACCTGCTCGATCGCCTGGCCCGTGTGGCGGCCGAAGATCTCGTCGACGCGGCGGCGCAGCGCGATCGTCTCGCGGGCGTGGATCTCGATGTCGGTCGACTGGCCCTGATAGCCCCCGCTGGGCTGGTGGATGAGGATGCGGCCGTTGGGCAGCGACGCGCGCTTGCCCGCCGCGCCGCCGGCGAGCACGAGCGCCCCGGCCGACATGGCGATCCCGCAGCAGATCGTCGCCACGTCGGGCTTGATGAACTGCATCGTGTCGTAGATCGCCAGGCCCGCGTACAGCACGCCGCCGGGCGAGTTGACGTACAGCTGGATGTCCTTCTCGGGGTCCTCGGCCTCGAGGTGCAGGAGCTGGGCCACGATCAGGTTGGCGACCTGGTCGTCGATCGCGGTGCCGAGGAACACGACCCGCTCGTTGAGCAGGCGGCTGAAGATGTCGAAGGAGCGCTCGCCGCGGCCGTCGCTCTTGACCACGACGGGAACGAGGTGCTGGGCGCGAGGCGCAACTGAACGGTTGCTCATAGGCGCACGGTATCATGCAACCCATGAGTTGCATCAAGGAGGTCGTCCTGCCCGTCGAGGCCGACGAGGCGTGGTCCGCGGTGACCGAGCCGGACGCGCTCGAGGCGTGGCTGGCCGACGAGGTCGAGCTCGACCTGCGCGAGGGCGGCGAGGCGACCTTCGTGCTCGACACCGGCGAGGAGCGCCGGGCGATCGTCGAGGAGGTCGAGCCCGGCGAGCGCTGGACGTTCTGGTGGTGGACGGACGACGCCCCCGGGTCGCGCGTGACCGTCGAGCTGGCGCCGGCGGCCGGTGGCACGAAGGTGCGCGTCACCGAGTCCCCCGTCGGCCCGTGGGCGAGCGCGGCGCCGGCGGCGGCCCGGCGGACGAGGCGGAGGGCGCTCGCGCTCGCATGAGCGACGTCGACGCGGTCTTCGCCGCGCTGTCGGACCCGACGCGCCGCCTCGTGCTCGACGAGGTCGGCCGCCGCGGCGGCGCCACCGCCACCGAGCTGGCCGCCGACCTGCCCGTGACCCGCCAGGCGGTCGCCAAGCACCTGGCCGTGCTCGCGAACGCCAACCTCGTCGACGCCCGGCGAGCCGGGCGCGAGACGCGCTACCGCGTCACGCCCGAGCCCCTGAACGACGCGATCGGCTGGATGGCCCGGGTCGGCGGCGAGTGGGACGAGCGGCTCGCCCGCCTGCAGCGGCTCACGGCCCGCGGCCGCGGCCGCGACTGACCCGCGGCCTCAGCGCGCCAGCAGCGGCACCGGCGGCCCGATCAGCGGCGTCCGCACCGGCCCGGCCGCGCCCGGGTACACGACCACCTGGTAGCCGCCCGGGTTGGCGGCCGCGTCGGGCACCCGCTTCCAGTTGTTGGCCACCCACAGGTTCCCCGACGGGTCGACCTGCAGGCCGGTGAGCCGCACGAGCCCGTCGAAGAAGTAGCCGGTCCCGTCGGGCGAGATCGGGTCGCCGGTCGTCGAGCCGGGCCGGCAGCCGCGCGCCGGGACGCCGCAGAACTGCGAGATGCGCTGGCCGGCGAAGTTCGCGACCCACACGTTGTCGTTCCCGTCGACGGCGATGCCCCACGGGATCGTCAGGCCGCCGCCGGTGAAGCCGGCGGCGCCGGTCGTCACGGGCCGCCCGCCGGCCGCGACGAGCGACACCGACGGCGTGCCGCGCGGGCGCGGCGACACGTCCGGGCACGGCAGGGTCATGCGCGCCGAGTTCGAGATCCACATGTTCCCGGCGCTGTCGGCGGCGATCCCCATCGGCCGGTCCAGGCCGGCGTCGGTGGTCTGCAGCGGCGAGCCGGGGATCGGCGTCCCGTCGGGCCGCACGATCGCCAGGCGGTCGTTGCCCAACCCGGTCGCGTAGATCAGCCCCTGGCGGTCGATCGCGATGTCGAACGCCTGCGCCAGACCGACGTCGTACGCGGTCGCCGTGTTCGGCGCGTCGGTCGGCATGCGCACGAGCCGGCCGTCGTTGCAGTTGGCGACCCAGACGGCGTCGCCGGACGGGTGGGCGACCGTCCCCTGCGGCCAGTTGACGAGCGCCGGCTGGTCGTCGGGCGCGCCGCGATACCCGGTGGCCGACAGCGCCGTCCCCCCTGACGAGAACACCGACACCGTGTCGTGCGGCGGCTGCTCGTCCTCGGGGCAGCCCGGCGCCGGCGACGCGAACCCGAAGTTGCCGACCCACAGCCGGCCGGCCGGGTCGAACGTGATGCCGAACCCGGCGCCGCTGAGCCCGCCGTCCCGCCACGGCGTGCCCTCCACGTAGCGGCCGTCGGGCCCGAAGACCGGCAGCAGGGTGCTGCCGCACGTGGGGGTGAAGTCGCTCGGCTGGAAGGCGTAGTTGTTGGCGACGTACACGCGGCCGCTCGCGTCGATCGCGAAGTTGCCGGGCCCGTCGATCGTCACGCCGTCGCCCACGAAGCGCAGCGGCAGCAGCCAGTCCGACAGGCGCCGGGTCGTGCGCAGCGCGCCGTGGTACGGCGCCGGCCGCGCCGACGACAGGGCGAACAGCGCGCGCACGTTCTGCCACGGGTACCTGGCGACGTTCGCGACCGCCTGCAGCGTCCCGGCCGGGCGGCGGCCCTCCGGGGTCGCCGTCAGGCGGTACAGCGGCACGCACCCGCGCGCGGCGCGCGCGCAGCCGGCGATCGCGTTGGCGAGCGACCGCAGCTTGCGCAGCGTGCTCGTCTGGCGCCCGTTGGGCGCCGCCACCACCACGTCCGACGCCCGCCCGGTGCGCACGTCGGCGAGGTTGGCCGCCATCAGCGCCGCGTTCTGCGGCCCCGGCGGAGGACCGCCGATCCGCCCGCCCGCCGTGAACTGCGCGAACGCGAAGCCGGCCGCGACCGTGGTCAGCTCGTCGACGACGATACGCCGCGGCGCCGGCGGCGCCCCCAGGCTCGCGGCGAGGCGGACCCGCCGCCCGGGCCCGGCCGTCACGTAGAGCAGCGGCCCGCGGCCCGCCGGCGACGCGTAGCGCAGGCGGAAGCGCCCGTGCCGGTCGGCCACCGTCCGCCCCAGCGTCGTCGCCTGCCCCGGAGTCGTGCCCGCCAGGTGCAGCGTCACGGCCTCCCCGCCCAGCGCACGGTGGCCGCTGTGCACCCGCCCCTCCAGGACGGCGCCGGGCGCCGGCGCGGCGGCCGCCGGCACCGCCATCAGCGCGAGGGCAGCCGGCAGGAGGAGGCGGGGGCGAAGGGACATGGGGCGGCTCCGTGGCGGTGGGTCGGCGGCGTCGCGGCCCGGCCCGCAGGCGCGAGCCGCGACGTCTGCCGACGGACCCTACGCGAGCCGCTGCTCGAGCGCCTCGAGCTGCGCGCTCAGCTCGGCCGGGAGGCGGTCGAAGCGCGCGAAGTGCTCGCGCAGCTGGGGCAGCTCCTCGCGCATCGCGTCGAGGTCGGGCGTGACGACCTCGTGCAGCGCCTCGGGCGTGATGTCCAGGCCGGACACGTCGAGCTCGCCCTCGGCCGGCACGAGCCCGACCGGGGTCTCGACCGCGCCGGCCTTGCCCTCGCAGCGGCGGAAGATCCACGCCAGCACGCGCGAGTTGTCGCCGAAGCCCGGCCACAGGAACTTGCCGTCGGCCCCCTTGCGGAACCAGTTGACGTAGAAGATCCGCGGCAGCTTCGACGAGTCGGCCTTCTTGCCGATGTCCAGCCAGTGCTGGAAGTAGCGGGCCATGTCGTAGCCGCAGAACGGCAGCATCGCGAACGGGTCGAAGCGCAGCTGGCCGACGGTGCCGAACGCGGCCGCCGTCATCTCCGAGCTCATCGTCGCCCCGAGGAACACGCCGTGCTCCCAGTCGAACGCCTCGCGCACCAGCGGCACCGCGGTCGCGCGGCGTCCGCCGAACAGGAAGGCGTCGATCGGCACGCCGGCCGGGTCCTCCCACTCGGGCGCCATCGACGGCACCTGGGCGGCCGGCACCGTGAAGCGGGCGTTCGGGTGCGCGGCCGGGTGGTCGGAGTCCGGAGTCCAGTCCTGCCCGTGCCAGTCGATCGCGTGGGCCGGGGGCTCCTCCGTCATGCCCTCCCACCACACGTCGCCGTCGTCGGTGAGCGCGCAGTTCGTGTAGATCGCGTTGCGCTCGAGCGCCTTCATCGCGTTCGGCGTGTTCGACCAGCCGGTGCCGGGCGCCACGCCGAAGAAGCCGTTCTCGGGGTTGATCGCGTACAGGCGGCCGTCGTCCCCGAACTTCATCCAGGCGATGTCGTCGCCGATCGTCTCGACCTTCCAACCCTCGAGGGTCGGGACCATCAGCGCGGTGTTCGTCTTGCCGCAGGCGCTCGGGAACGCGCCGGTCACGTACTTGACCTCGCCCTCGGGCGAGGTGAGCTTGAGGATGAGCATGTGCTCGGCCATCCAGCCCTCGTCGCGCGCCATCGCCGAGGCGATCCGCAGCGCGAAGCACTTCTTGCCGAGCAGCGCATTGCCGCCGTAGCCCGAGCCGTACGACCAGATCTCGCGCGTCTCGGGGTAGTGGACGATGTACTTGACCTCGGCGTTCGTCGGCCACGGCTTGTCGGCCTCGCCGGGAGCGAGCGGCGCGCCGACCGAGTGCACGCACGGCACGAACTCGCCGTCGGTGCCGAGCTGGTCGAGGGCCTTCTGGCCCATGCGGGTCATGATCCGCATCGACACGACGACGTACGCCGAGTCGGTGAGCTGCACGCCGATGTGGGACTTGTCGGAGCCGATCGGACCCATCGAGAACGGCACGACGTACATCGTGCGACCCGTCATCGACCCGCTGAAGAGCTCGTCGAGCGTCGCACGCATCTCCGCCGGCGCGCGCCAGTTGTTCGTCGGGCCGGCGTCCTCCTCGCGCTCGGAGCAGATGAACGTTCGATCCTCGACCCGCGCCACGTCGCTCGGGTCCGACCAGGCGAGGTACGAGTTCGGCCGCTTGGCCTCGGACAGGCGCTTGAACGTGCCGGCCTCGACGAGCTCCTGACACAGGCGGTCGTACTCCTCGGCGGACCCGTCGCACCAGTGGATGGCGTCCGGCCGGGTGAGCGCGGCGACCTCCTCAACCCAGCTCAGCAGTTTCCGGTGCGACGTCGGGACAGCGGTCTCGGTGCTCACGATGGAGTGTTCTCCTCGTTGCCAGGGAATGCCAAAGGAGGCTGGCTCGCGCCGCCTCCGGGTGCCCGACCATAGCGGCCGCCACCCCGCCTGAGGGCCGTTGGGCACCGAGTTACCCCCGAACGGGTGACCGCACCGGGATACACGCGTGCGCGTGTATCCAAGCGGTGCGGTTGTGGCCCGCCTACTCGCCCGCGGACTCGCCGGGCGTGCGCTTGGGCACCAGCACGAGGCGCTTGAACTCGGCCACGAGCACGCCGTCCTGGTTGTAGACGCGGGTGTGCACCTTCACGGTCCCGCGGTCGGGCTTGGAGCGCGACGCGCGCTTCTCCAGCACCTCGGACTCGGCGAAGAGCGTGTCGCCGTGGAACACCGGCGCCGGATGGCTGAGCTCCTCGGTGGCGAGGTTGGCGATCGCCTTGCCCGACACGTCGGACACGCTCATGCCCAGCGCCAGCGAGTAGACGTACGGCCCGACGACGACGTTGCGGCCCTGCTGGCTCTTGGCCGCGTACACGTCGTTGATGTGCAGCGGGTGGTGGTTCATCGTGATGAGGCAGAACAGGTGGTCGTCGGCCTCGGTCACGGTCTTGGCCGGCCAGTGCTTGTAGACGTCGCCGACCTCGAACTCCTCGAAGTACCGCCCGTACGGATGGGCGCCGGACGCCTCGCGCGCGGCCTGCTCGGTCGTGAACTCGCTCATTCGGTGTCTCCTTGGGCAGGGTCTGGGCCCACATCGTGCCGCACCCGCCTCGCGGCGGCGTCGCCGCCGCATCGTCGCTAACGTCCCCGATCGACCGATCGATCAGGAGACCGACGCGTGCGCAATCCCCGCGACTTCTTCAAGCCCCTCGCCATCGGCGCCCCGGACCCGATCCGCGAAGTGCCGTTCCTGCCGTCGCGGATGATCCACTTCCTCGACTTCTCCAACGAGAAGATGGTCGCGAAGGTCCCCGACATCGCGCCGACCGTCGACATCCTGCTCGGCAACCTCGAGGACGCGGTGCCCGTCGACCGCAAGGAGGCCGCGCGCCGGGGGCTCATCACCGTCGGGCGCGACATGGACCTCGGCGAGACGCAGCTGTGGACCCGGGTCAACGCGCTCGAGTCGCCGTGGGTCCTCGACGACCTCACCGAGATCGTCACCGAGATCGGCCACAAGCTCGACGTGATCATGATCCCCAAGGTCGAGGGGCCGTGGGACATCCACTACGTCGATCGGCTGCTCGCCCAGCTCGAGGCGAAGGCCGGCCTGGAGAAGCCGATCCTCGTGCACGCGATCCTCGAGACCGCGCAGGGCGTGACGAACCTCGAGGAGATCGCCGCCGCCTCCCCGCGCATGCAGGGCATGAGCTTCGGGCCGGCCGACCTGGCCGCCTCGCGGCGCATGAAGACCACCCGCGTCGGCGGCGGCCACCCCGGCTACCGCGTCATCGAGGACCCCGACCCCGAGAACCCCGAGGCTCCGCGCGCGACCGCGCAGCAGGACCCGTGGCACTACTCGATCGCGCGCATGGTCGACGCCTGCACGTCGAACGGCATCCTCCCCTTCTACGGGCCGTACGGCGACATCCGCGACCTCGAGGGCTGCGAGACGCAGTTCCGCGCCGCGTTCCTGCTGGGCTGCGTCGGCGCCTGGTCGCTGCACCCGGCGCAGATCGACATCGCCAAGAAGGTCTTCTCCCCCGACCCCGACGAGGTGAAGTTCGCCAAGAAGGTCATCGAGGCGATCCCCGACGGGCGGGGCGTGCACATGATCGACGGCAAGATGCAGGACGACGCCACGTGGAAGCAGTGCCGCGTGATGGTCGACCTGGCCGAGATGCTGGCCCGCAAGGACCCGGCGCTGGCCAAGGCCTACGAGATGGAGCCCGCCGCCTCGTAGCGCGGCTCGGGGCGCCGCCCGCTCAATAGCCCGCGGCGCGCCCGGCGGCGGCGATCCGCTCGGCCATCTTGCGGTTCGCCTCGTCGATCATCTCGCCCTCGAACATCGCGGCGCCGCGGCCCTCGGCGGTCCGCGCCCGCTCGTAGGCGGCCAGCATCGCCGCGGCCCGCTCCCACTCCTCGCGGGTCGGGGTGAACGTCTCGTTGACGATCGCGATCTGCGACGGGTGGATCGTCCACTTGCCGTCGAGGCCGAGCGCGCGGGCCAGGCGGGCGCGCTCGCGCAGCCCCGCCTCGTCCTTGAACGCCGCGTACGGGCCGTCGATCGCCAGGATCCCGGCGGCGCGGGCGGCGACGACGAGCCGCGAGTACAGGTAGTTGAGGTGGTCGCCCGGATAGCCCTCCGGGGCGGCGCCGATCGTCGTGACCGGGATCCCGATCGAGGCGCTGTAGTCGCCGGGGCCGAAGATGAGGGTCTCCATCCGCGGCGAGGCGGCGGCGATCCGCTCACAGGCCAGCAGGCCGGTCGCGTCCTCGATCTGCGCCTCGATGCCGATGCGTCCGAGCTCCCAGCCGCACGCCATCTCGATCTGGGTGAGCAGCTTGTCGGTCATCTCGACGTCGCCGGGCGTGCGCACCTTCGGCAGCATCACCGCGTCGAGCCGGTCACCGGCGGCCTCGACGACGTCGATGAGGTCGCGGTAGTAGTGCGGGGTGTCGGTCCCGTTCACCCGGTACACGACCGTCTTGCCGCCGAAGTCGGTCTCGCGCAGCGCCTGGATCACCAGGCCGCGGGCGCGCTCCTTCTCGTCCGGGGCGACCGCGTCCTCGAGGTCGAGGAAGATCTGGTCCGCGGGGAGCTCGGGCGCCTTGGCCAGGAACCGCTCGCTCGAGCCTGGGACGGCGTGGCAGCTGCGGCGGGGACGGATCGTGCGAAGACCGGACATAGGGCCGCGATCCTGTCACACGCCGCCCCGTCCCGACGCGCCGCTAGATGATTGATGCCACGCGAACTCAGGCGTTGAGGTCGGCGAATGCCCGGGTCGGGCGTCCGGTGAGCCAGTTGATCCAGATGCCGGCGCTGTAGGCCAGCAGCTTGGAGGCGATCCGGGCGCGG